>Ga0209633_10000392_pt1 | contig 51936 bp, 47 predicted proteins | sample Cruoilmetagenom1_FD_187290 | JGI IMG/M metagenome (GOLD analysis project Ga0209633, IMG submission 187290) | Oil polluted marine microbial communities from Coal Oil Point, Santa Barbara, California, USA - Sample 1 (SPAdes) (version 2) | ecosystem: Environmental > Aquatic > Marine > Oil seeps ... | reverse complement strand
ATATATTATGTTCGGAAAACGGATTTCACTCTTTAAAATATTAGGTTTTGAAGTGAGTTTAGACCTTAGCTGGTTTATTCTTGCTATACTGATTACATGGTCTCTCGCAAAAGGTTTTTTCCCTCATTATTTTAAAGATCTCCCGAATGCCACTTATTGGTGGATGGGCATAGTAGGAACTCTGGGCTTATTAATTTCAATAGTCCTACACGAGCTAAGTCATTCTTTGGTTGCTAGAAGGTTTGGTATTCCTATGAAAGGAATAACGCTTTTCATATTCGGTGGGGTTGCGGAGATGGATGAGGAACCACCGAGTCCAAAAGCTGAATTTTTAATGGCAGTTGTAGGGCCTGTCTCCAGTATCCTCATAGCTCTGCTGTCATATCAAATCTACATTGTAGGCAAGAAATATGGATGGCCAGTACCAGTTAATGGAATATTCTTATACCTTGGCATTATTAATATGGCTTTGGCTATCTTCAATCTACTTCCCGGGTTTCCCTTGGACGGAGGCCGGATGTTGCGATCTGTCTTATGGTATTGGAAGAAAAATATTAGATGGGCGACGCGGGTTTCATCCCAGATTGGGGCTGCTTTCGGACTTGGATTGATATTGATAGGAGTGGCTAGTGTAATTTTTGGGAATTTTATAGGAGGTATATGGTGGGTACTTATTGGATTTTTTCTTCGAAATGCATCTCAAATGTCGTATCAGCAACTTTTCTTTCGTAAAGCTTTAGAGGGGGAGCATGTAGAGCGCTTCATGAAAACCGATCCAATTACAGTATCAGCTTCAATGACAATAAACGAGTTAGTAGAGGATTATTTTTACAAGCATCTTTTTAAAATGTATCCGGTTCTGGATAACTCAAAGCTTATCGGTTGTGTTACAACCCGCATGATAAAAGAAATACCCAAAGAGGATTGGAAAATACGCAAAGTTATGGAGATAGTTAGTCCCTGTACAGAGGAAAATAGCGTTAGAACAGATACAGATGCTATGGGCGCTCTTTCAAAAATGTATCGGAGCGGAAATAGTAGACTAATGGTTTTAGAAGAGGGGAAATTGGTCGGTATAATTGCTCTAAAGGATATGATGAAATTTTTATCAATGAAAATGGATATCGAGAAGGATTAATGAAGAGCCATGACTAGCTTAGAGGATATTCTTTCTGAACAGAATTTTATCCTCTCAAATTGTGACACGATTAAGTTCCAAAAGGATAGGTATCAGGTACTCCCTCTAATTGCTCTGTTGATAGAGGTGTAACGGCCTTTGTACGATCGATCCAAATATATTCATCAAACTGACGGGGTAGAACTGCTTCGAAATACGGGGTAGAACTGCTTCGAAATAATGGCTGGCAAGCTCCGTCTCCGGTCGGTAGATGACGCCAATAGCCCGCTCCAGCTTTGGCTTGCTCAACTGAATATAGAGTTCGCTTTTCTGTTTGCGGCGTAGAGGAAGGATGAGCCCCGGTTTATTCGTCAAATGGAATAGTCGTTCATAGCTTTGTGAATGGGATGGACGGATATGCATTACCTCCATAGGACCATCCCAGTTTGAAGCTGCTGCAACTGTGCCATGATCAGTGCCAAAGCCTATACTATAGGAATCATCATTAAATTTTTTGCGGCAAAGCTGCCCTATATTGTGCTCTCCGCGCGCCGACATTTCTGTTGCCGAGGCATCTCCAATATGTGAGTTATGTGCCCAGACGATAGCCTTCGCATTTTCTCCGTGAAATGTCATTACGTTCAGCAGCGTATCGAACATATGGCTGTCACGCAAATTCCAGGAGGCACGCGAGCCATAATACATCATCCGATAATAACGTTCGGCATTTGCAACCAATTGAGCATTCTGCGATGCATCTAGAAACCGGTCGCCATCGTGATATGCATATTCCATTTGCTTTTTTTGAAGTTCTTCTAACATGAGTACAACACCCTGCTCGCAATCGCGATAAGCACCAGTGAGTGCTGCATGACCATATGCCGCTGGGTCAGCCTCCCAAGGAGTCAGGCAGCCATAACGCCGCCGTGCAACTATAGCAAGATCGGGATCAACCTCATCGAGATAGGTTACGACAGCACGAGCAGAATTATAAAGACTGTAGAGATCAAGGCCGTAAAAACCCGTTCGATCATCATACGGCAGGGCCTTATTGTGCTTATGTAGCCAGTCGATGAATTCCCTAACTTCTGCATTGCGCCACATCCAAGTCGGGAACCGGGCAAATGCCGTCCATTCAGATGGTTGAGTGTCGCGGTGCCGTACATAGTGATCGATTCGTGCTGCATCCGGCCAGTCTGCCTCAGCAGCAACAATATTGAAGTTTTTCTCTTCTATGAGCCGCTTGGTAATGAGCGCTCGCATTCGATAAAATTCTGACGTACCATGACTAGCCTCACCAATAAGAACGACACGGGCCTTGCCAATCCGCTTCAACAGAGAATCCAACGATGCTTCCTCTAATGTAGAAAAAGTTTCGGCATTGTACGAAATGAGTGAAATAAGTGACTCGCTGGTCCTTGGCCGTGTCTGAATGACGCGCGGTCTCGTAATTTCACTCTCAGATTCTTCAAGCTCCCAGCCTTCCTTGCCAATGAGTGGCACGAAGCGAACATCTGCCAAATCTTCGTAGTCATAATCATTTTCATCCACTCGTGTGATACGGATGAGCTCTTGTGCCTTGGGATCGGTCCCGATCGGAATGATCATCCTTCCACCGATCGCAAGCTGTTGTTTTAGAGCTTGCGGAATCTCGGGTGCTCCAGCGGAAACGAGAATCGCATCGAACGGTGACTCATCTCTCCATCCTATTGTTCCGTCAGCATGAAGGATATGAACATTTTCATAGCCTTCATCAATCAGATTAGATGCCGCTTTTTCCGCCAGCTGATCAATGCGTTCGATGGTATAAACCTCACCGACAATCTCAGCGAGAACAGCTGCCGCGTAACCAGATCCGGCACCGATTTCAAGCACTTTTTCACCGCCTTTTAGCACTAGCGCCTCGATCATATAAGCGACAATGTAGGGTTGTGAGATCGTTTGCCCGGCCGCTATCGGCAACGGCCTGTCCTCATATGCAAGGTTGCGTACATTTTCAGGTATAAAGGCCTCACGGCTCACCTTACTCATGGCATCCAATACCCGCTTGTCGCGCACGCCGCGTGCGAGAATTTGCTCCGCAACCATCCGTTCACGTTGCTGTTTTTCGAGATCAGCCATTGTTATTTATCTTCCCCAACATTGATTCATATAATTTTACCATAATGTAGTCTTTCCTTTCTTGCTAATTACAATTATTAGGAGCATTTATTTTCTTTTGATTATCTTCAAGTTAATTAGAATAATGATGAAAACGAATAAGAAATTTGTTGCTTACGAAATTCCTGAAGAAGAAAGTAGACAAACATAAAGCAAGTATTTCACCTCGGTGAAAGAAGACCTGCTCTATAATTTTTACTCTAAAAAGCTCGGGCCAGTTTCAAGACACAAAGCAGAATAGGAGCAACTTATTAAAGGTCTTCAACGGAAATTGCTCCAAAAGCTCCCATTGATGATTCTATATAGGCATTATCCGTTGGTTTCCCGTGGCCTATCCCCCTATAATTGGTGCATAGATTAAGTTAGATTTTTGATAGAAAACCCTATATATAGGAGGCCATGAAGACTAGGTGGCTTTGTTCATGATTCCAACTTAAACCTTTAAAGAAATCCATCCAATTATTACATCGGTAGTTTTACTAGGATTTTCCATGCAGTCATGCCTAGCATCTGGAATGTACTTTATAGTTACATTAAAATTTCCAGCCTTTTTAGCTATGCTCGCTAACTTAATGGTTTCCTCGCTTTCAACTATACGATCATTTTCACCACGTAGAAAAAGAATCGGTAATTTCACTTGTGATATTAGATTGTATGTTTTAGTTTTTGTAGCTTCTGGACCTTTCATAAACCACCATGTTCTATAGGTAAAAATTCCAAAATGTTTAGGTTTCAATGTAGGTCCCCAAGCACGTGAAACCACTAGGATAGTATCATTTAAACTTGTATAGGGATCTGGCTTTAAAATTTCTTTTGCTTTTTCATATATCTCGTCATATGAAGGGATACTCGCCCATTTATTCAAACGTTTTTTATGAGATTCAGGAAGTGAGTATGTACAACCTTCTAGAATTATTCCCTGAACATTAGGATTGGAACATTGTGAAGCATAATAAACGGTCAAATTAGATCCAAGACTATAACCTAATATATAGATTCTATAAAAACCCATATTCTTAAGTATATCCACAGCTGCCTCTATATCCATTATCGCATCATCGAATATAAGTTCTCCTGTTTTCTGTCCAATATTAGCCATTCTGGTATTAATTGCGAAAGAGCTTATACCCTGATTGTATAAGGATGTAGGTAGAAGTCTCGGTGTGCCATGTGAAAGAAAATGACCCAATTCTCCGTGGACAATTATGATGATAGGAGTGTATAATAACTCTTCTTCAGATTTAGAATCTCGAGGAAGTAAAAGACCATCTATTTCAAAACCATCACTAGCTTTAAACACTATATACTTTTGATCTTTTTGAATCATTTTAATATTGTAATAGATTTTTCTGCCTCCTGCTCAAATTGATTCATGAGAAGCTTGCTGCTGCTTTCCCCTTTTTTATTAAATCTCAAGAAGAAAGCAAAGCATATTAGACTATTCATAATTCCAACTTATACCGAGTTTGACAAAAGGGGTACAGTGCAGTTTTTAATACCAATTTAGGTAAATAGAAGACATCAAAGAGGTTCTAAACTTGTCCAGCCAGGGAACTATTTTATATTGTATAATGATATAGGCAGGTTAGAAGTGTTATTGCAGCGAATAACATTCTGGTAGTCTATAAAAATATGGCACACCGATTCAGGCATAAGTAGAGTATTCCAAATATCATGCTTCACATAAAAACGCTGCTAGAAAGAATGGGAAACGGAACTAACCCTTCAGCCTCAATTTGTCTTCTTCCCCTTTGTGGGCTTTGCCGCTGGTACGCCTTCATCAGTTACGGCAATGGCTTGAGCCTCATCCGCAGGGTTCGACAGAAGTATAATCCTTGTGTGACTGTGTGTTTCGTCCGCAGGCAGGATGATGACCTTCTTAATTTGAGTTATAAGTCCGTGCTTCTTCAAAAGCTGATTTACTGCCAATTTGAGATTGACCCGAGCCTGTCCCTGCTGAGTAGTACTTTCCAATTCACTGAGAATTGTGGCCGCCTGAGATGAAGACACTACATCCGAGGGATAAACAAGTATATTTACATTGCTTTTTGATAAGTTTAAGTTCGATGCCGCAAGCGAGCTAAAAACAGGTAATAAAAGTAGACTGACTATCACGATGGCTAAGAAAAATTTTCCCATTTATATCACCCCCATTTAGTAAATTTCTTATATCTTGTAAAGATGAGAGGAAGTTTACACCAACTTTCTTAACTGGGTTCATACTCCCCTGAAATCTGAACCACATCTCTAATTCTATCAGTATAGCTGAATCCGCAATATTCTTCACAGGGATTTTTAGCTAAGACAAATTATTGTATAGGTGGGATTTTGCTTAAACTATCCTTTACAAAAGGGGAGCAACAGTACATGAACACAATATTTGGTTCTTAATGGAGAGCTGTATATGAAGGACTATTGACTTTAATACCTCAAAAGTGTTAGTATTTAACTAAGAATAAAAGTGAGGGGTAGTTAGGTTGGGGTAATGTTAGTTTCTAAAAAAGAGATTTATCTTTTTCCAACTATTAGAGATTTTCTTCCTATAAAGAACTTTATAAATTTATATTATCATAGTCCACTTGGGCAGATATGCTCAAGGAATCCAATTGCCGTTTATTCTAGACCTGTTACATATTCCGAGTCACCTAGAAAACTATTACAAGTTAGAGAGATTACTCCATCAATAATTCTCCTCTCATAACCTTGGCGGCTTTTGTTATTGCTGCCTAGGAAAGGAGGAAACATTCATGAATATTAATACTCTTTTAAAAGTATTAACACTATTTTTGATATTAATATCCGCGGGCTCCTTAACCTGCAAAAACGGGGGAGGCGGTGGGGATCAAATACCCCCAAGACAATCTGAGTTTGTTCCGGATGAGATTATTGTGAAATTCAGAGGTGATGTAGCCCGTTCGGTTATAGACCAGTTGCTATCTGACTGCCAAACTGAGGTAATACACGACAGTTCCTCTGTACTTGATCTCGTAAGCGTTGAGCTGCCTGAGAACATAATTTCACCGGTAAGGAACTTCTTCTGGCTTAGGATTATCAATCTGGATCAAAGCGTAGAGGAAACGGTCGCATGTTTTGAAACCCATTCGGATATAGTTGAATTCTCAGAACCTAACTTTGTAGGTACACCTGTAGACCATCGATCAGATAATTACCCTGATGATCCTCTCTTCGTTGCAGGCAATCAATGGAGTCTTTTAAATGCAGGCCAAAACGATCCCCCACCAGGGGGTAATATGGGAACTATAGACGCAGACATCGATGTAATACAGGCGTGGGACCTTCCCCACACGGATTGTAGTGATGCCATAGTTGCAGTATTCGATACAGGAGCCGATCTCGATCACCCAGATTTGGACGGTAATTTATGGATAAATCCCGGTGAGATTGTGGGAGACGGAATCGATAACGAGGGAAACGGTTTTGTTGATGATATAAACGGCTTCGATATGACCGAGTCGGCGGTTCTCTTCCCGGCATTGGTATTTATAGATACCGGAGGTGACGGCCCAGATGATACATTAGCTGCGGCAAATTTCGGTGGGCATGGGACTCATGTTGCAGGAATAATCGGAGCCGAAGGCAACAACAACAGAGACATAGCAGGTATATGCTGGACAGCCCAGCTCATGATAATGCGGATAGGTAATCCCGGGACGAACAATGGACGCCTCTTCTTTGCAGCATTATATACCGCAATTCAAAAACTAGGGTTCGGTCAAAATATCAGAGTCATAAACTTCAGTTACGGAAACTTCGGTTTCTTTGTGAGTAATGCGCTCGCTTTGTTTTATAATCTCACTAATGCGGCAGATATCTTATTCGTTAAGGCGGCTGCAAATAACAACGCCGATCTCGATCTCGCAGCAAACCCAGAGTATCCGTGTAATGCTCCGGCACGTACCGCTAACTTGATATGTGTCGCGGCATCTGATAATACGGACATACTTGCAACGGGTCCCGCATCAAATGCTACTTCTAATTTTGGCACAACTGCCGTTGACCTTGCGGCACCGGGTGAAAATATACAATCGCTATTCCTAGCGGGAGGCACTGCCGTACTGAGCGGGACGTCTATGGCTGCGCCTCACGTCTCAGGCATAGCGGCGCTTGCCTTCGACCTCTTCCCGGGAAAGACGGTCCAGGATGTTAAGAATGACATATTGTTCGGTGCGGTTGGTCCCGAGCCCGCTTCGGGTGTTGATATCGTGAAGACAACAAGTGCCCGTAGTATTTTTGGAGAGGTTATATCGGACGGAAGGCTTAGATGGCCCTATTCGGGAGACTTGGGAGATGCACCACCTCCTTATGACACAATAGCCGCTCTCTTTGGAGGTGCTCTTCATTGGGATACGGGAAATGAACTATTCGGCACTGATGTAACTCCTGAGATTGACGCAAACACTCCGCCGCCCCTAGATCAGGATCCATTTGCAAATATTATTCCGATAGTAAATCAGGATTTCGATGATGAGCCCATAGGGCTTGGCAACGGAAACTTTGTTTTTATTCCGCCCCCTCCATGGCCTATAGGCGCAGTCGTAACTGTTCTCTACGATGTCTGTTCAGATTACTTTGGTATCTTGGATGCAGATGGTGGTAGATACCAGAGTAATCATGACAGGTCAATCTATGTAAACGCCTTTTTCGACCTTAATTTAAACGGAATGTTTGAACCCGACGAGCTTTTGCTCGAGGATATTATATCCCCACCGCCGGCTTTGATACCACTTCCGAAGCCTGCTAATCCCAATGTGACGATCAACCCACAGCCGGTTCTACCGCCACCGGCAGCAGCTCCGGTTTTTCCGCCGCCGCTCGCTTGTGTGCCGATAACTTCTACGTTTATCGTACCCCCGCCAGGAGGAACTCCGGCCTGGATAAGGTTCAGACTGGACTACGCTGAGGATATGGAGATAAATGATCCGGATCCCGTGCTTAGGAAAGACAATACCTTTCCCGGCATTCAGCATCTCCATTGGTCAAGACACGGTGAAGTGGAAGACTTCTTTCCTGTTGAGGTGGATAATTTCCCGGAATCGATTGCGAAAGTAGAGATTGTAAATACAGAGACTCTGGAATTGGTTGACCAAATTACACTTAGCGGACCGACAAGAGTTATAGTGGATATAGGCAACGTACAGGACAAAGATGAAGACGGGCTCGACCACGTCGATACAGAAATAGTCCAGATGGAGCTTACAGGAAACAGCAATGCATTTGGACCTGTCATTTCTTACAGGAAACAGCAATGCATTTGGACCTGTCATTTTAAGACTTCGTGATTCCGGTAATTCCCCTTTTCAGAGGAGTAGGGGGGAGATCGAAGAGAAAGTTAATAACACGCCGGGTGTCCTTGACCTTCCTCCTTTCACCGAGAGCGGAAGTGCCGATAGCTTCTTTGATATCTTCTTCGAAATAGAGATATCGAATGCCGAGGAGGGAATGAACCTGCTTCATAACGACACTCCTAAACGGATGGAGACAGAAATAACGCATAAACCCCCCGCTGAAGGTGAGACATACGAAAGCCCGGAGATAATCCCTCTACTCGACGAGTCCGATAACCCGACAGGACTAGGTATTGCAGGAACATTTCATACCCCTGATCCCAGACCTACGGATGAGACGGTTCCTATTCCGGGACCTACACTACCGATCGATGATGAAATTAATTTTTAGCCAATGTATGGAGTTATTAAATTTATATTGGGGGTGGGCATACGATGCTATTACCTTTTTATTTGGTTTTGATTTTATAGGAAGTTTAATATTATGGCGAAGAATTCAATAATATTTGATTAACCACATTCTCAGAGGTTAAAAGAGGGAGGTAGGCTGAAAATATAAAACATAAGTTGAGGAGGTAAAATAAAATGAGAATCTTGTATTTTATCTTTGCATTGGCAGTATTGCTTGCAGTTTGGAGTATTACGGAAGAGATTGAATCTCAGGGGCAGCAACGAGGTGTGATTATAGCATCTCCGAGCTATAAAGTACCGTTATCATCCAAAGAGCAAAGAATTGTCAACAATCTGAAACCGGGTCAAGTAGCAGTGAAAACTGTAATTTTTGCTCCTGATAAACAGACAGCAAACTCTATTGGAAAGTGTTGTCCGAAGGGAAAATGTTGTTGCACGTGTCAATGTGATCCCAAACCCTGCATTTGTACATGTACTGATGAAATTGTGGTGAAATAAGTTTCTCTGATAATGTTATGCCAAGCGCCTGGAAACCGGTCAGAGTCTAATTGCTTTTCTAATGCTAAACTATTTATTAGCATGCAAAATAGAAAATTTTAGGAGGTTTGTTATGAGAATATACAAACTTTTATTAAGTTTTACTGCTTTGCTGCTACTAGTCTTGTTCAGTGGATGTGATAGTAATAGTAAAGCTCAAAACAGTCAGATTGAGTTTACAAATAATTTCGCAGGTACATTCGTAAACGGGACTATTGATACAAACAATGACGGATTTGTGGTGTCGCTGCTATCGGAACAAGGCAGTAGCAATGCTCTAGGACCGAACATAATAAATTCTGAATTTGAGTTAATACCCATAGTTACCATTGTCCCTTGTACAACACCCAATGATAATCCCGGCTTTCTTAGTATGCTTGAACAGGGAGCTCAAGTTATTACTCTTGAAAATAACGATCAAATACTCGTTGAAATGACAGAGCTAATCCAATGTACGTCTAACAATATTGAAACCGATCCATCTTTCAGCTTCGAGGGTGAGGGCAATATCGCAGATGGAACAGGCCAGTTTGAAAACGCAACGGGTTCATTAACAATCAATGGAACAGGTAGGTTTTCAATCTCTGATACATCCGGGTTTTTCGGTTCGGCGGCAGGAATATCTCAAGGGATAATTGAGTTAAATCCATAACTTAACTCAAAGGATATGGATATTAGAATTTGTTGTAGGAATTACTTTACCTCCGGATATAGATCCACTTTAAGAGTTAGATTTTTGACAGAGAACCCAATATACAAGAGGTCAGAAGAATGTCTAAAAGGCATTACGTTCTCTATGAATCCAACTTAAACCGAGCTATACAAAAGGGAGTAGTACATATGTCTCATATCTAGTGAACCTATACAGACTCTTGTTTTAAATCCTGAACCTGTGATAAGGTAGTATTAATCGGTTTGTACAAAAATAAATTAGGGGAATAGGGGGCATTAAAATGAAGCGTTCATTATATCTGTTTTCCATATTGCTATTTTTAGGTATTTTTGCAGTTAATTTTACGGTATATATGGCATATGCCAATGATAGCCAAATACAACCGAATCCTAAGCCTGTTGAGGGGAAAACGGTCAAAGGCAGCAAGTCGAACACTAGCGAGCGCCAAATACAACCGAATCCTGAGCCTGTTGAGGGGACAACGGTCAAGGGCAGCAAATCGAACGCCGACAATCGCCAAATACAACCGAATGCCGAGCCTGTTGAGGGGACAACGGTCAAAAGCAGCAAGTCGAACAGCAGCGAATGATTACGTGTGGGCGGACTGTCCATGACTATGATTATTCGGTTAGCTTTCAGCCAGTAAAGCAGAGTCAGTCTTACAAATCTCAATCTTTTTAAGATTATATCTTCGATTCCAATTTAAATCGGTCTTGACATAATGGGGCAGTAGCAACTGTTAAAAAACCTCATTGTGAAAATTGTAAAAAAGTTATATTGTAATATTGTCTCTAAAAGGAATGAAATATTAAGATGAAAGTAATAATAGAGATTAAAACATCTAAAGGTTTATCTGAGAAGGCTATTTTAGATAGTTCCACAGACTTGGAAATAGTCGGGCTCAGTCTTGATAAAAGCTATAAACCAGTTCATGTAAAAACTACTGAACAGGATGATGTGAAAATAAATCAAGAATCCGAAGATGTTTACTGTATCCGTGGAGAGATTGATGAGAAATTAATACCCGAGCTAGAACAACTTCCCAATGTAATTTCAGTTTACTTGGATACACCTATTGCACCTTTTAATCAAACAACTACAAATTTCCTTTTTTATGAACAATCCAAAATACAAGGTGTTTGTCCAATTCCACCTTGTGACTGCCAACCTGGGGTACCAAAGGGAAGTTTGATTGAAATACTTGGTCAAATTGGCGTTGTAGATATTTGGAAGTGTTTGTCCAATTCCACCTTGTGACTGCCAACCTGGGGTACCAAAGGGAAGTTTGATTGAAATACTTGGTCAAATTGGCGTTGTAGATATTTGGAAGCAGGGAGTGACGGGCCAAGGTGTAGTTATTGGCATAGTTGATGGTGGAATTAAAGCTTCAGGCCGTGTTCCCGATGGCAGGCTAAGCAGGGTAATTGGGGGCTGGCCAACTGATTGGGGAACTAAAGCAGATTGGAATGAACATGGAATGATGACAGCTACAGATGCTTTGTTAACTGCATCACAATCTGAACTTTATGACATACGCATTTCTGATGCTAGTTCTACTATGGGAGTCATTTCAAATGCGCTAGCAGGTTTTGAATGGGCTATTCAGGAGCATCGTAACAGTGGTAAACCCCTTATCCTTTCAAACAGTTGGGGTATTTACAAAGAATCGTGGGACCCAAATTATGCCAGGAATCCTAACCATGTTTTCACAAGAAAAGTGGTTGAGGCGTTGAATGAAGGTATATTGGTCTTATTTGCGGCAGGAAATTGTGGCGGAACATGCCCTGATAACAGGTGTGGTGAGGACAATGGTCCGGGAAAAAGCATATGGGGTGCAAACGGACACCCTGGTGTAATGAGTGTCGGTGCTGCTAATAAGAATCTAGAGTTTATTGGTTATAGTAGCGAAGGTCCGGCGGCATTAGATTCGAATAAACCTGATTTTTGTTCATTCAGTCATTTTACCGGTTATTTCGTCAGTGACACTGGAACATCCGCAGCCTGCCCTGTCGCTGCAGGTGTTGTAGCATTATTAAAGCAAGCTGGTCCATCTCTTTCACAGCCTGAATTAAAGCAACTTTTAAGAGACACTGCTTTTGATATTGGACCTGCTGGTTGGGATGTCCACAGCGGAGCAGGAGTTATACAACCCTACGAAGCCTACAAAAGATTGCTACCTGCTAAAGAGGTAGTATTTCAAAACTTTCACGATGGTGGTTGGCTTTTAGGTGGTGCACAAATAATGGCCCAAACTGGAAATCCAGTTAAGATTATTAGAAAACAATTAACATCGGCCAAGGCTCATGTAGTTGCTTCAGGCGGATTCAAAGATGCAGATTCTTTAATGGACTCTCTTATTAATAAACCGACTGCTGCTATGATTTGGGATGTGATTACAAAATTCCAGGCCCAGCTAGAAGGAAAAACCTGTTTAAAAAACAAAGTAATATTGGTTCAACATATTTTGAACACCGGAATCCAGCTCGGGTGGGCTCAGTGGGGGAGCACAAACGGTATTCCTAAAGAAAATATAATGGAGAACTTAAGGGTTTCTAAATTGCACGCGGATGCATTAGGTCCATTCGTATATTCGACTATGACAGTTTATATAGCACGTGCAATGAATAAGCTTCAGCAAGTCCCTGACCCTGTTCAGGCACACAGTGCAATTGCTAATGCTCGTACAAAGATGTATGAACAATTAGTTGGAAAAAAATGTTTTATAACAAAATAATTTTTTTCGCTCTGCTAAGATATATGCTCATGTCCCATCAAACAGGTTCTAACCTCGTCCAGCCCTCGCCACCCTTCTAAATATCACAATCATGTCAGGGGAAATAAGATATATTGGCAGCGACCCGGGGGCACCAGCATTGGCAACGGAGCAACTCCCCAACCTCCGCCATTTTGACCTTCAATAAAGAAAACTAGAGAAAATGGAAAATCCAATCCGCCGCTTCCTGCAGTTACAAAAAACATCAATAAATGACCCTGTTGTCTCGTTATACTTGAGCACCTGATTACTACCAAAGCTGCCTACAAATAATCTCTCTATGTTTTGTGCATTTAATAAAGCGATACCTAAAAATAGCGATATTATAATAACGAGTGATACGGTAACCAGCCTTAGGGTGCAGAAGGGCTCGAGACCGTTTCTGAAAGACTTTTTATTTTTAAAATGTCTATTCTAAAATTAAACATAACTATGCCCTCCTTGCCTTATAGTAGTCTCATAGTGGTACAAACACTTAAGTAAAACAAGCTACGTATGTACTTAAGTGCTACTGTTTGCTAAATTGGTGGGAGGTATTCTTCGGATATAAGCTAGCGTAATAAGGGCTCCGGCAAAAGAGATCAATGAGACAAAAAGCATTGCGCCCTGCATGCCAGAGATAAAGGATTCTTGTATAGCAGAAGCTATTTTACTTCCGGTCTGAGGACTAAATTTTTCAATAAACTGCAATTTGAAATTAGTCCCGCTAAGAAGCATACTCAGTTGGTTATGGTCCAACTCGGTTCCAAAATGGCTAAGAGAAGAGCTCAATTTGCTTCTGCTTATGTATGTATAAATCGAGGTAGCTAATACGAGGCCGAGGCCGCCTATACCTATCTGAAACATATGCACAATTGCGCCCGCAAGGCTTGACCTTGATTTATCCACAGCGCTCACTCCCGCTGTAGTAAGTGACGAAAGCCCTATACCTAGCCCAAATCCAAGGAGTAGTATTCCGGGTACAAACCAAATATAATCTGAGTGAGCGTCAGTAAATGAGAAGAGCAGTGTAGAGACTCCCATAGAGAGGGAAGCGATTAAGATAATAATTTTTGGACCAAAGCGGTTGTAGAATTTGCCCCCGACAGGTGCGCTCAGAGTCCAGGTAACCATCGCAGGAACTAGCGCTAGACCTGCCTCAAACGAGGAAAATCCTAGATACTGCTCCATATACTGAGGCAAATACAGGAGCGCAGTGAAACCTCCGGGCGTTATGAATGCAATAATAATACACGGGACCATGAGACCCCGAAGCCGCATTAAATCTGGAGGTATAAGCGCGCTAGAAGCTTTTTTTTCTACTCTGAGGAAAGCCCAGATAAGAATTGCAGACAATATTAGCAGCGATATCGTCAGAGGCGAATATAGACCCCAGGAATCCGATTGGTTAAATGTAAACATAAGAAGAAATAGACCGAGTGACAAGATTGTTATACCCGGATAGTCGAGTGTTTCGTCCGTTTCCTTTGGATCCTCAATTTTCAGGTAAAAAAGAGTTATGAATGCAGCTACTATGCTGAAGGGAATATTGATTAGAAGTATCCATCTCCAACTTAAGAACTCCGCAAACGCCCCGCCGTTTATAGGGCCGATTGACTGACCGAGACCCGCGATTCCGAATAAGATACCTACGGAAAGACCTTTTTTATCTTCAGGAACTGCATAATTAATCATCCCAATTACGCAGGGCCACATAATGGCTGCTCCTATCCCCTGAAATATTCTGGACACAATCAGCCAAAGATCGCTTTGAGCTAATCCTCCAGATAGCGAAGAGGCAGCGAATATTAAGAGTGATATTAAGAACAGCTTCTTTCTGCCAAACATATCGGCGAGCCGGCCGCCAGTTACCAGAAATACTGAAAAGGCTAGTAGGTAACCACTGATTACCCATTCGATTGTTGTAAGGGTCGAGTCAAACTCCGTTTCTATAGCCGAGAGCGCTACATTCATAGCGGTTATGTCCATAGTCTGCATGAGAAAGCCAATCCCAGTCGCAGCGAATAATAGTAGGAGTTGTCTGTTCATTTAAAAAGGCTCTAAGGGCAGTTTTGCATAATAAAAAAAGGTATATCTTGAATATAACTCTTAGGATTTATTATATCATAAGAATATATACTTCAGCTTGAGCCTCACCCAAAAGCTGTACCACGTAAATTAGAGATTTCTGGCTTTTTTAAGTGCTTTTTCACATACTCCTCAGGCGTCATATTATCCAGCGCCGAATTGGGCATGAACTCATTGTAGTTCCTCCTCAAAGTTTCTATCTTTTCCCTCGCCTCCTCAAGTGATAGAAACCAGTGGGTGTTTAAAAATTCATCCCTAAAGCTCCCGTTGAATGATTCTATATGGGCGTTATCAGTGGGTTTTCCAGGCATGGAGGAATCCAGCACCACTTTGTTCTCATATGCCCATTTATCTAGTGCCTTCGATATAAACTCAGCTTTTAATCCATATAGCAAGTTCTTAAGTTATGTCATTCATTGATGGAAAACCTCTACAGTTGGTCAACAGAATGCTGATTGTCTACCATTAATTTGAAAGTTTTGCTGAATAATATGAATAATGTTTTGTTTATTTAACTCCAATACCTTTGTTCAGAATACGTCCGCCGTGGAACCCACTTGGAACTATTTAATAATTTAGGTGGGTTAGGATGGTGGTTCTACGTTATTCAACTTCCAAGGTCTTACCTTTAGTTTCCGGAAGTGTTAAGACAACCATAGCAGCGGCAACGGCAAAAACAGAAACTGTAGTCAATCCAGTCGCAAAACCGTAAGCGCCTACAAGAAAACCTATCAATGGGGGAGCAACGGCGGATATGCCTCGTCCGACATTATAACAAAATCCCTGGGCTGTTCCTCTCGCTCTAGTTGGGAATATCTCGGAGAATATTGAGCCGAAACCGGAATAAAATCCTGTGCCAAAAAATCCTATAAATGGTCCTAGTATAAGTACCTCAAGAAGTGTTGTGGAGTGACCGAAAAACCAAACGAGTACTGCCATAATAAGTAAGTAGCCAATAAAGACGGGTCTTCTGCCTAATCTATCGCTTATAAAGCCGAAAGTGTTGCATCCTATAAAAGCACCGATATTAATAGGAATAATCCAGATAAAACCCTTAGTGTCTAAACCAACCCCCTTTTCACTTGCAAGAAATTGAGGAATCCAGAAAAAAAGACCCCAGTACGCAATCATACAGAGGCTCGTAAGAAGGGTTGCAGAGATTGTGTATCTAATTAAGTCGGGTTTGAATATTTGAGCTAGTGTAAAGCCTTGTGCTTTTTTGCTTAGTTTTCCTTCTTTCCTGAGGTTTTTAATTTCTTTCCAGATTTCGGGTTCCTCAAGATTCCTTCTTATATAAAAAACCAAGAAAGCAGGCAATACGCCAACTAGGAAAAGGAGCCTCCACCCCAGGTCGAGCCCGTCAAGCGTAATTCCAATGACTGGTATCGTATAACTCACACCTTCTTTGAAATGAGGGATAATCATCGTGGCAAGAATTGCAGCCAGTATATAACCTATGCCCCAGCCGCTCTGAACCATGCCGATAACTTTGCCTCGGTGCTCCTTGGGCCATTTCTCAGCAACCAGCACTTCACCTGAGGCCCATTCTCCACCGACTCCCAAACCAAGAAACACACGGCAGACTAGAAGAAAAGTTACATTCGGAGCAAAGGCGCTCAATCCGGAAAATGCGGAAAAAAGAAGTATGCTGTATGTAAGAGCTCTTACTCTTCCTAGATAATCGGAAATAATACCGAACACCGCGCCGCCAAAGGCGGATGCAAAGAGTGTTACGGAGAAGAGCGCGCCAACCATTGCTTCTGAGAGATTAAATACCTGTCCTATTGAATGCACTGCGAAGGCAAACAGCAGCAGGTCCATCGCATCAAGTGTCCATCCAAGGAAAGCTGTATAAAAAGCCCTCCACTGATCAGAATTTATCTCATGAAACCAGTAGAATAGTCCTTGTTTTGAAACACTGACATTTGAACTATTTTGACTCATTAGCCGGGCTCCTGAGACCTGTCACCTTTTTTACCATCATGCTAAGTTTCACTATTTATTCCAATTCTGTAAAGTCTTTAGTGGCGATTTGCAGAATATGCAAATACCTAATATCCAATTACCAAATTTTATAGAGAATATACAGCCGCACTATCAAAAATATATGTAAGTTGTCAGAAAATGAGGCACTTATATAGTTATTGGAAATCCAAAAATGGTATCTAGATTAATCAATTCTTATAATATTGATTTGATTTCACTACAATCTAGCTAGCTATACATACTTTCTAACCTCATAAGTGTCTCTGATCATTTATGGTACAAAGTTTGCAATAATAAATAGAAGTAATGAAGGAATATCCGAAAAAGCTAAGCCTTAGGGATAAAACTAAGGTAGTTACAAGGCCGGTTGAATCTGGAGATATAGAGGCTTTATCTAAATTTTTTTCTAAAATACCTAAATCGGATCTTTTTATATATAAGAATGATGTTACAAATTTGGAGACAATTGAGAGTTGGTTCACAAATCCTAGTTATAAAAAGGTATTTCAATTGATGGGTCTTTTTAATGATGAGATTATTGCTAAGGGTACACTGCATAGCGAAGGGCTTTATTGGTCTAAAGCAGCAGAAATTAAGTTGGTTGTAGATCCTGATTACAGAGGACTGGGCCTAGGTTCTCAAATGTTTAATCTCATTTTATATGAAGGGATTAGACGCAACTTTACAAAGATAATTGTTAGATATCTTCAGGATAATCTGAGTATTATCCATATTCTGAATCATTATGGTTTTCAGCCTGAGACTATACACAGTTCTTATATAGAGAATGGAGATAACGGCGAACAAAAGGATTTAATTGTAGCGTCTTATGATCTTAAGAATTGGGAAAGAAGGTTTGAATTTTATTCTTTTCTTTATAGAAAATAATCGGAGCTTATAATTTCTATTCTATTGTAAGCTCTTGCACAAGGTGCTAATCTCATATTGAGTTCACGATTCATGATTTAAGTGTTGCCTCAATATGAAAGACAAGAATAAAACTAAAAAAGAGCTTATGAGTGAATTAGACGAGCTTCGATTACAGCTCAAACATTTTGAGCGTTCAGGTGAGGGTGGAATGAACATCCCGGATGAGACATTTCGGTTGATTGTAGAATCCGTACCTAATGGAATAGTAATGACAGACAGTATAGGACAAATTATTTTTTTAAATTCGCAGGCTGAAGAGATGTTTGGTTATGAACGTGGTGCTTTGCTTGGAAGGTCTGTTGAAGAATTAATGCCAGAGGGGTTTAGGCAAGGTCACGTTAAATATAGGTCTAACTATGTGAGATATCCCATGACAAGGCCTATGGGAGAGGGTAGGGAACTCTATGCTATCCGGGCGGATGGTAGCCAATTCCCCGTTGAAATAGGTTTGAATTTTGTAAAATCGGATTCAGGTCTATTGGTTATAAGTACTATTATAGATATCACCGAACGTAAGTATGCAGAATCTAGACTCCAGGAGGAGAGAGAAAGGGCGCAAAATTATTTAGATATAGCGGATGTCATATTACTGGCCATAAACCGTAATGGAGAAGTCACTCTTATTAACAAGAAGGGCTGTGAGCTTCTTGGATGTTGTGAGGAAGAGATAGTCGGGAAAAATTGGTTTGATAATTTTCTGCCGTATAGAACCAGAGATAAAATAAGGGATGTATTTCAAAAAATAATAAGTGAGAAACCGAAAAAATTAGAATTTCACGAGAATGTTGTAATTAGCAAATCCGGCAAGTTAAAAACGATTTTATGGCACAATACAGCCTTGACTGATAACGATGGAAATATAGTAGGCACACTAAGCTCCGGTGTCGATATAACGGAAAGGAAGGAAACTGAGAGATTGCTTCTCAACAGGGAAGAGAGTCTTAAAGAGATAATGGAAAATACATCCGATGCAATAATTGCCTTTGATGAAACTGGAGTTATTGAAACAATGAACCGGGAAGCGCGTGAGTTATTTTGTAGTCAATCTCAGGGAGACCTCGCAAACATTTGGGAAATTATTCCACCCGAGAATAAAGAAGGTTTTGGAGACAAGCTGCTCAGAGCAAAAGAGGTTATGAGGATTACTGACTACGAGATGGAAAAGATAAAAAGTAACGGAATGCGGATCAAGGCAAGTATAAGTCTCTCATATATAAATCGCGACAACAAGAGATTCATAGAAACCATAAGGGATATTAGTGAGAGAGTCGCTATCAGGAATAAGATCATAGAGCTTGAAAAGTCTCAGATAATAGGGATGATGGCAGAAGGTTTCGCACACCACATGGGAACACCACTGGCGTCAATGCTTCTAAGAGTTCAGATGCTTAAAGAGGATATTCCTGATCTGCCGGAGCGCGAAAACGTTGTTGAGAAATTAAATTCAATAGAAAGGCAGATTTTGTATGGGCAAAAGGTAATTCAAAGGTTGCTTAAATTTGTAGGCAGACCTGAGAACGAAAAGAGTATCGAGAAAATTTCTACCTTGTTCGACGAAGCTATTGAAACGATACGTCCTATGCTCAAGAAGAATGGAATTGAGCTTGATTTGCAGATAGATGATAGTCTCAAAGTGCTTGCAGATATAAACCTGATGCATCTTGTGTTCTCTGATACGATGGTGAACGCCATAGACGCTATGCCCCAAGGCGGGATTTTATCTGTGTCTGCATCAAATGATGGATCTAGCGATTTTGCAGAGATAAAAATTATTGACAGGGGTGAAGGAATATCAAAAGAAACAATTCCGTTTGTATTTGAGCCATTTTTTACTACAAAGCCCGCTGGGAAGGGAACGGGTCTCGGGCTTTCGGTTGCAAAAGGTATTATTAATGAACACAGCGGGGAGATGGCCATAGAAAGCAAACATGGGGAGGGAACAACGGTAATTATCAAGCTACCAAGGTATATGGAGGAATGTTTATCTTGAGCAAAGAAAAATTTACAGTCCTAGTTGTTGATGATGACCAGGAATTTGTAGATGCGGTTAAGGAACTTCTGGAACGTAATGATTATTATGTAGTTACGGCCTATTCAGGACAGGAAGCCATTGAAAAGGTGGCTGAAACAGATGATATTGATCTTGCACTGCTTGATCTAGTAATGCCTATGATGGATGGGTTTACTTTGCTCGAGAAAATTAAAAATATAATCCCTGAGTTAACGGTCATTATGGTTACCGGTCAGGGTACAGTTCAGACTGCAGTGGATGCAATTAAACACGGAGCTTCAGATTTTATTACAAAACCATTTGATAAAGATGTGCTTCTAAAAAAGCTTGAAGTAATCAGAAAGTCATATGAGCTTGAAAACAGGCTTGGGGAATTAAAACAGATAGTGTCTGAGAAATATGGTTTTGAAAACATAATTAGTGGATCAAAAGTAATGAAGTCTGTTTTCGAGAGAGCAACGGCAGCCGCGAGAAGTAACGCACCTGTGTTTATTGTCGGTGAAACCGGTACTGGAAAAGAGCTCCTTTCAAAAGCAATTCATTTGGGAGGAGATAGATCAAATAAACCTTTCATAGCTGTTAACTGTGGAGCAATTCCTAAAGAGCTGCTAGAGTCTGAGCTGTTCGGTTACAAAAAGGGTGCCTTTACTGGTGCTGTAAGAGATCATGAAGGGTTGTTTATAGCTGCTAACGGAGGAACAATTCTTCTTGATGAAATAGGAGAGATGCCGAAGGATCTTCAGGTCAGACTTTTAAGAGTGTTAGAGGATTATAAAGTTAGACCGATAGGCCATACTCGTGAAATATCCCTAGATGTAAGGGTCATAGCCGCAAGTAATCATCCCATTGATGAATTAAAGAATAAATATTTGAGAGAGGATTTATTCTTTAGACTCGCAGTGATTGTAATTGAGCTTCCTCCTCTTAGAGAAAGAAAATCGGATATACCGCTATTAGCGGATAACTTTATAAACGCATTTAACAAGAAATATGCGAAGGACTTAGAAGGTCTTTCTGAGGAGGCCCTTAATTCTTTATATGGGTACAGCTTTCCTGGCAATATCAGAGAGCTGGAAAATTTAATCGAAGGAATAATAGCAGTAAGTCCACCAGATAAAAAAACTATATCACATAAAGATTTGAAGGCACATCTTTTATGGCAGGAACCTACTCTAATTTCCGAACATCAAATCCTTGCTTTGGATAAACTTGAAAAGTTTGCTCTGGAGCAGGCTCTTCGTGAGTCGAATGGCAATAAATCAAGAGCCGCTGAAATGCTCGGCGTTTCAAGAGATACACTTTACCGAAAGCTAAAACTCTTTAATCTTGTTTAAGTTTTAGCTCCCTCAATGTATATAAAGATTCGCATCTTTCCCAATAACTTTTCTGGCTTGTTTGTATGATTTTCTAACGATTACACCTCTATCTATTATGAAATCAATAAATACCATCATGTTTAATGGCATTGTTTTTGCAACAAATAATATTGTAGGGCAAAAAAACAACCAGGGGGTGATAATATGCTAGTAAAAGAATATATGACTAAAGACCCTATTGTTTTAACACCTAATGAGGACGTCAAAAATGCGTTTAACCTACTTCTCGAAAACCATATTCGCCAAGCGCCGGTTCTGGATGAAGGGGAATTAGTAGGAATAGCCACAGATCGAAATTTACGCATGGCTATGGTTCAAAATCTCAAAATGAACAATTTAACAGTAGGCTTAGTTATGACAAAAGACCCAGTAACGATCACAGAAGATACAACAATTACCGATGCCGCGAGATTGATTAGTGTTGGCAAATTTAATGCAATACCCATTATTGAAGAATCAGGCCAGTTAAAGGGGATAATTACAACAACAGATATTCTCAATTATTTCCTTGATTTATGGGAAGATAAATACGGAAATTTAATTTCCAAATAGCAATTACTTTTTCACATTGTGAATGTGGTGCATATGCGGGTTATTACTTGGAAGTAGATGAAAAGTAATGTTTGCTAGTCCAATTGTTATTAGTAAAATACCTGCGGCGACTGCCAGCTTTCTAGGCGCTCTCTTGATTGCTTTTTTGTATATGAAAGGGAATGCGGATAAAGCGGGTAGAGTGCCTAACCAAAAGATAAAAAGAATTACTGCGCTGTAAAGAGGACTTTTTGTAGCTACCGCTCCGATTACAAAGATGTAAACCCAACCACAGGGGAGAAAACCGTTCACTATTCCTATGGTTAAAGATTTGACTTCTTTACTTTGAGTTAGAGACCATTTGGCGGGTTTTGACATTAGTTTTGAAATTGTTTTGCCTGGCAAAAATTCAAGTGGCTTTCCCCTTACAAGTTTATAGCCAGTATATATAAAGAATATTGAAATTAGTATGATCGAGATAGTTGATACCAGTGGGATGTTATTAGATAAGAAAGTTTCGCCTACTAACCCTGCTAAAATTCCAAGTACTAAATAACTCAAAAGGCGCCCCAGATGATAGAGACTCATGAAACCGCTTGAGTTGTTTACAGTGATAGCTATCGGTCCGCACATTGTTATGCAGTGTGTACTTCCCAAGATACTCGCTACAAAAACGGCTACAGGTATCGATAGAAAAGACCATTGTCTTAAAAGTTCTTCAAATTGACTTAGGTCCGACAAGTTTTACATTCTCCTCAATTCGAATCTGGTTGTTCTTAGTATCTATGAAATCTAGTTTTATGTTTTTTGATCCTACTGTTCCAGTAACTGAGCGCGGGAACTTGATAAATATATGGAGTGTAGAATGCATTCCTCCATCAAGTTCAATTATCTGAGTCTGAGAAACTAATTTGATATTCTTTTCCTTCCATATAGCCGGCAGCTCCATCTGCAAGCTCATATCATCAAAGGTTTGATTTTTTAGCTGGAGTTTGAAGTGGTTTATTATTTCTTCCTGCTCATCATTTTGTACAACTTGATAAGGACTGTCTTTTCCTCTGAGCACTGTAACCACAATTTCTTGTCTTTGGGAAATAGAGAAAACAAGAGCTGAGATTATAGCAATAAGCAAGACTGAATATATGCCTATTCTGGGTGTTAGAAACTTTGATTTTACCCCTTTTAAACTATTTCCCGTAGCATATCTTATTAGTCCTTTGGGTTTTTCTATCTTTTCCATTACTTCATCACAGGCGTCGATGCATGCTGTGCATCCAATGCATTCTAATTGCAGGCCCTCTCTAATATCTATTCCGGTAGGACACACAGCTACACATTTATAGCAGTCTATACAGTCCCCCTCTGCTTCATCTGCTATAGTTGCACCTCTTCTGGGCTCTCCTCTTACTGGATCGTATGAAACGGTTAAAGAATCATCATCTAAAAGTACAGACTGGAACCTTCCGTAGGGGCACATAATTATACAAAATTGTTCTCTAAACCACCCAAAATCAAATAGTATTACTGCTGTTATAAAACCCATCACCAGAAAAATAGTCCAGTTGTCTCTTGGGTTATGCTGGGTCATTTGTACAAGATGGTCCGCCCCTACAAAGTAAGCTAGAAAACTGTGTGCTATTATTAGGCTTGCTATAAGAAATAAAGTCCACAGTGCGCTTAGTTTAAAGAATTTCTTTATGTTCCATGGGGCTTTAGCGAGATTACGCTGCTGTATATAGCTTCCTATTATCCAGTATTCAAGCCTTCTGAATACTCCATCAATAAAAACAGTCTGAGGACAAGCCCAACCACACCATATCCTGCCCCAAACCGCAGTAATAAATGCTAGTCCTAGGGTCAGAAAAGCTAGAATAAAGAAGATTAGAGGAGCGTCATGCGCCCAGAATGTAAGCCCAAATATAGAGAATTGTCTATCTCCTATATTGAGTAATAAAGCCTGATGTCCACCAATGTTAATCCAGGGAAGTACCAGGAAAAAGATTATAAGAAATACCTCTACTATATTTCTGTTCCGTCTCCAAAAACCGCTTACAGAAGCCGGAAAAATAAACACTCTTCTCCCGGTTTCATCCATAGTAGCTGGGCGCTCATCCGGAAGATTTCTCTGATCTAAAACCCTCACTTACGCTCTACCTTTTCTCCTTGAGGTGGTTTTGCTCCCGCCGGGTTAGTTCCATAAAGGCTATAAATGTAAACCGCAACTGCTTCAAGCGTGTCCTCTGGAATCACACCTTTCCATGGCGGCATACCTTTATCTAGCACCCCATTGTTTGCTACCTCAAGTATAGCCGATATTGAACCGTCTCCATTAATCCAATATTCATCAGTAAAATTAGGTCCAATGAGTCCCTGTCCCTTGTCCCCATGGCAGGCGAGACATTTTAGTGTGTACTCAGTTTTGCCTTTTTCCAGCACTTCCGGGTTGTCGAGAAGTGCAACAAAATATTCATCTGATTTCACAGGTGCAGTCTCTTCGGCTAACTGTTGCTCTGACTGTATGACACTCATTTTTTGTGCCAGCTCTTCATCAGAAGTCGGTCCGCCAAAGAAAGTGTAATAAGAATAATAGACTACGGCGAACACGATGGTTATATAAAAAGTCATTAACCACCAGCCGGGTAGGGGATTATTTAACTCCTGTATGCCGTCGTAATCGTGACCTTTTATCAGTTCGTCTTTTTCACTCATTTGTCATCCTCCTTCTCCTTTATCTGATATTGCTCCTCTTCAAGGGGCAACTGCTCCATCTCTTCATATATTTTTTTATTCCTTTTGCTCATTACCCTGAAGACAACTATGAAAAATGCTATCAGGAACAAGATCAGAGCTATATTGGTAAGTTCAATGTTCTCAAAATATGAAAGTGCTAGTTGTTTGATTGTGTCACCCCCTCACTCGAAGTCTTTTGGCCGAGGCTCTGTAGATACGCAATGAGTGCTATTAGCTCGGTATCTTTTACCGATTCAAGAGACTTGTCTTGGTTGAGCAATTCCTCATAGATTTTGGCAGCCTCTTTTTCAGCTAGAATATCAGCATTTGCAACCTGATCATCATCATATGGTACTCCTAACATCTTCATAACGCTGAATTTCTTTCTCAGTATGTGATAATCTGTTTTCTTAGCGGCAAGCCAAGGATAAGAAGGCATGATCGAATTAGGAGTGATCTCTCTCGGATTTATCATATGACGTACATGCCACATATCCGGATACTTGCCCCCCACTCTGGCTAAGTCAGGACCTGTTCTTTTTGAACCCCACTGAAACGGCCGATCATACATAGATTCTGCAATAGTTGAGCTTGGTCCATACCTTAGAACATCAAATGGGAGCTTCCTTATCATCTGTGAGTGACACACGTAACATCCCTCTTTTATGTATACGTCTCGACCTGCAAGCTCAAGCGGAGTGTAAGGCTCTGTCTTTTCACTAGAGGGCAGGTATTTATAGATCGACAGAGTTGGCAGTATCTCGATTACAGAACCTACCAAGACCGAAATGAACAGGATCACGGTGAAAATAAGGCTAAGTGCCTCGAGTTTTCTATGCCCGGTTCCGATAGCTGTAACATCTGACTTAAGAGGAGGTACTTCCACGTATGATACAGTTTCTTTTTTAGGCGCATGCTTAATGGTTACCCAAACGTTATATATTAACAGGAGGAAGCCAATCAAGAAGAGTGAGCCACCTACGAATCTAACCCAGTATAGAGGCGCGATTCTCATTACTGTTTCTACAAAGTCTGGATAAACAAGCAGTCCGTTCTCTCCAATTGCCTGCCACATTAGCCCTTGAGTAATACCGCTTGCCCACATTGAGATGTAGTAAAGAAGTATTCCTAAAAACCCAATCCAAAAATGCCAATTCATTAGCCTCTGGCTATACATTTTAGTGTTCCAGAGTTTTGGCACCATATAGTAAATAATCCCAAAGGTAAGGAATCCATTCCAGCCTAGAGTTCCTCCATGAACGTGTCCTATGATCCAGTCTGTATAGTGAGCTAGGGAACTCACGGATTTAATTGAGAGAAGAGGACCCTCAAATGTTGACATTCCATAGAATGTTACTGCTACCGCAAGGAATTTGATAATTGGATCGGTGCGGAGCTTGTGCCAGGCTCCCCTTAAAGTTAAAAGACCATTTATCATGCCACCCCAGCTCGGAGCCCAAAGCATAATGCTGAATACCATTCCAACAGTCTGTGCCCAGTCGGGAAGAGCTGTATTTAAGAGATGGTGAGGTCCGGCCCAGATGTAGATAAATACCAAGGACCAGAAATGAATTATAGAAAGCTTATAGCTGTATATAGGCCTGTTGGCGGCTTTCGGAACATAATAGTACATAAGTCCAAGAAAAGGAGTTGTTAGAAAAAAGGCAACCGCATTATGACCATACCACCATTGGACGAGCGCGTCCTGCACCCCGGCATAGACTGGGTAGCTCTTAAATAGAGCAACAGGTATTTCTATTGAGTTAACTATATGGAGCAGAGCAACAGTGACGATGGTTGCTATATAAAACCATATCGCAACGTAGAGATGTTTTACTCTTCTTATAGCGATCGTGCCAAAGAAATTTACCGCAAATACAACCCATATGACTGCAATTGCTATATCGATGGGCCATTCAAGCTCAGCATATTCCTTGCTCATCGTATAGCCAAGCGGGAGAGTAATTAACGCGCCTACAATGATCAGCTGCCAACCCCAGAAATGAAACTTACTTAGAAAGTCCGAATAGTTACGAGTCTTGAGTAATCTCTGAGTCGAATGATAAATGCCTGCAAAGATTATATTTCCACCAAAGGCGAATATTGCAGCATTAGTATGAAGCGGCCTTATTCTGCCAAAAGTGAGCCACTCGAGTTCCAAATTGGCAGGCCAGAAGGCTAACTGAAGAGCTGCGAGCAGTCCTACCACAAACGCTGCAGCTCCCCAGAATATCGTGGCGTACAGAAACATTTTTACTATATCATCGTCATAGATAATTCTGTCTAATACACCTTTGTTAACTAGGTTTGCTGAACTCATTTAACTTTCTCCTCCTTATCATCCTTCTTTATTTCTTTGATTTCGTAATCATCCAGCAGCATTCTCTCACTTGGTGTTGTGAGGTCGTCATATTGGCCTTTTTTTGTTGCCCAGATAAAAGCCGATAGGAACACAAGAGCTATTGCAATAGATAGTCCCAGAGTCAGAAATATTATGTTCATTATTAGGGAGTTTTCCTCCTTATATTGAGCTTGTTATGCCCATACAAACTTGAGCCGATTAAAAGAATAGAACTAAGAGGCATAAGCACAGCTGCCATCAAAGGGTTTATATAGCCAAATAGGGCTAGAGTTCCGGCAACTACGTTATATGCGACTGAGAATCGGGTGTTTCTTTTGATGCTGTCTCTTGCAATCGCGCCATATTCTAGAAGATCGACAACGTTAATCAGGCTATTGTTTAGTATGTATGTGTCTGATACCTTTAGACTTTCCTCAACACTCCCTTGGACTGAGACTCCAACATCTGCAGAAGAAAAAGCTGAGGTGTCGTTGAGTCCATCTCCAACCATCAAAGTATTTTGTGAATCATTAATAATTTGCGCTTTTTCTTCAGGAGTTTTACCCCAATAAATATCTCTTTCCCCTATTCCTAATTTAAGGGCTGTGTTTTTTACGTTGTTTTCATTATCACCTGAGAGGATATGAACTTTGCAGTCTTTCTTTTGAAGTAGGTTTACAACGTATTTTGCGTCTTCTTTTAAGGAATCACCTAAGTAGAGTTCTGATATCGTCTGTCCATCTTTTTTTATTATAATCTTTGTAGTAATAATCTCATTGATCTCATTCGTGTTATCTATGTTTTTGTCTGATAAGATTTCGTAAACATTCCCATTGACATTAGCTGATACACCCTTCGTATAGATATGTTTAAAGTCAATTACATTAGGCAATATCATATTTGGTTCGCTTATCCGACTTACTATAGCTCTAGCTATCGGGTGGTTCGACTTTTTTTCGATTGCTAAAATAGAAGCTTTATCGTCTTTGGATAGCGCTTGCGCATCCCACTTTAATATTCTGTAAACTCCATTAGTCAGGGTTCCAGTTTTATCAAAGAAAATATTTTTAATATGCGGAATTTTTTCAAAGATCTTAGAGCTTTTTACAAGTATCCCTTTCTCAACAGCCTTATTAAGAGATAGTCCAAATGTTAGAGGAAGGGCAAAAACGAATGCGCATGGACAGGCTATTAATACAAATGCCATTACCCGATTCAATGCAGCCGAAGGATCTAGAACCTTGGAAATGATTACAAAGGAGATCAGGGCGGTTATACCCACAGCTAAAGTGAAAATTGTAGCAAATTTATCACTGTATGTGGAACTACTTATTTTGCTTTTATAGTTTCTTTCAACTTCATCCAGCAATTTGCCAATGCGTGTGGAACTACCAGTATTTGTAACCTCAATTGTTGCTTGATCCGAGTTTAGGATAGACCCCGCATATATTAAGTCGTTCTTGAGCAGCGTTTGAGGTATGTTCTCTCCTGTTAAGACAGATAGATTAAGTTCAGCCCTTGGTGATAAGAGTTTTCCGTCTACAGGTATACGGTCTCCGTTATTAATCTTAACCCTTTGTCCAGATCTGAGATCGTCTAGAGGTTCGAGAAAAAACTGTTTGTTCCGGTTATCCCAAATTAGTATTTTATTTTGACTAAATAGTGATCTGCTAGCCGGTTCTTTGTTTGAAATTCTATCTTGAATAGATTTAAGAAAATATCTGCTCGCTAGGAGTAAAAATACGAACGCTGTAACGGAATCGAAGTAGACTTGATCATTTCCCCTTAGAAAATTATAAAAACTTAGTAAAAAACCGACCAAAATTACAAACACAATGGGGATATCTACTGTAACTCGTTTAGCCCTAATTGAACTCACAACGCTTTTGTAAAATGGTAAAGCGCAATATGTTACTACTGGTAAAGTTAATAAAAGGTTTAATAGTCCGAATTGCTCTGCAAATATTCCCTCAGCGCCTGAATATATTGCAGCAGAAAGCAGCATTATATTGCCTGCGCATACTGCAGCAACGGATATCCTAATCAGGGATTTTTGGTTTTCTTGTTTCTTTAATTTTTGGCCTTCTTCCTCGACTTTTAACGGATGCGCTTTGTATCCAAAGCGTTTTACAAGATCGGGAAAACTAGAGAATTTTTTGTTTTCATTGAATTGTACTGAAGCTATATTTGTCGACATGTTAAGACAAACGGATTCTATATAGGGGGAATAATCAGGAATCCTCTCTAAAAGCCATAGGCAGGCTCCACAGTGAATGCCTTCAATGTAAAAGTTCATACTCAGGGGGTATTCCACGCTCGTATACTGATTTATGAAATTGTCCTGATCCAGATATCCGTATTCCTCCGTTGATTCGGGATCAATTGGCCGGCCGATCTTATCAATATTTTGTTCTTCCTTAATTTTGTAGAAATCATTTAGTCCGAGAGTGTTTAGCAGCTCAAAGACCGAACTGCATCCGGAACAGCAAAAATAGTTTCCGTTTGAAAGGACTCTGTTGGATAAAGTAAGCCCCTCCCCACAATGCAGACAGTGAGTGGCTTCGATTAAATCTCTTGAGATTCTGTGCGAAGAAGCTGTGGTGTGTTTCATTTTTATATTTTAATGTAAACAATACTCAAATATTGGCAATAAACATGCCATTGGGAAGCTCAACAATAGCGATAATGCGGAAGATTCAGATGTGTAAGTTGTCAGATATTCTTACAGTAAGTGGGTGACTTATTGTAAATATGTATATATATGGCAGGTTTTTTGTAACCTATAAAGAAGGGCCCTATAGATTTGTTTAAAACCTATAGGGCTCTTTAGAACTTTCGAATTGAAGCAGCTAGTTATTTTTTTTGAATTCTTAAAATCTATAATTACCAATTTTTCCCGTAAAGTTTTTCAGCATTATTCCAGAAGATATCCTCTTTTAACTGCTCTGAAATATCAGCTCCTTCTATCTTCCAATATTCAGAAGCAAAATCGCTCCAAGGGATGTCAGATCCGAATAGAAAACGATCTCCACCAACACCTCTTTCTTCAATTTCTTTTAGCAGCCAGGACGATCCAAAACCCACCGCCCATGATGAATCAGTATATACTTGATAACCTTCCTCAACGAGATCAAAGAACCTGGGCACGAATTTGATATGACCGCTTACTCCTCCGCCCATGTGTACGACGTGGATTTTTACGTCTTTTCCATATTCTTTAATTAGAGCAAGAGCGTTGTCTATATCTGATCCTCCACCCGGGCTCGTGTGAATGTGAAACGGCATATCGTTTTCTGCAGCAGCGCTTAATATCATTTTCCATAATTCAGCAGATTCTTCGTCCCACTGTGACGGGTCAAACGTTCCACCTAGGAGGCATGTTGTTTTAAGACCCACTAAGCCTTTTTCTCCAATTAACTTTAGCGCTTCAGTTGTGCGTTCTTTATCTTTGGGTAATGCTGAAACCCAAATTAATCCAAATAATCGATCTGAGGATTGTACACTCTCTCCAACTAACGGATTGAGCGTAAAAGGTTGAGCTGAATCAGGGTATCCGTAATTAGCCATTACAAGTGCTCGTTCAACTCCATGATCATCCATTCCCTTTATATAATCTTCTGTTTTGTCATAATCTGTTGTAGGTTTTACAGCTTCAGGAAGCCCATAATAAGCAAAACCCGGAACTGGACCAATATGACTGTGGTTATCGAAGATTTTCTTTCTTTTTACTACGCTCATAGCAATTCCTCCTGTAATACATGAATTTGGATCACTTATTCTTTTTAACTATTAATGTGAACTCATCTTTTCACCAACGCGTTTACGCATTTTTGTCTCAATAGAAACTGGGTTTTCCCCTTTTTCCAATCTGCCTTTTACTTCTCTGAAGTCTTCACCATAATCTGCTTTTGAGTTGGTGGCTGCTCTCTCCATGTCTCTTGCTAGAGATTTTGGATCTTCTAAATCTGAATTTTTTTGAGTTTTTTTAATTGGGTTCTTTTCTTTAGTTTTGTGAGAGACAGATACGTGGGAAAGTAATCTCTTTAGGTTTTTCTTGCCGCATTCTGGGCAGGTTGGGATATTATTTGCTGCTTCGGAAAAACTTAAGAAGAGTATGCTTATTTCATTATTACAGTCTGAACAATTGTATTCATAGATAGGCATTAATTTTTCCTAAAGTTTATATTTTATATATTTTAGGAAATATTGATAACTAAGTCAACCATTATATTTCTAATCCTAGAAAATTTTCAATAAGATTATAAAAACTTGAATTGAACATCAAAAAGTTCTTGACTTGATTTCCTAAAGTTGATAGAGTGTCTAGTATAGTAAACGTCCTAGCTGTATGCAGTCGGAAGAATTTTTTGGAAAAAATTTTATTTAAAATAGCCAAAAGTGAAGATGAATTGAAAGAGTATTTTCATTTGCGCCGCCAAATATTTGTTGAAGAGCAAAAGATTTTTACAGAGACGGATATTGACGAATATGATACCAATCCACTTCATGAGGTTTTACATTTAATTGCTATCAAGGAGTCAGACGGCAAGATGGTTGGCGGGGTAAGGTGCTATAAAAAAGAGGGGAGAACGTGGTTTGGAGGAAGGCTCAGCGCTTCCAAGGATTACCGTAATGGTAGTGTTGGAGCGGGTCTTGTCAAATTTGCTGTGAAGACAATCAAGTCAACCGATTGCGAAACTTTCCTAGCATATGTTCAACCTCGAAACGTGAGATTCTTTACACGGTTAGGCTGGTCTAAAATCGGCGAACTTGAGACCTACCAAGACCAACCGCACCAGTTAATGAGAGCTAAATTAGAATCTGATTGAATGAATTAAGGAAAATCATGCGGGAATTGATTGAAAGCTTAAAATCATCCGAAAGTTTAGTTCAAAAAAAAGCAATTAGCGATATCTGGAAATATCTTCCTAAAACTTCCGAAATAAATGGTGAAGAAGTCCTGCTCGGAGATGACACAGCAGCGATCAAATTTGATGATCATTATTTATTACTTGCAGGAGAAGGTGTTTATCAACCCTTACTAGAGTCTAATCCCTATCTAGCAGGACGAACGTCGGTTCTTACAAATGTAAGTGATATATACTCGATGGGCGGTAGACCGATTGCAATAGTAGATGTTCTGTTTTCTTCAAATGATAATGAAACTAAAGAAGTATTAAGGGGTATATGTGATAACGCAAAACGATATAAAGTTCCAGTTGTGGGAGGGCATATTTCTCAAGGTTCCCAGTGTTCATCACTGTCTGTTTTTATACTAGGTAAAGCCAAAAATCTTCTATCAAGTTTTAATGCGAGAGAGGGAGATGATCTAGTTTTTATTTCAAATTCAAAAGGAAAATTTGTTTCAGGTTTTAACTTCTGGGATTCCTCAAGCATGCTTGAGGATGAAGAGGTTTTAGACGACCTTGAGCTTATTGCAGAAATTGCAGAAGAGGGACTCGCTGACAGCGCAAAAGATGTAAGTATGGCCGGGCTTATAGGCTCAATTTTAATGCTTCTGGAGAGTTCTCAAAAAGGCGCGTTACTCAATATAGACTCCATCCCAAAACCATGCGAAGTGCCGATCAATGACTGGCTGCTTGCATTTCCAAGTTATGGATTCATTTTTTCTCTCAGACCAGAGAATACTGATAAAGTTAAAGATAAGTTCAAAAAGAAAAGCCTTTCTTGCGAAACAATAGGAAGAGTTACTTCCGATATGAAAGTCGCTTTCGTTAATAAAGAAAATGAAAAAGAATTGTTTTGGGATCTCAAGACTACGCCCTTTATTGGCGTTGGCGACCATACCCAGAATCAGGTGACAAATGGACAATGAAATTAATCAAATAGACCATATAGTTTCTAAACTAGGGGAGAAGATTAAATATCTTCGCATTGAAAAGAGCTTATCCCTGAAAGATCTCTCAGAGCGCTCCGGGATATCGGCAGCAGCAATACACAAGATAGAGTCAAACGGAATTATTCCAACCATAACAACAATGATGAAAATAGCCGATGCGTTGGGAAGAAACGTAAGCCATTTTATTGAAGAGGCTAAGGAAGATAAAGATGTTATTTATGTTCCTGCAAAAGGGCGAGAGCCGATTTTAACTTTTAAAAAGGGTCTTGATCTGAATGGTATTTCGGCAAAGAAATATGGTGATTTTATTATGACAGCTGCATATGCTGTATTAGAGGTTGGTGCGTCTAGCGGTAAAAAACCCATGAAGCACAAAGGGGAAGAGCTGGTTTATTGTCTCCAGGGAAAAGTAGAATTTCAGATGAAGGGTGAAATTTATATTCTGGGGCCTGGCGATAGCCTTAATTTCAGGACTCAGATAGATCATAAATGGAGAAATATTGGAGATAAAAAAGCAAAATTAATATGGGTGCTAGCGGTTCCACCATCATAGGGATGAGTCAAAAAATTGATTGAAAACAAATATATTGCGCAGCAAATTAATGAAGCTAATAAATTAGCTGTTGAACGGTTGATGTCGATAGAGCCGATTCTATCCGATATAGCTACGTCACTGGATGTTATACCTGGTATGACCCCTTATACCATTCTGCATTCTGGTCCGCCAATTACATGGAATAGAATGTGCGATCCCATGAAAAGAGCAGTTAGAGGCGCTCTTATTTTTGAAGGTTTAGCCCAAGACGATAAATCTGCTGAAAAATTAATGAAAACAAAAAAGATTACTCTTTCGCCGAATCATCATCATGGCTCAGTTGGTCCGATGACTGGTATTATATCGGCTTCTATGCCGGTTTTCGTAACAAACGATCTAACCTTTGGAAATACTTCCTACTCTACTTTTAACGAAGGGGGAGGGAAAGTTCTTTGGTTCGGATCAGTAGGAAAAGAAACGATTGAAAGACTGCGTTTTATGAGAGATGAGTTTGCGCCAGTTTTGAAAAAAGTGATTAAGAAAATGGGTGGTATCCCAATCTGGAGCATTTTAGCCCAAGGCATTCAGATGGGTGACGAGTGCCATAATCGTCATGCAGCATCAACAAATATCTTCTTAAAAAGTGTAGTCGAACCTCTTTTCTCGATAAGAATATCCAAAAAAGAGGCTTTGAAAGTATATAAGTTTATGGCTGCTAACAGCCACTTCTTTCTGAATATAACAATGACTGCCTGCAAACTTGCAATGGTTGCTGCAAGCGACATAGAGAACTCCACAATTGTAACCGCGATGTCTCGAAATGGAACTGATTTTGGAATAAGAGTAAGCGGGCTTGGAGATAAATGGTTTATTGCTCCATCTCCGCTTCTTTTAGACGCGCTCTATAATCCTGGATATGGTTTAGATGACGGTGCGCCTGACATCGGAGATAGTTCAATAATTGAGACCATGGGACTTGGAGGTTATGCGATAGCTGCTGCTCCTTCTATGGCTGCGTTTGCTGGTGGCGGATTTCAGGATTCCGTGAAAATTGAAAAGCAAATGAGCCAAATAACTACCACTAAAAATCCTAAGTTTGGGATACCTTGTATGGATTTTGAAGGAATCCCAACAGGAATTGATATTCGTAAAGTTGTAGAAACTGAGATTCTACCAAGTATTAATAGCGCGGTTGTACATAAGAGTTCTGGTGTCGGGCAAATTGGGGCAGGGATAGTGCATGCTCCATATGAATGTTTTAGAAAGGCGATCATGGCATTTGGTAAAAGATATGATCTTGCAGCCTGAATTAAGGATATATAAATAATGGCAATAGTTAATACAATTAGAAAAAATCATTATCAGGATTCAATGAAGCTTATGCAGATAAGCCAAAAATTAAGCGCACTTAAAGGCGTTAATAAAGCCTCAGCCATTATGGCTACAGAGGCAAATTTGTTAATGCTTAAAGAGGCCGGATTAATTCTAGAGATGCCCGAATCTGCAGGAGCTAATGATTTAATTATAGCCGTAGAGGCAAAGTCTCAAGAAATCGGCGATGAGGCTATTGAACAATTAGAAACACTTCTTTTGCCCGCTGATGTTGGCAATACATCTAACGTTATATTTAAGAGTCTTGAGACTGCATCAACGGCTATACCTGGAGCTAACATAGCTGTAATATCCGTTCCTGGGGAATATGCAAAACTTGAAGTTGCAAAAGCGATCACAAAAGGTCTGCATACTTTTTTGTTTAGTGATAATTTATCTATTGAAGAAGAGATAGAGCTTAAAGAAAGAGCTAGAGAAAAAGGACTGTTGGTAATGGGGCCTAGTTGCGGCACCTCAATAATAAATGGTGTTGGACTTGGCTTTGCTAATGTGATTAACCATGGTCCAATAGGCGTGATCGCGGCTGCAGGCACTGGACTCCAGGAAGTTACCAGTCTAATAGATAATCTGGGCTCGGGTATAACTCACGGAATTGGCGTCGGGGGACGGGATTTATCTCAAGATGTCGGAGGAATTACCACACATGAAGCAATAAAAATACTTACTAATGATAAAAGCACTGAAGTGCTTCTTTTGGTTTCCAAACCGCCATCAAAACAAGTGGCGGAAAAAATATTTTCAACAGTTAAAGATAGTGGCAAACCTTCGGTCTTATGTTTTATAGGGAGCGATTTGAAAAGTGAAGATCCTAATATTTATTTCGCATCTACTCTTGATGAAGCAGCAATACGCGCTGTACAGTTTGCTAGGAGCAGCAGTAACAAGCCTAGTGTCAGAACTGTAAAGAATTGGAAAAAGATGGCGCAAGCCGCCGTCAAATCCTTAACATCTAAACAACGCTATATAAGAGGTCTCTATTCAGGGGGAACACTTTGCTATGAAGCTCAACAGATTCTTGAGCCTATACTAGGCAATGTGTATTCAAATGCCCCTCTCGATAAAAAATTCAAACTCAAAGACTCAAATATAAGTGAGTGTAACTCCTTAATTGATCTAGGCGAAGAGGAATTTACAGTAGGACGTCCTCATCCAATGATTGATGCAAACTTGAGAAGTGAAAGACTGCTTTCTGAAGCATCCAAGGGGGATGTTGCTGTAATACTTTTTGATGTTGTTTTGGGCTATGTCGCAAGCCCTGATCCTGCAGGTGATCTGCTGCCTGCAATAAGAGAAGCAAAAAAGTCGGCAAAGAAGAAAGGCCGCAGTGTGATTTTCGTGTCTCATGTTTGTGGTACAGATAACGACCCGCAAGGGCTAAATGCACAAGAGCAAAAACTTAGGGAAGAAGGAGTGCTTGTTTTTCCAACAAATGCGCAAGCCTCAAGGGCAGCAGGGATGATTACAGCCAGGAGAGATATATAGAAATGAAGAGAAAAGAGAACGTGAAAGCAGCAGTCGTTGCATTTGGCGGAAATGCCCTAATGGGTGAAGACGGCAACAGCTCATATGCTGAACAAATGATTAAAACAGACATAATGTGCAATAAACTACTTAGCCTTTTTAATATGGGATATAGAATACTCATAACACACGGAAATGGTCCTCAGGTCGGCAATTTCTTAATGCAGCAGGAGTGTTTAGCTGAAAATGTTCCACCTATGCCGCTTGATGCATGCAATGCTATGACTCAGGGTCAGATAGGTTATATGATAGAACAGCGTCTTAGAAATACGTTTACCGTAAATAACATTAAGAAACCCATTATTGTTTTTATAACTCAAATTGTAGTGTCAAAAGATGATCCGGCGTTTAATAACCCTACAAAATTTATCGGCCCTTTTTTCAGCAAGAAAGACAGTGAGAAACTAAGTAAGGATGAAGGGTGGTTAATGAGAGAAGATTCTGGAAGAGGGTATAGACGTATTGTTGCTTCTCCTAAACCTGTTGATATTATAGAGAAAGAAGAGATTGCCGATATGGCGCATAGGGATTTTGTGGTTATAGCCTGCGGGGGAGGAGGTATTCCGGTGATAAGAGATGATGCTGGTTGCCTTAAGGGAGTGCCTGCTGTAATTGATAAAGATTTCGCTGCTGAAAAGATTGGCAATTTTATAGGAGCAGAGCTTCTCCTTTTGATCACCCCTGTAGACCGGGTAGCGATTAACTTTGGAACTCCTGAACAAAAAAGCATCTCAAGAATGACTCTCCAGGAAGCAGAGCAGTATTATCTGGATGGACATTTTCCACCTGGAAGTATGGGGCCAAAAATTCAGGCAGCAATTCAGTTTCTACGCTCAGGTGGAAAAAAAGCGATAATAACATCTTTAGATTGCATAGAATCCGCAATCAAAGGGGAAGCAGGGACGCAAATAATTCATTGTCATTGAATATTAATTTTTAAGTAAAGTTGACTGTTATGAGAAAAAAATTGAATTCAGATTTTATTTGTTTTATTCTGGGAATGATGGGGTTTTAAATATTAAGCAATATAGAAAGCCAGAGCATTTTGTAAAAGCTATAAAGTATCTGCTATCAAATCAGCAGGTTCTAAAATAAATAACTTAGGGAGGTACGTATCATGGCAGTAGATAGAGTTAAGGCCGATAGGCCGGAAAATGGTAAGGCATTAGTCAATTATGAGGAAAAGCTTTTTCCTGATCACCAGGCGAACGAGGGTGAAAAGGCTCTATTCCTTATTCACTCAGTTCCGTATGAAGGTTCAGTAGCTGGTATCAATATGCTTACAGCAATTAGAACAAAGAGAAAAGGTTATGATACTAAAGTCCTTTTCTATGGTCCTGCATCAGCCATACCTGCGTATAGAGGATGGCCAAACGTAGGAGATGATGGTTATGGCGCCGGCATACAGCTATATCCTAACCTCGTTAACAAGATGATGAGTGAGGGTATTACGGTTTATGCATGCCGTTTTTCGGCAGCAGCGCTTCTCGGTATGAATGAATCTAATTTCATAGAGGGTGTAATCCCGATTCATCCGACCGATATATTGGACATAGTGATTGAACATCATAGAGCAGGCGCAATGATGTTTAGCACATGGACTATGTAATATAGTCTTTGAATTTTTTGTATTATAGTTATAAGATGTAGCAGCGTAGCTGCGCCGGTGATATTTGATTTTTGCCGGCAGGTGTTTCTGTACTAAAAAAATTGCTAGGGGGCACAAGATGGACTCGACGACCCTTAAAGTAGAGTTGCAAAGTTTGGGACTTAGGATTCCTAATACTAAGGGTATAAGGAGCGGTGGCGCTGGGCCCACAGGAGGGATTCATTTGAAAATCCTGCCTGATGGGGAAGCGAACATCCCTGTTATAGGTGATTTTGTTAAATCTTCTCCTTATTACTTGGATGAAATTAACGGTGAATATTGGATATTTAAAGATGATATTGCCTTGGTTCAAGTAGAACCAATGGGTAATGCTAAATTCGCCGAGCATACTACCTCTGTTGGGGTATCTATGCAGAAAGTTGGTATCCTTCACTGCCCGACCACTTTTGCTACAACTTTACTTCAAACTTGTGACTTCTGGCGAGATGAGAGGAGATGTCAATTCTGCGGGATCGAAATGACTCTCAAGGATAGAAGCACGGTTGGATTTAAAAACGCTAAAAGCCTACTTGAGACTATTAAGCTTGCAAAGGAGCTTGATGGTATTTCAAATATAGTATTTACCTCAGGAGTTGCGCCTGATGAAGAAAAGGCTCTTCAAAAATATGCCGAAATATGCTCTGAGGTAAAAAAAGGGACCGGGCTTCCAATACAATTGCAGATTATTCCACCTGAAGACTTCTCATGGTTTCAAAGATTAAAGAATTCTGGAGTAGATGCCGTAGGTATTCATATCGAGACCTTCGACCCGGAAGTTTTTGAACGTGTTACTCCAGGGAAAGCAAAAATTGGTTTTAATAGATATGTCGAATCATGGAAAGAAGCTGTGAGAGTTTTCGGGAGGTGGCAGGTAAGTACATATGTTCTAGTTGGCATGGGTGAGGATCTACAAACAGTAATAGATGGAGCTGCGCTCTGCGCTGAATTAGGGGTATATCCATTTATTGTTCCATTTAGACCTGTAGCAGGAACTCCTATGGAGAATGTTAAGCCGCCTAGTCCTGAAACAATGGAATATGTTTACAAAGAAGCTGCGAAAGTTATGGCTCAGTACGATGATGCCGCGAAAAGTAGCATCGCAGGCTGCGTTAGCTGTGGAGAATGCTCCGCGCTCCCTGATTTTGAAAAGAGGGCTAAGCAGGATAATGTGAAGTTTAAGAAGTTTATTAAGCCCATAAAGGTTAGTTAATCTAGTTTGGATCGAGGAAAAAATAGAACTCCAATTAAAAAAGGTGAATTTTAATGGCTCAAGAAAATCTCAGAATCATAGTTATAGGTGGCGGGGCGGGCGGTATTTCCGCTGCTTCTACGTCAAAAGGTCTTTTGCCTGATGCTTCAATTATACTTTTTACAGAATTTGAAGACGTCGCTTACAGCCCGTGCGGTATCCCGTTTGTTCTTGGAAAGGAAATCCCAAATTTTGACAATCTCTTTCTACAAACTGCAGAACATTATGCCAAGATTGGAATTGATCTCAGGCTTCAAACCAAGGTAACGGAGATTAACGTTGAAGATCGAACAGTGAGTGTAGGAACAGAAACTTTTGAATGGGACCGCCTTGTAATAGCTACAGGGTTTGAATACGATGAGCCGGATATACCGGGAATTAATCTTGAAGGAATAAAATATGTGAAAAACATAAGACGAGCTATGGAGTTCGATAAGGAGCTCGAAACCCTCAAAAAAGCGGTAGTTGTTTGCGCAACACCACTTGGTATTGAAATGTCAGGCAATTTGGCGCATAGGGGACTTGAGACTCACCTCGTTGATGAAGGCGGGTGGCTGATGTCAGATATTGCTGACCCTGATATTATGGAACCTGTGAAAGAATCTCTTGAGGAGATGGGTGCGCAAATGCACTTCGGCACTAAAGTGCTCGAATTTAAAGGAACTAATGGAAAAGTAACAAGTGTAGTTACGTCAAACGGTGAGATAGAATGCGATGTCGTAGTAATTGCCGCTCATAAAAAACCTAACAACAGTTTATCTCAGGAGGCAGGCATAGATCTTGGCGCTACTGGTGGAATAGTAGTGGACGATCATATGCGGACATCTGTAAAAGATATATTTGCAGCAGGCGACTGTACTGAAATTATTCATGGGGTGACAGAGATCCCAATTCAAGGGCTTTCAGGAAGCCATGCTTACTCGCAGGGCCGTGTTGCTGGATCAAATGCCGCAGAGAATGACCGAGCCTATGACCCCGTATTTATCCCATGGGGAATGGTTGGAGGTCAGGTTCAAATCGGTGGTGTCTCGCTCGGAGAAACTCTTCACAAAGCGCTTGGAATCCCTCATGTTGTTGCTTTTGCAATGGGTATATCAAGAGCAAGATACTATCCGGGAGTAACTAGAATTCGCGTAAAGTTGATTGCTGATCCTACAACTAAAAAAGTTTTAGGGGCTCAGATGTCGGGTGGAGAAGGTATTAAGGAGAGAGCTGACTTTCTTGCATTTGTTATAAAGAGAGGAGTTACACTTGATGAGCTAGCTTGGATGGAGAATGTATATTCTCCTCCTATAGGCGCTCTAATGGAACCAATTGCGCTTGCTGCACAGGCAGGGCTAAGAGAGCTTGCTAAATAAGTATTAACGGAGATAAGTGATGGCTTTTGGACATTGGTTGAGAAAAAATGCAGAAAAACACTTACAGGAAGCGGCTGCGGATGATCTGATGTCTCGTTATCCTGAAAGTTGTGAAGAGCCTTATAGGGAAAAAGGGCTAGATCATTTCTTTTGGAGAAATATCTTTGTACCTGTATATCTCATGATACCGTGGAGTATTCGTAAGAAGATCATACTTGCCAGTTCGTACCCCGGCGGAAATCGTCCTCATTGGAAAAAATACAACTAGCCTATACTAGATAAATTTACATTGAAATTTTTTGTAATGCTCATTAAAAAATAGATATGGAATATACAGATTCTAATCAGATAGTGGCAGATTTAATAGGCTACAAAGTGGTCGAATTACTTAAAAGCGCTAATAATGCTTTAAAGAGTCATAGTATTTTTGAGCACGCTGTTTATATGCAGAATGGAGAAGATAGTCTTATAAAAATAATTAAGGACAAGGATTTCATAAGCCCGACATCGATAGTTATTCGTGGTATGGATAATGTTTCTTTTAAATCCTTAGATATGAAAGAGGGAACTCAATTTGAGTCCTTAGAAGAAAAGCTAAGTTCTATAGATACAGGTTTTTCTTTGCATTTCGGAAACGCATCTACATGGCAACAACCTCCATTACCAAAGGAAACTGAAATAATAAGTGTTGAAGAAATAAATTTAAACCTAAGAATTTTAAAAGACATCATTTATACGAGTCCTTCCAGAGAAGGGCTTGTTCCATTATTGGAGAAAGTTGAGAAACTTGGACCTCTTGAGGTTTATGTTAAAGATCAAAAACAAATTATGTCGGAAAAGGCAAGACCCTATATTGATGCGCTTATGTGGGGGATATTCAGCGGGGATGTTGAAACAATAAAAGGAAGTGTTGAGCCTATATTGGGGCTTGGACCTGGACTCACACCCTCGTGCGACGATTTCTTAGCAGGCCTACTTTTAAGTTTAAATACAGCCGGCGCATCACTTTTTAAAAACGAACCGGAAACGGTTCAATTCTTTGGTAGAATATCCGAAGAAATATCTAACTTAGCAAAGAAAAAAACAATAATTTACAGCTCGAACTTCATAAATGAGTCAGCTTTAGGGGAAGGTCCAAAAGCAGCTCTTGATTTAATATTTTCGATTATAACGAAAAGTCCTGATCGAGTTGCGGAACTCTCTAAAAGATTGATCTCCGTTGGTGCGACATCGGGCGCAGATATAGCAATTGGGATCTATTACGGCATAAGATTTTTAACTTCAAGAATTGAATTAAGGGACTTAAATGAATTCGAATAAGATTGCCCTTTTAACATATTCTACTAAACCAAGAGGTGGGGTGGCTCACACGCTATCTTTAGCTGAAAGCTTGTCTGAGTTGGGGCAGGAAGTTCACGTTTATGCTCTTGCTATAGGTCAGAAATTTTTTAGAGATGTAGACGTTCCTCATACATTGATACCTTGCCCTGATATTAAGTACTGCAGCATGGACGAAAAAATAAAAAGCTATATTGAAATTTATACTGATTATCTAAAGTCTGTAGTAAATGAGTATGACATTTTTCATGCCGAAGACTGTATATCTGCAAATGCTCTGTTGAATTTAAGAAATATAGACTTGATTGATCACTATGTTCGAACGATTCACCATGTTGACGAATTTACTTCTCCATCATTAGTTGACTGCCAGTTAAAAAGCATAGTTGAGCCTGATTATGTTTTGGCGGTAAGTAAGTTTTGGGAAAAAGAACTACGTGAGAACTATTCTCTTTCTCCAGTTGTAATTAATAACGGCGTATCCACATCAAATTTTACCAAAATTAGTGAATCTAAAGAAGAATCAAAAGGAATTTTCAATGTTTCCGGTAATAAAGTGCTATTAAGTATAGGAGGTATAGAGCCCCGTAAAAATACCATAACTACACTTAAAGCTTATGACATAGCAAAATCTGAATTAGAGGAAAAAGGACAGAAATTAGTTTGGTTGATTGGCGGTGGGGAGACGCTCTTTGATTATAAAGATTATAGAGAAGAATTTCTTTCAGAAGTTAAGAGTTTAGGGCTAGAGCTCGATAAAGATATTTTTGTACTCGGAAATGTTCCGGAAGATAAAATGATTTCTCTTTATAATTCTGCTGATGTTTTTGCTTTCCCTTCAATTAAAGAAGGATGGGGACTTGTTGTACTAGAAGCAATGGCTGCAGGAGTTCCTGTAATAGCTTCCGGTATTGAACCTATGACCGAGTATCTCCTTGATGAAGAAAATGCACTTCTGATTTCTCCGATGGATTATGAAGATCTTGCGCAAAAAATTAGTTTGTTGCTTAGCAACTCTGATTTACAGGCGCTCTTTATAAAGAAAGGTAGAAATACTGCTAAAATGTACAGTTGGGGAAATGCCGCTCGAAAACACATTGATTTCTATAATGAAATATTGAACCAAGATTCTAATTTAAAAGCAGTGGGCAATGATTGAAGCAAAAGCCGAGTGGAAGAAAAATTATCAAATTCGTGTTGATGTCAGACAGTTTCAGATTGATGTCGATGAGCCTCCTCAGTATCATGGGGATGATACAGGTATGATGCCGACTGAGTTGTTCATCTCATCTTTAGCGTCATGTTTTTGTATGGCTCTAGTTTTTGTAGCAAAAAAAAAGAGGATCGATGTTACAGATATGAGGGTTGATGTGAGCGCGGAAGCGGATACCAAGAATTTTAGATATTCGAGATTGATAGTAAAAGTAGTGAGCTCTGTTCCGGATATTACATTAAAAGAGCTAATCGGGCAGGCTAAAAAATACTGTTATGTAAGCAACACAATCTCTGAGTCTTGTCCAATAGAATATGGGATAGATTAATGTTTAGGAAAAAATAGGGAGAAAGCTGTGGCTCTAAAATTTAATATTAAAAATAATTATTTTCAGGATGCGCTAAGGTTGATGCGCATATCTAAAAATGCAAGAGAAAAAGATGGTGTAACAAAAGCAGTTGCAGTTATGGCAACTGATAAAGCGAAATACGCGCTCAAAGATGCTGGCCTAATGAACACAGAAGTAGAAGCGGCATCGGGAAGTGATCTAGTTATTGCAGTGGAAGCAAGTACAGAAAATCTGGCAGGCCAGACTATAAATGAAATCGAAGCGCTTATTTCTTCAGATGCGAATCAAGAAAGTAATTCTGCTGCAGATCTAATTGGTCAGGAATTAAAGGTTGTCAATATTGGTCTCGATATTTTTAAAGACGCTCTTGAAGCTCAGAGTGTAAAAGTTGTGCAGGTGGACTGGGAAGTTCCTGCTAAAGGGGATGAAAAAGTAATTAATATTTTGAAGAAAATGTATTAAACAAAATTTCAAATTGAGAGAGAAGAAAAATGAGTATTAGACATCCAGAAGAACTAAAAGAAGTTTTGTCAGATCCTAAGAAGCTAGCTAAAGCCTTTTCCAGACATACGTATGGAATGCTTGCATGGGTCGATTTGTTTGGAGATAAATTGAAAACCATAAAAGGTCTTGATGACAAAATAATAGTTGCTAAAGTAATAGCTGACAACGCTAAACACGCAAAACTATTCTCAGACAGGGCAAAGGAATTGGGGGAAACTCCTGAAACTTACAAACCACCCGAAATTGGTCAGAAGATATATGACATTCTTGAAACATACGATAATACATTAGATGATTTTGCTTATGCATGGGGATCACTCATACATTTTTCTGACTTGCTTAGCCTTTATCACAGCGTGGCAGATCCTCAGAGTCAGCATGTAATAGAGCAAGTTGAAGATGATGTGATAGGGCACTTAAATTATCTTGAGAAATATTTTGAATCTAATGCGGATACGCCAGAGAAAAGAGATCGCGCACAGGAAATCATAAATGTGGCAGATAAAATTTACTCCGACAGGGAGGATGAGGAGATAAAATGGTATGCCGCGTAGACAAATTCCTAGCTTTGAGGAATTGCAAAAACCACTACCGGCCTACGGATATAATAGTTTCTATTATAAATCCATTTCTTTACTGCTAAGAACTGTCGGAAATTTGTCTGAAGGAATTAAAATTGGCTTTAAGCATGGTTTTGATTCAGGGAACATTATGAATTACATATACGAGAATAATCCAAGTGGCACGTTCTGTATTGGAAAAGCAATAGATAGAGCATTTTTAAACCAGAAAACTTGTAAAGCTTTCAGGGCAATCAAGAAAATCCAGAAAGATTTCATTACCAATTATCTAAAAGAAAGGGAAGGGCAGGAAACTTCAATCGTTGATCTTGCATCAGGCAAAGCAGACTATATATACGATGTGCTTCTTGAAACAAGTTCCAAAGTTAGTGTGCTGCTTCGAGATATTAATGAGAATACCTTGCAGGAAAGCAGAAATACTGCAGAGAAACTTGGTTTAACTGAAAACATCCGCTACCAATTGGGAGACGCTCTTGATGTTGAGAGCTTAAAAAATATTTCTCCAAAGCCAAATTTAGTAATTGAAGTTGGACTTTACGGCATAATTCATGATGATGAGAAAATACGGAATCATCTAAAAACGGTTAAAGAAATTTTAGATCCCGATGCCCTACTTTTAAATGTGCAGACATATAACGAACAAATTGAACTGATTGCAAGGTCACTCGTAAATCAAGACGGTGAGCCCTGTGTGTGGCATTTGCGCCAAGCTGAACAAGTGATAGGATGGGCTCAAGAAGCAGGTTTTAAGAATCCTCAAATTGTTATGGATCCTTATGATATATATGCAGTAGTTATGATGAGAGGGTAAATCGGATAACATGAGTACTCAGACTATGACAATAAAGAAAGATAAAAAAGAACGTTTTGTTTTGGGTTGGGAGAGTGGTAATAAGAGATTGGGTTTTATAGACAGTATTCTTTCGGACAGGGTTAAATCTGTAATAGATAGTCCCCATGGCATGTGGAATTACATGACATACCGTGATGCAATCAAGATATTGGGCCTTGATATCGGAGAAATATACAAGGAAGGGAGAGTAGATTTAGACCCTAAAGAGTGGGCAGATTTCGGATGGATGACATGTTACGCCGGCCCACCTGAAAGCGCTATATTAGCAATGATAGAGAATACTAATGAATCTAATATTAACCCGTATTCTCCTGATTTAATTAATCCCCTTAGAGACGCAGGCGCATTAAAATTTGGTAGGAAAAGAAGTAATGATTTTGAGGTGATTGGTGTTGAGGGGAGTCAGGCAGGTATTTCATATACACTCCAAACTGTAATCAATCCCGGGGATGAAGTAATAATTACCGACCCCGGATATTTTCACTTTGAATCCTCAATCCTCATGTCAGGTGGTGTTCCTGTTCGCATTCCTCTAAGTTCTGAAAATGGATATCGAATGCATCCCAGTAACGTTAGTGCCTACATAACAACTAAAACCAAAGTAATTATTGTATGTGACCCGCTAAATCCTTATGGAACAGTTCAGACCAAACAAGAACTCTTGGATATAATAGAAATAGCGAGAAGTAAGAACATAATTATCATCAACGATATTACTCATGATACGCAAAGGATTGACTCCCAATCTCAGCATTATTGTATGAGCTCTCTCTATGAAGATACAAATGTAGATAATGTAATTTCCACATTCAGTGTTTCACACGGATATGGAATGGCAGGTGTAAGGATAGGATTTTTAGCAGGGCATACTGAGTTAATTAGAGCATGTCTGATTACAAAGACCTCACTCACAAGACTTAACACTAATCTCGTTGCTCAATACGGCGCCCTTGCAGCTCTAAACGATAAAGATTATGTTGCAAAATCCGAAGAACTTATAAGAAGGAATTATGGCTTAATTAAAACTATAATAGGTCAAACTGAGGGTGTTTCTATCCCTGTTGAACCCAAATACGGTTTTTCCATGGTTATAGATGTTTCAAATACTGGAATTACATCGCAGGAGTTAACTGTCGCGCTTTTCAAACACAATATCGCCGTCTATCCAGGTGATGGGCTTGGGAATATAGGTGCTACTACGAACATTAGGCTTAACATCTCAAGACCGGATACATGGGCATTTGAGCATCTGGAAAAATTCTTGCCGCTTGCGATAGAGGAAGCTAAGAGCGGTATTTATAGAGATAGTATTATTAGTTTTTTTGAAGAAAGAAATACTGATCGTGCTAAATCAATTTTAGAAGAAATAAAACGAAGCTCATGAAAGCATCTACTGACCTGATTAAGATAATTGGAAACACCCCGCTGGTTAAGCTATATAACTTGTCGAGCGAAACGAACAGCAATATATTTGCCAAGCTTGAGTTCTATAATCCCGGAGGCAGTGTTAAAGATAGGGTCGCGCAATTTATATTAAGAGATGCAGAATCTAAGGGGCTACTCAAACCAGGAGATACGATAGTAGAAGCAACGTCCGGCAATATGGGTGTTGCATTTGCGATACTAAGCGCTGTGAAAAAGTACAAATGTATTTTTACTCTTCCGGAATCAATTACAAAGGAAAAAATTCAGGCTCTTAAGATATTTGGCGCTGAGGTTATACTAACACCCAAGGGGCTACCGCCTCAGGATGAAAGAAGCTGTTATAAAGTTGCGCATAAAATTGCTCGAGAGAAAGGCGCATTCTATGTGAACCAATATTTCAACCAGTTAAATCCCGAGGCTCATTATAAATCAACTGGGCCTGAAATTTGGAGTGATACAGACGGCAGAATAGATACTTTAATTTGCGGAATTGGGACAGGTGGAACTATCACAGGCGTAGGTAGATATTTGAAAGAAAAGAATCCGAATATTAAAATAATTGGTGTTGAACCCGTCGGATCAGTTTTTAAAACATATCTTGAGAAGGGGCAGCTTGCAGAAGCGTCTGAATTTGATATAGAAGGTATTGGGAAAAATTTTATTCCCGGCGTATTGAATTTTGATTATATAGATAATGTGATCCAAGTTAAAGAGGATGAAGCTTTTAAGATGGTAGATATTTTAGTCAGATGCGAAGGGATTTTAGCAGGCGGATCAAGCGGCGCGGCAATAGCTGCAGCGCTTAAATATGCAAAACAATCTGACAAAAATGAAAATATTGTTGTAATACTTCCTGATACAGGGCTCAAATACTTGTCTAAATTTTCTGTGTAGGTCGATCTCCATATTTCCTTATACAAATCGCAGATTATACTTCATTATATTTTCTAGGGATCTCAGATGACTAATCTTGGCGACAGAGAAGTTCATAAATTAGTAGAGAAATACGGCTCCCCGCTTTTTATTACTTCTGCGGATACGATAAAAAGTAATCTAGAAACCTTTAAGTCGGCATTCTTAAAAAAATATCCAAAGATTGTAGTTGCTTACTCTTATAAAGTTAACTATCTACCTGAAGTCTTGAAAGTTATACATAATAAAAACGCATGGGCTGAGGTTGCCTCAGGATTTGAATATCAGATAGCAAGAAAATTAGATATCCCAGGGGATTCAATAGTTTTTAACGGTCCTTACAAGACAAAAGAAGAACTTCAGAACGCCATTGATGAAGGGGCTTTGATAAATGTAGATCATGTTGATGAAATCGAGCAACTTGAACAGATTGCTTCAATATTAGGAAAGAACATAGATATCGGTATCAGGCTTAATATGGGGGTCGGTATAGACCAGTTGCCTGACCGATTCGGATTTAATCTAGAGTCCGGTGAAGCATCACAAGTAGTTGCAAGATGCCGTGAAAACGAAGTGCTAAATATTGTTGGCATGCATGTCCATCTTACAAGTTATATTGTTGAAAAAGATAGCGAAGACAACATTCCAGCCAAAGGAATAAAGTTGATATGGCCAAAGAACCATGAAGCGTATTGTAATGCTTCGGAGAAGGTTGTTAATTTCTCAATCAAAATGAGAAAAAAATACGGATTAAAAATTGAATATCTAGATATGGGTGGCGGATTCCCAACAGTAGACGGTATAGATCCATATGTAGATGCTATTGTAGCTCCTATTCTAGATGGATTTGAAGAGCGCGATCTGCCCACGCTTATTTTAGAACCCGGAAGGGCCATAGTAAGTGATGCTGCTGATTTGATAACGACTGTCGTGGCTGTAAAAAAGTTGTCCGGTGGGCAAAGAGCAGTTATTGTCGATGCCGGGATTAATCTTCTGCCTACATCTTTCTGGAAATTCCAAGATATAGAGTCTTTAAATAAATCTGATGACAATCTTGAGGAAACTATAGTATATGGACCGCTTTGTCTTCAGACAGATATAATTTCAAAAACTAATCTTCCTCAATTAGAAGCAGGAGACCGACTCTTGGTCAAGAATATAGGAGCTTATAATATCCCCCAATCCAGCACCTTCATATATCCGCAGCCTACAGTACTTTTGAAAGACGGCAAGAATATTAAAGTTATAAAAAAGAGAGAAGAAATAAAAAATATATTTTAATTTAAGTTTCTAGTTCAGGTTTTACGGAAACCTTTAAGATAAAAACTCTCTTAACTGAATGTTAAATATATGGATAAAACTGCAAAAATAGCGATGCCTAAAATAAATAGTAATGCACCTGCGCTTTGTTGATTACTCATTACAACCTCCGAATGTAGTAATTATTACTTATATATTGCTAGATGTACAGGAGTCTTACCGATTTTATTCTGTAGTTTTAATAACCATTATTTTATACCTACAAAAGCAGCGAAGCATGAATTTTTATGGAGGACGTCAACAGTTGTAAATCCAACTTTCTTCATTAGCTCCATCTGGTAGGAAAGGCTTCTTGGTGAGTCTTCTTTCTCAATATATTCAAAAACTTTTTGTTTATATTCATTGCCGCCTATAGATACTAAATGATCTCCATATATGTCCCACATAGTATTGTGAATTACGCTGTGTTGATGGTGAACCATATCACTAGTAAAAAATGCTCCTCCCGGTTTAAGGAGAGTGTATATTTTCTGAAAACAGTTCTCCCAATCAGCATCGTCTCTTAAATGATGCAGTACAGCAGCAGCAACGATAAGATCGTAATGAGAAAAGGGTAGAGATATATTTCTAAAGTCTCCGTGAAAGATTCTGACTTCACCGGCATGTTCCTTGAGTATACGTTCTTGAGCTTTTTCCAGCATGGGTAAGCTTATATCAACCAGGTCGCAATTTACACCAGATTGCTCTCTAAGTATTGAGATTGCGTTATTGCCTGCGCCAGAACCTATATCCAGCATATTTTTCGCATCAGGTTTTACACCCGCTGCGAGCTTCGATATTAGTTCAAGCATTATAGGGGCATCAACTACAGCCTGCTGACCGGTTTCCAGATTAGAAAAGCGTTCAACATCATTATCAAAACGCTCTTTTATTTCATCGACAGTAGATTTCTTATCAAAAGGAATATTCGTCATAAAGACACACTTAACTTTGAATATTTAACTATCATCGGTATATGAATTATTCCGTTAATTGAATTTTCCTCTTCAAATTGTATAAAGCCCAGTTTTTCATAAAAGGGTACAGCGTATCGGGAGGAATTTACAGTTATATCATCAAAAATCTTATTATTAGCATTTATTTCTTCTAGTGCATTTCCAATGAGTCCTTTTGCGATTCCTTTCCGGTGGTAAGACTTGTCGACATATAACATTGAAATGTGATTATTGCCTTTTATCTCTATCATACCTGCCAGCTTGTCCTGAGATTCCGCAACCATTGAGAAGTAACCTGATTCAGACCGTTTGTTAAACTCTCTTGGGTTTGAGTATTTGAAAAACTCTTCTATGCCTTCTTCAGAAAACTCCGGGGCTATAAACTCATTAAAAGATCTTGCTACCAGATTGCATACTTCAATCACTTCTTCCAATTTTGGAGTTCGGTAAATCAACAAATTTATCCTTCTGCATTTAATCCTATAGGCATTTTATCTAAACCTGACTATTTATCTCTGATCCACTTTCTAGCCTCTTCCTTTTCTTCGAATGTAAAATGCTTTAATTCAATATTGGGGAAGAGTTTATCTGCTATACCAATCCAGCTTTCGAGCCAGCTCTTGTCTGATACTACCGCCTCTCTCTCAAAGTCCTTCCAATGCTTAAGCTTAAAGTGTATGTCTTTCATGAATGTATTGACCGACATTCCTCCGATGTTTTCAATCTCAGCATATACGCGGAGTTTCTCGTATTCTTTTAACATCTCTTCAATTTTTGCTACTATCTCATCAAACTCCTCGTCCTCAATTCTGCCGTCAAGACGTAGCCCTAATATATTCTTCTCTTGAAAAGGAATTATCTCTATCATCTCTCACCTCTCTAATTATTATAAGTAAGTCTGCCAATCTTTATTTGGGCATCTTTTCCTGAGCACAGAACACTATCATCCTATAATTATGTGAGCCTGCTCTGTCAGTCCAAAGAGAGCTACACTCTAGAATTACTTTATTTCCCGGAGTACCTTTAGGATTCATCTGAAGCATTGTTGCTAACTGGTTTTTAGCTTCGGACTGTTTTTTTTCACAATATTGCTGCATCTTGATATTATTAGCCCACTTTGCTCCACACCACTCATCTATCTGATCTTCAGAAGATGTGCTGGTGGGAATGAGATCAGGATTGGCGATCAAATCGTTAACTGTAACAATAGTCTGATCAGCCTTTGTCAGATATTCAGTTCCTCTATTTACTAGCTTTGTTTTCATGGCATAGTCTTTATCTACGCATGATGACTCGTATAGGTTAAGTCCTGTTAAATAGTCGCCTAGTCCTTCCAGGGATTTAATGTGTATAGGCTTGAGTCTAGGCGGTGGAGTTTTTGAATTTAAACGGTTTCTTAGAGATATCACAATTCCCTGGTAGAAACCGAATTCATTTGAACATGTATCTTGTGTTGCAGATTGAAGCCCAATTGCGTTCTGACTTACTTTTGATCCTAACTGAGATAGTTCAGTCAAAATTGGGGTTAACTGTCTGAGATAAGCTGACTCAGATGCATTGTATTGAAAAGCTTCTGCACTTTCCTCAAAACTTATTGAAAGGGTAAATATAACTATAGCCAAAACACTTACAATTAAAATGCTTTTCTTACCTTTAAGAATATTCGCCATCTTGAATACCTCCATAATTTTGGATGTTAGGTACACCTACAATCTATATTATATAAAAAATGAAATAAATTGTAGAGGTTTTTACCCTGAAGTCATATTTGCTTTCAGCAAGTAGTAACATATAACCTTTTTATGTTAATTTGTGATTAAAGAAGTGGCTCATTTTGCCTATATATTATGCTATAGATTCTTTGCAAATCTGGTATATATTGTCAGCGTCTCAATAAACATTTACAGTTTATGGATATTGTTTTAGTGGCACTATAATTGCAACTAATATACTGTTAACATTTTATTTTGTTGGATTTAATATATTTGGGTTTA
>Ga0209633_10000391_pt1 | contig 52046 bp, 40 predicted proteins | sample Cruoilmetagenom1_FD_187290 | JGI IMG/M metagenome (GOLD analysis project Ga0209633, IMG submission 187290) | Oil polluted marine microbial communities from Coal Oil Point, Santa Barbara, California, USA - Sample 1 (SPAdes) (version 2) | ecosystem: Environmental > Aquatic > Marine > Oil seeps ... | reverse complement strand
ATAGTGCAGAACGTACTCGCATTATGGCGCTAAACGTATTGGTTCTTGCTCTTAAATGCGCATTCTCTCGTAAAAATTCAAAACTATGTTTTTTTGGTTGAATTGGATATTCTTCCGGATTTGAATCTCCTAAAATTTCTAAATCTGAAACTTGAATTTCAACTGATTGTCCTTTACCCTGACTCTCAATTAAGGTTCCTTTGACAGCAATGGCAGCACCGGTGGTGACACGTTTTAAAAGATTTTCATCGATGTTTTCAAAATCAATTACACATTGAATATTGTGAATAGTTGAACCATCATTTACCGCAATAAAACGATTAGCTCTAAAGGTACGTACCCAGCCTTTTAATTGAATTTCTTGTAATGATGGTTTCGATTGTAATAATTCAACAATATTCTTTTGCATTTTTTCAAATTTTATGAAGTGCAAAGATACTGATTGAATCATTAAAACAAAAGCTATTGTTTTCAATAATTATAGTAAGAAAATTATTTGAATAAGCTATCGATAGGACGATTATCAATTGTTGATCAATACAAAATTATTTTATTAGATTCATCAAATATTGTCCGTAACCACTTTTTAATAAGGGTTGTGCAACTTTTTCGAGTTGTTGTGCTGAAATATATCCTTTGTGATAGGCAACTTCTTCAATACAACCAATTTTTAGGCCTTGACGTTCTTCAATTACTTGTACATATTGTTGCGCTTGCATTAATGATTTGAATGTACCTGTATCTAACCAAGCGGTCCCTCTGGTTAATAAGCTAACCCTAAGTTTACCCTGTTTTAAATATTCATTATTTACATCTGTAATTTCATATTCACCTCTTGCTGATGGCTTAAGATTTTTAGCAATTTCAACGACTTCATTATCGTAAAAATAAATTCCCGGTACTGCATAATTTGATTTTGGATTTAAAGGTTTTTCTTCAATAGAAATGGCTTTAAAATTTTTATCAAATTCAACTACGCCATAGCGTTCAGGATCTGTTACATGATAGGCAAATACAGTTCCTCCCTTAATTTTGGCAGCTTCAACCAACAGTTTTTCAAAGCCCGTACCATAAAATATATTATCACCTAAAATTAGAGCAACATTATCATTACCAATAAATTTTTCACCAATCACAAAAGCTTGTGCCAATCCGTTTGGTTTTTCTTGTACGGCATATTGAAAGTTACAACCTAAGTTCGCGCCATTTCCTAATAATCGTTCAAATAGTGGTAAATCATGTGGTGTAGAAATTATCAAAATATCTTTAATACCCGCTAGCATTAGCGCCGATAGCGGATAATAGATCATCGGCTTATCGTAAATGGGCATTAATTGTTTACTTACAGCCAAAGTTAATGGATGTAATCTAGTGCCACTACCACCTGCTAAAATAATTCCCTTCATTTATTTATCTATTTTAAGTTCAACTTCATCTATCTCATCAATATTTTCATCCTCTTTAGGTAAAATTTGTATTGCGGGTTTTTTAAACGTTTTCTTATTGGCAATACGTTGTTCCAATGATAATAATAAGGATGGTAATAGTAATAAATTTGAAACCATTGCAAATAATAAGGTTACAGATACCAGCCCACCAAGTGCAATAGTGCCTCCAAAACTTGAAACAATAAATACTAAGAACCCAAAGAATAGCACAATAGAAGTATAAAACATACTTACGCCCGTTTCACGTAATGCGGCATAGACAGATTTAGAAACTTTCCAATTATGTGCTTGCAATTCTTGCCGGTATTTTGCCAAAAAATGTATGGTATCATCCACAGATATACCAAAAGCAATACTAAATACCAATATTGTTGAAGGTTTTATGGGCACGCCTAAATATCCCATCAATCCGGCGGTGACCAATAATGGTAAGATATTGGGGATTAACGATATTACAATCATTCGAACAGATTTAAACATCCAAGCCATAAATAATGCAATTAATAAGATTGCAAGAGACAATGATATTACTAAATTTCTTATTAGATAATTTGTCCCTTTCAAAAAAACCAAAGCTTTACCGGTCATGGTAACCTTGTAGTTTTCTACTGGAAATTCTTTGTCAATTCTAGCCTGAAGACGTTCTTCTATACGCTCCATTTTATCGGTTCCAATATCTTTCATAAAAGTGGTCATACGGGCATACTGACCAGTAGAATCAACAAAATTATTTAACAGATCTGAATTAACGTCAGAATTTTTAGTAAACGATAATATAAAACTTCTTTCCTGATTGGTAGGTAATTGATAGTATTTTGGGTTGCCGTTATAATAAGCTTGCTTAGAATATTTTACTAGATTTAACACAGAAACAGAAGGTGAAAGCTCAGGAATCTCATCAATGATTTCATTTAACCTATCCATCCGTTTCAGCGTAGAAAGTTTCATTACTCCTTTTTTACGCTTAGTATCTATTATAATTTCTAAAGGCATGATGCCCCCGAATTCTTTTTCAAAAAATACAATGTCTTTAAAGAAGGGTTTACCTTTAGGCATATCTTCAATCAAACTTCCCGAAACACGAATCATATACACCCCAATAATACTTGAAACGATAATTATTACCGTTGAAATATATACTGCAATACGTTTGTGTCGAACAATATTTTCCATCCAGTTAACAATACCTTCTATCCATTTACGATTTAAATGTTGCAGATGTTTTTCTTTAGGTTTTGGAAGAAAACTATATATAATTGGGATAATTAATAATGACAACATAAATATTGCCATGATATTTATAGAAGCAATGATACCGAATTCATTTAATAATTGACTTTTGGTAAAAATAAAAGTAGCAAACCCTGATGCTGTTGTAACATTTGTCATCAAAGTAGCATTACCAATTTTGGAAATTACTCGTTGTAGCGATTTGGCCTGGTTACCGTGTGTTTTAACTTCGTGCTGATATTTATTTATTAAAAAGATACAATTTGGTACCCCAATTACAATAATTAGAGGTGGAATTAATGCTGTTAAAACAGATATTTCGTAGCCAAACCAACCAATAAAGCCGAACGCCCAAATAACGCCAATACTCACTACAAGCATTGTTATAAAAGTTGCCCTATATGACCGGAAAAATAAAAAGAATATAAAGGAAGTTATTGCTAAGGCAAGAATTAGAAATACACCAATTTCATCAATAATATTTTGAGAATTCATAGTGCGGATGTAAGGCATACCTGAAACCTTGACATCAATATTATTGTCTTTTTCAAATTGTTCTATCGCAGGATTTAATACCTCGAAAATAAAATTCTTACGAATAGGAGTATTTACAATTTCTTTTTTAAGATAGATTACGGTTCTTATCGTACCCGTTTTTTTATTAAATAAAAAGTTATCGAAAAAAGGAAGATTATTAAAGAGATCATCTTTTATTTTCTGTACTTCAGCATCAGTTGTTGGTTCTTTTTCATATAAAGGTTCAACAATAAACTGCTTTTTCGAATTGTCTTTCTTTAATTTTTTAATATCACCTATTGAAACCGTAAAATCTACTATGTCTGGAAAAGTATCTAAGGTTTTTGATAATGCCTTCCAATTATTAAATTTTTTAGAAGTAAAAATGCTCGAATCCTGTGTTGCTAAAATGATAAGATTACCTTCTTCACCAAAAATTTCAAGAAACTTATCATATTCTAAATTTACTTCATGATTTTTTGGAAGTAAATTGGCTTCGCTATGAGAAAAGCGCATGTTTTGCATTTTCGTCGAAAGAAAATACGTGATCAAAGCAAGTATTATTAAAATGGGTATACGTCCTTTGAGGATAACTCTAGATACAAACGACCAAAAATTCATTGAAGTTATAGTGATTTCATGTTGTAAGCAAAGGTAATAAAATTTACCGCTATATAATTTGAGGAATTAAATGTCTTCTATAATAAAACCTGTGAGTATCAATTCACAGGTTTTAGTAAAAATTAAGAGTCTATTTAAAAGATAATCTTATTTTAATTTCTTTTTAACAGCTACTTCTTGATATGCTTCAATTATATCTAATTCTTTAATATCATTGTAGTTTTTGATTTGAATACCACAATCATATCCTTTAGCCACTTCTTTAGCATCATCTTTAAATCGTTTTAACGAGGCTAATTCACCAGTAAAGACAACTACATTTTCTCTAAGAATTCTTATTTTAGAATTCCTAAATATTTTACCGTCTGTAACCATACAGCCCGCAATTGTACCAACTTTAGATATCTTATAGGTTTCTCTAATTTCAGCATTACCGGTAATTTCTTCTACCATATCAGGAGAAAGCATACCTTCCATTGCATCTTTAATTTCATCTATTACCTTGTAGATAATAGAGTAATTTCTAATGTCAATTTCTTCTTTTTCCGCTAATGAACGAGCTGTTGAAGATGGTCTTACATTAAAACCTATTACAATCGCATCAGAAGCAGAGGCTAATAGAACATCAGATTCTGTAATTGCTCCAACACCTTTATGGATTATATTTACTTGAATTTCTTCAGTAGATAGTTTTTGTAACGAATCTGTCAATGCTTCTACAGAACCATCAACATCTCCTTTAAGGATAATATTCAATTCTTTGAAATCACCTAAAGCAATTCTACGTCCAATTTCATCTAATGTGATATGGCGTTGTGTACGAACAGACTGCTCGCGTTGCAATTGTTCACGTTTTGTAGCTATTTGTTTAGCTTCACGTTCATCTTCAAAAACTCTGAATTTATCACCTGCTTGAGGAGCACCATCTAGTCCCAATATTGAGACCGGAGTTGATGGTCCGGCTATTTTTAACGTATTACCACGTTCATTATGCATAGCTTTTACTTTACCACTATGTTTACCGGCTAGAATAAAATCACCTATGTTAAGTGTACCTGCTTCAACTAAAATTGTAGAAACATATCCTTTACCTTTATCTAGCAAAGCTTCAACCACTGTACCAATCGCATTTTTATCTGGATTTGCTTTTAATTCTAATAGTTCAGCTTCAAGCATTACTTTTTCTAATAATTCATCAACACCTTGTCCTGTTTTGGCGGAAATGTCATGTGATTGAATTTTACCACCCCAATCTTCTACTAATAAATTCATGGCAGCCAATTCTTCTTTTACTTTATCAGGATTGGCATCAGGTTTATCAATTTTGTTGATAGCAAAAATTATAGGAACACCGGCAGCTTGTGCATGACTTATTGCTTCTTTCGTTTGTGGCATCAATGAATCATCAGCTGCAATTACAATAATAACAATATCAGTAACTTGAGCACCACGGGCACGCATTGCGGTAAACGCTTCGTGACCAGGTGTATCTAAAAAAGTAATTCTTTGTCCGTCAGATAATTCTACTCCATATGCACCAATATGTTGTGTAATACCACCGGCTTCACCAGCAATAACATTAGCACTTCTTATGTAATCAAGTAGGGAAGTTTTACCATGATCAACATGCCCCATTATTGTAACTATTGGCGCTCTTGGCTTTAGATCTTCAGGATTATCCTGAACTTCTTCAACAGCATCTTCTACTTCAGCACCCACAAATTCAACATCATACCCAAATTCTTCAGCTACAATAGTAAGAGTTTCGGCATCCAAACGTTGATTCATAGTTACCATCATGCCTAATGACATACAGGCCGATATAATTTCAGATACAGAAACATCCATCATAGTTGCAACTTCACTCGCAGTAACAAATTCTGTTACTTTTAAAGTTTTACTTTCTGCATGTTGTATTTCTAGATCTATTTCAGTTTGTTGACGGTGTAAATCTCTTTTTTCTCTTCTATATTTTGCTCCTTTACCTTTTTTAGATTTACCTTGTAATTTCTCTAAGGTCTCCCGAACTTGTTTTTGTACATCTGCCTCAGAAGGTTCTTCTTTAACTACATTTTTTCTTCCTCTTCCGGCACCCGGTTTATTGTTAGATTTGAAGCTTGGTCTTCTTGCTGCACCACCAGTCGCATTCCCAACTGGCTTATTTATTCTTCTTCTTTTCTTTTTATTAGCATTGTTGTCTTCTGTAGCCTTACTCTCCGGCTTTTTCTCAACAGGTTTCTTTTTTGGTTTCTCAAACTGTTTTAAATCAATTTTATCACCAACTTGTTTCGGGCCTGATAATTTTTGATATTTCGTCGTTATTTTTTCTGACTCAATAGGCTTCTCTTCAGTAATCTCTTCTTTTGCTATTGGAGTACTCTCTATAACAACTTCTTTTTTAGGAGTTTCTTTCTTTTCTTCTATAGGAATTTCCTCTTTAACTTCTTTTTTAACAGATGTTTTAGGAGTGACTTCAATTTTTCCAACAGTTTTAATACCTGCTAGTTTTGAAGATTCAGTTTTGAATATTTCTTTTTTGGCTTCATCTATCAAACGTTTTTTCTCAATTTCTTCTTCGTGGGCAATTCGTAGTGCTTCTTTTTCTTTACGTTTTTCTTCGCCAACTTCTTTAGAGGCTACTTTTTTACTTTTATCAGTTTGAAATTCATCTAAAAGCACGTTATATACTTCATCAGATATTTTTGTTGTTGGTCTAGCCTCTATTTCAAAACCTTTATTTGAAAGACATTCAACAGCTCTATCTAATGAGATATTTAACTCTCTTAAAACCTTATTAAGCCTCAATGTAGCCATATAATTATTTTCTTATTTTCTTTTATTCTTAGATTTCTAATTAGAAATTCTAAATCAATAGTTGTTAAATATTGAAGATCTTAAATTTATAAATTAATCTTCAAATTCTTCTTTCAATATACGTTGTACATCTAATATTGTTTCTTCTTCTAAATCGGTTCTTTTTACCAAATCGCTAACATCAAGATCTAGTACACTTCTGGCCGTATCTAAACCAATATTATTGAATTCTTTTATTACCCAAGCTTCTATTTCGTCAGAGAATTCTGTTAACTCTACATCTTCATCTTCCATTCCTTCACGTAAAACATCTATTTCGTAACCGGTTAATTGACTTGCTAATCTAATATTAACACCGCCTTTTCCAATTGCTTTAGAAACTTCTTCTGGTCTTAAAAACACTTCAACTCTTTGTTTTTCTCCTTCAACAGCGTCTTTTATGTCAACCGTAACTACTTTAGCAGGACTTAAAGCTCTTGAAATGAATATTTGGTCATTTTTTGTAAAGTTAATTACATCAATATTCTCGTTTCCTAATTCACGAACTATACCGTGAATACGTGAACCTTTCATTCCTACACAAGCACCAACAGGGTCAATTCTATCATCATAAGAATCAACTGCTACTTTGGCCTTTTCTCCTGGAATTCTTGCAACACGTTCAATAGTGATTAATCCGTCAAATACTTCCGGGATTTCTTGTTCAAATAATTTAACTAAGAAATCAGGAGAGGTTCTAGACATTATAATGGCAGGCTTATTACCTCTTAATTCAACTAATTTAATAATACCTCTTACAGATTCTCCTTTTCTGAAGTAATCAGACCTGATCTGTTCACTTTTTGGTAATACTATTTCATTACCATCGTCATCTAATAAAATAATTGCATTGTGTCTGATATGGTGTACTTCAGCACTATAAATTTCTCCTTCTAATTCTTTAAATTGTTTAAAGATATTAGTATTATCATGTTCATGTATTTTTGCAATCAAATTTTGACGCAATGCTAAAATTGCTCTTCTTCCCAGGTGTTCTAGTTTTACTTCTTCTGACACATCTTCACCAACTTCAAAGTCAGGCTCAATTTTTTGAGCTTCAGATAAAGATATTTCTTCATTTGGCTCCTCCACTTCACCTTCATTAACTACAATTCTATTTCTCCATATCTCTAAATCTCCTTTATCAGGATTTATAATTATATCAAAATTATCATCAGAACCGTATTTTCTTTTTAATGCGGCTCTAAACACATCTTCAAGTATTGCCATTAGCGTTACTCTATCAATACTTTTATCGTCTTTAAATTCAGAAAAAGAATCTATTAATGCGATGTTTTCCATGCTCTCTATAATTAAAATTTTATTTTCACTTTTGCTTGTTTTATATCTCCATATGGTAAAACAACTGTTTTTAAAACTGTTATTTTTCCTTTACCAATGGGTTTTTGCTCTCTAGCCTTCCACTCAATGGTTACCTCTTTATCATCAGACTTAACCAGTTTACCTTCAAAATTTTCTGTTTCTGTTTTTATTTCTAAAGTCCGTCCTAGATTTTTAATAAACTGTCTTTTATTTACTAAAGGTTCAGTTGCTCCGGACGATGTAACTTCTAAGGAAAAATCTGTTGTATCTCTGTCTAAATTATGTTCAACATGCCTACTAATCCTGATACATTCTTTTAATTGTACTCCCTTATCTCCATCAACTATAACTTTAATTGTATTATCTGATGAAATCTTTAAATCAATTAAAAATAGCTCCTGATTTTCTTGTACAGCTTCATCAACTAGCTTTTTTACAATATCTCGCTCCATTTTTTGTATAAAAAGAGGGGACTTTCCGTCCCCTCCAATTTCTTAAACACCTCTATTTAGCGGTGCAAATATATAAACTATATTTCACAATGACAAGAATCATGGTTTTTTATCGTTATAAATTTGTACCTTTATTAGGTCAGAATTTTTAAAAACCAAACAATGAAAAAAATACTAGTTCCAATTGATTTTTCTGATGAAGCGAAATATGCATGTAAAGTAGCTGCTCAGATAGCAAAAAAAACAAATAGTGAGATTATATTATTGCACATGCTTGACATTCCATCGGTAGCAATAGATCCAATTGAGTCCAACAATCTTCGAGGAGGTGGGCAAGCAATTTTTGTTATGAAAGCGATTCATAAAAAGTTTGAAAAATTTAAATCACTACCATTTTTTGAAGGAATTAAAATCTCAGAAGATGTAAAATTTCATAAAGCATTTGATGGGGTTATTGAAGAGAGTAAAAAGAATAATGTCGATTTAATTGTAATGGGTTCTCAAGGAGCTACCGGTTTAAAAGAAATGCTTGTAGGTTCTAATACCGAAAAAGTTGTAAGGCATTCTAATATACCTGTTTTAGTAATTAAACACGACGTTGATAATTTTAATATTAAAGACATAATTTTTGCTTCTGATTTTGGAGGTGATAGCAAAAAATCATTTCTTAATGTGATTAATTTCGCAAATATGTTTAACGCTAAATTACATTTATTATTTATCAATACTATTCATAATTTTGAGTCAACTATTACGACTAAAAATAAACTTGAAAATTTTATTTCAGGATTTGATATTAAAAGCCATACCTTGAATATTTATAATGATACAACTATTGAAGAAGGTATTTTAAATTTTGGTAGAGAAATGAATGCCGATATTATTGCGATTAATACGCATGGTAGAAGTGGTTTATCACAACTATTTAGTGAAAGTATTAGTAAAGAATTAGCAAACCATGCTTTAAGACCCATAATTACTTTCAAAATTTAGTTACTTAAAAAAATATAAATAGGCTCTTTTTAATTAAAGGGTCTTTTTTTATGGAAAAAAAATTATCTTTATAAGAATTATTAAGACCAATTCATGAAAAAAATATTAGTACCCATTGATTTTTCTGAACAAGCTGAATATGCTTGTAAAGTCGCTGCAACAATTGCAAAAAAAACTGACAGTGAAATAATATTATTACACATGTTAGATATCCCTACAACTTCTATAGATCCTACAAGTGGTGGAAATTTGACTGGTGGAGGTCAAAGCATTTATTATTTAAAACATATTCATAAAGAATTTGAAAAATTTAAGGCATTTTCTTTTTTTGATGGACTAAATGTTATCGAATCTGTACGTTTTCATAAAGCCTTTAACGGAGTAATTGAAGAGAGTAAAAAAAATGATGTTGATCTAATTGTGATGGGCTCTCAAGGAGCGACAGGTTTAAAAGGAATGTTAGTTGGTTCTAATACAGAAAAAGTTGTTAGACATTCTCATATACCTGTATTGGTTATCAAACAAGATATTGAAAATTTTAAATTCAACGATATGATTTTCGCTTCAGATTTTGGTGCTGAGAGCAAAAAAAATTTCCAAAAAATATTAGATTTTACGTCTACCTTCGATGTTAAGTTACATTTATTATTCATCAATACCATTATAAATTTTGAACCAACTAAAGTGTCAAAGGACAGACTGGAAAAATATATTTCGAGCTTTGATGTCAAAAATTTCACAATAAATATTTATAATGATACTACAATTGAAGAAGGGATATTAAATTTTGGGAAAGAGATCGATGCGAATTTAATTGGTATTTATACACATGGAAGAAGTGGATTGTCTCAATTGTTTAATGAAAGTATTAGCAAAGAATTAGCCAACCATGCCTTAAGACCAGTAATAACATTTAAGGTGTAATTTTTAAAACATAAGAAATTAAAAAACGCTCTATCAATTAAGAAAAGAGCGTTTTTTGTTGGCCCACAAAGACTCCTTTCAACTACGCTCAAGATAAACTTCTCGCCCTTGTTCAGATATTATTCAACAAAAAATGCTTTACTCCTTTTTTGAGTAAAGCATTTATAATGTTGGCCCACAAGGACTCGAACCTTGAATGCCAGTACCAAAAACTGGAGTGTTACCATTACACCATGGGCCAATGCGGGTGCAAATTTAAAGCAAAGTTTTAATTCTACAAGTTTTTTCGATAAAATATTAGCAATAACTTTAACAGAAATTTAATAACAAATAATGGTTAAACTCAAGCCTAATCAAAAAATTAATCAATATTTATTTAGTAAATTCGCCAACACACATAAAATCTAATGCATGTCAAGTAGTATTTATAAAAAGTGGAACATTATATTAGGATGGTTTGCTTTTGCGATAGCCTTATTAACTTATGCCTTAACTGTTGAGCCTACAGTTAGTTATTGGGATTGTGGCGAGTATATTTCAACCGCAGTAAAGTTAGAAGTTGGTCATCCACCAGGAGCGCCATTGTTTCAAATGCTAGGTGCTTTCTTTGCCATGTTTACCAATGATGTAGCCCAAATTGCTAAAATGGTAAACCTAATGTCTGCATTTGCCAGTGCTTTTACAATTCTATTTTTATTTTGGACAGTCACATCTTTGGCAAAAAAGATAGTAGTCAAAACAGAAGAATTGACCTCAGGGAAATCAATAGCTATTTTAGGAAGTGGATTGGTTGGTGCGTTAACCTATACATTTTCTGATAGTTTTTGGTTTAGTGCAGTAGAAGGTGAAGTGTATGCAATGTCATCCTTTTTAATGGCATTATTATTTTGGTTAGGATTACGATGGGAAAGTGAAATGGACCAACCAAGAGGTCATAAATGGTTATTACTTATTTCTTTTGTAGTTGGCTTGTCATTCGGAGTTCATATTCTATCATTATTGGTAATTCCATCAATAGTATTTATATATTTTTACAAAAGGTATGAAAATATAACTTCTAAGAAATTCATACTTGCCAATATAGCTGCGGTGCTGGTATTAGCCTTTGTTTTTAAATTTTTATTCCCATATACTCTTTCATTTTTTAGTGGCGCTGAGTTGTTTTTTGTCAATACACTGGGAATGCCTTTTAACTCAGGAAGTGTCATTGCAGGCGTTATTTTAATTGCCGTGTTTTATTTTGCAATTAAGTATACTCGCAAGAAAAATTGGATAAATGTCAATCTCATAGTTTTATGCCTATTATTTGTTATGATTGGTTTCTCTTCTTGGATAATGTTACCTATAAGGGCAAATGCCAATACAACTATTAACGAGAATAATCCGTCAAGCGCAAGAGAATTATTGGCCTATTACAACAGAGAACAATACGGAGATGCCAGTATTTTTTATGATTCTTATTATTCAGAAACCAGAGAGCAAGATCGTAATGATCCATATAGAGATGATAAACCTAAATACGAAAAGGATGAAGAACAAGGTAAATACGTAATTGTAAATCATTATAAAAATGCATTACCAAATTTTACTGATAAGAATAAAGGATTTATACCAAGAATGGTTGATCCTTCACCTAGTGTAGTTTCTAATTATAAAGCTATTGCAGGAATCAATCCGAAAAGTAAACGCAGACCAACTTTTGGTGAAAATTTAAAGTTTATGTTTCAGTTCCAATTTGGTTATATGTATGGTAGGTATTTTATGTGGAATTTTGCTGGAAGACAAGACGATATTCAAGGTAATTTAGATACGCACGGTAATTGGTTAAGCGGAATTGATTTTATTGATGAAATGCGTTTAGGTTCACAAGCTAATCTGCCCGAAGAGGTTGAAAATAATAAGGGGCGGAATACCTATTACTTCTTACCATTAATTTTAGGAATCATAGGGTTGCTCTTTCATATTAAATTTGATAAAAGAAATTTTTATATACTATTATTGTTCTTTGCCTTTACGGGATTGGCAATTATTTTCTATACAAATCCGAAACCATTTGAACCTAGAGAACGAGATTATGCCGTAGTAGGCTCATTCTATATTTTTGCTATTTGGATAGGTCTAGGGGTGTTGGCATTATTTGAACAATTTAAAAGTAAGGTAAATCCCAAATCGTTAGCTATAGGATTAAGCGTGATTTGTTTACTTGCCGTACCAACTTTAATGGCTTCAGAAAATTGGGATGATCATGACCGTTCTGGTAGATATACTACACATAATAATGCAAAAGCTTATTTAGATTCTTGCCAGGATGATGCTATTATGTTTACTATTGGTGATAATGATACTTTTACACTTTGGTACATGCAGGAAGTAGAAAATTATAGAACTGATATCAAATTGATAAATACTAGTTTGCTGGCTACCGATTGGTATATTGATCAGCAAAAAAGGAAGACATATGATGCAGATCCTATTCCTTCTCAATTAACACATGAGCAGTATAGAACCGGGTCATTAGATGTGGCTTATCATATTCCGGTAGAACTAAAAACTACACCTTTGATCGACTCATCTTTTAAAGACACAACAAGCGTATTCATTTCAGAGGCAGAGAAAAAACAAGCTGAAAACAGAATCGATATCAAATCATTTATGAATTGGATTGCTAGTGACAATCCGAGAACTCAAATCGATATAGATGAAGATGGTATTCCTGAAAAATTTTATCCAACCAATAAATTGAGAATTTTTGTCGATAAAGAAGCAGTGTTAAAGAATAAAATAGTCTCGCTTAAAGATTCTGCTAAAATTGTACCTTATATAGATATTGAAATCGATAAATTAGGTCTGACTAAAAACAGAATTCTAATGCTTGATATGTTGGCCAATAATGATTGGAAAAGACCAATTTATTTTACAGGTGGAGCACATGCCGACGAAGAATATATCTGGCTAAAAGATTATATGCAGTTAGATGGTATTGCCTATAAATTTGTTCCTATTTATACGCCAAGTAAAACCAAAGAGGGCAGATCTAAAAGTATACTTGAGCTTGGAAGAATCAATACCGAGACCATGTACAATAATGTAAAAAAATGGGATTGGAAAAATTCAAACAGTGATGCTATTTATGTTGATGTTGAATCTCGTAAAAATGCCATTTCATTTAGAAATTACTTAGTGCGCTTAGCCGAAGAATTCATCAAAGAAGGACAATATGATAAGGCAGAAGAAATACTCGATTTGTCGATAGAAAAAATGCCAATTAAGAGATATGGTCATTATGGTATGGTGCTGGGTTATGCAGAGAATTATTATAAAATAAATAAAAAAGAAAAAGCTAGAAATGTTTCTAATACATTGATAGATATTTTTCAAGATCGTATTGAATATTATGGCGGATTAGATAATTATGATGCATATCAACATTCAGATGATATTGAAGCTACTTATTTAATGTATAATAATGTTGTTGCTACAGCTGATGAGCATGACAAAGAATTTGCAGATAAGTTAAAGAATGGATTTGTTGCTGCTCTAAAAATATTAAAAAGCATTGAAGGAGAATAAGTAATATTTTTACCAACTACTTAAGGTAGAATATGAGCTAATTCTTATGAGCGTTATTATAAAAAATTAATGGTAGCTGATTTTCAATAGGAAAAATAAGTATATAGATGAAACCTTATTTTGTAAAAACTCCAAGCTTAGTTCCGGTTTTATATCAGCATCAAATTTGGAGCTTTTCATCTAAACAGAAAAATATCTACCTCACATTTGATGACGGACCAACTCCAAAAATAACCGATTGGGTATTAGATACCTTACAAAAATATAATGCCAATGCGACTTTTTTTTGTATAGGAAAAAATATAGAAGTAAATCCTACTCTTTTTAACAGAATTATAAATGACGGACATTCTATTGGTAACCATACGTATGATCATGAAAACGGATGGCATACTGGTAAAGAAGAATATTTAGAGTCTGTTTTAAGAACCGAGAAAATAATTCAAAAATTAAAATCTCAATCCTCAAACCTTCTATTTCGTCCTCCTTACGGGAAAATCAAAAAATCGCAGTCAAAATTATTGATCGATAATAATTATACTATTATCATGTGGTCAGTGTTAAGTGCAGATTTTGATAAAGAAATAGATGAAAATAAATGCCTAAATAATGTTATTCAAAATTCTGATAATGGAAGTATAATTGTATTTCATGATAGTGAAAAGGCATTTGACAAACTGCAAATAGTATTACCTAAAGTTTTAGAATATTTTAGTAAAAAAGGGTATACTTTTAAGAAGATAGAGGCATAGCTGTCATTCGGAGTGAAATGTAATGAAGGGTCTAAAAAATATAAGAATTACAAAGAAAAAGATTCCTCGTCGTTCGTTTCTCTCCCTGTTGGAATGACGAGAAACATTTTAAACATACTGCTCAACAAGACTTATCAAAGTATTGGCGTCTTGCTCGCCAGATTGACGCCATTTCATTTCGCCGTTTTTATAAATAATAAATGTAGGATTACCTTTTATGCGCAACGCATTGGCTAAGGTTTCATTTTTATCAATGTCAATTTTTATAACTTTAGCTTTATCCCCTAAAGCAGCAGCAACATCTCTTAAGATACTATGAAGATTAGTATTGTTTTCATTCCAATCAGCATGAAAATCTATCAGCGTTGGGATGCTAGAACCAATTAATTCGCCAAATTTCGCCATAAGAGCAAACTTAAAATTTAAATTAATAATTACTATTTAGATAGATAGCATTACAAATATACTATTTTTAACTAAGTAACGATAGGTGTTGTCCTCTTTTTCAAGGTGATAACAGTTATTTCCGGCCAAATTCCAACTCGTCCAGGATACGCTAAAAATCCAAACCCCCTATTTACATTTATAAACCTTCCAGCTTCTTCATATATACCTGCCCAATACTTATAGCGCCATTTAACAGGACTCCATTTTATCCAACCGGGAATTTCAATACCAAACTGCATACCATGTGTATGACCACTTAGTGTTAAATGATAGTGCGTTTTATTGTTCTTTACTTCATGTTCCCAATGACTAGGGTCATGGCTCATTAATATTTTAAAATCTTTAGATTCAATACCAGTACTAGCTATCTTCAAATCACCTGCTTTTTTAAATCCGCCTGCTCCCCAATTTTCTACACCAACTAAGGCTATTCTTTCATTGTTTTTTTCTAATGTTCTATTTTCATTTAGTAGCAGATCAAATCCTAATTGTTGATGCGCATTTTCTAACTTTTTCAAATTCTGCACTTTTGCATCAGCACTTTCCCAGTCTACATAATCGCCATAATCATGATTTCCTAATATAGAAAATTTACCATCTTTAGCTTTTAATTTCTTAAAAGTATCAATCCATGGATCCATTTCATCAGCCTTATTATTTACCAGATCCCCTGTAAACAAAATTACATCTGATTTCTGTTGATTTATCAAATCTACACCATATTCAATTTTTTCTACATTATCAAGACTTCCACTATGTATATCTGATATTTGAGTGATTTGAAATCCGTCAAAAGCATCAGGTAGATCATCAAATTCTAATGCATATTTTAAAACCTTATAGTTATATTTTCCCTTATACATCCCATAAAGTAAAGAAGTAAACGGAATAGCCGCTAGGGTCAATGCAACTTGACTAATAAATTTTCTACGTGATGGTATATGAAAATTATTATTTGAAGTAAATAATTTATTGTATGCTCCTTCAAAGAATCGAAAAATATCTTCTCCAAATAAAATTGGAACAATTACTATTTTTAAAGCTAAAAGTGTTAGTAGAAATCCAAATGCATAACTTTTGGCAGGCGTTAAGACCCGACCTTCACTAACTTGTATAAATTGATATATAAAATTACCAACTACAGCAATAGAAATAATAATATGCAAATAATGTATCCAAGATTTTTTAGTAAGTGTTTTTACTGCCTGAAAGGCATAAAAATCTATAATAATATAAATAATAACAAAAATAATCCAGCGTGACATTAATCCAATGTGTTTTTATATTGGTCAAATATACTCCTTAGACGTTACAAGAAAATTTAGTAGATGTTAAAATTTTCTTATCGTTTTATTCTTACTTATTTTAATAGTTGCTTTTAAGTTTGTAGTTTTGAATCGCAAGTCTGCTTAATTAAACTTTATATTATGTCTGAACAAAAACGTCTTTTTTTATTGGATGCTTATGCATTGATTTTTAGAGGTTATTACGCATTTATTAAGAATCCAAGAATCAATTCTAAGGGTACAGACACTTCTGCCGTGTTGGGATTTACCAATTCATTATTGGATGTTATAAAACGAGAAAGGCCAGATCATTTAGCGGTTTGTTTTGATAAAGGAGGCAGCGTTGATAGAATAGAAATGTTCCCGGAATATAAAGCCAATCGCGACGAGACTCCCGAAGCCATAAAAATTGCCGTACCATATATTGAAAAAATATTGAAAGCAATGCACATTCCTATCATAGTTAAACCAGGATACGAAGCAGATGATATTATTGGCACCTTAGCTAAACAAGCAGAAAAAGAAGGTTATAAAACCTATATGGTTACTCCTGATAAAGATTTTGCACAATTGGTAAGTGAAAATATTTTTATGTATCGGCCCATGTTTGGAGGTGGCTACGAAACCTGGGGTGTCGAAGAAATTAAAGCCAAGTTTGAAATTGATCATCCAGATCAGGTAATTGATTTTTTGGCGATGAAAGGTGATGCAATTGATAATATTCCGGGCTTACCGGGTGTTGGTGATAAAACGGCAAAAAAATTCCTAGCTGCTTATGGTAGTATTGAAGGTCTATTAGAAAATACACATGAATTGAAAGGTAAAATGAAAGAAAAGGTCGAGGCTAATGCAGATTTAGGGTTATTATCGAAGAAATTAGCCACAATTATGTTGGACGTTCCTGTTGAGTTTCATGAGGAAGATTTTGAATTAAATTCCCCTGATATTTCAAAAATAAAGGAAATATTTAACGAACTTGAATTTAGACGTTTAACTGATAATTTATTAAAAACATTTCATCAAGACCCGGAAGGTGTAACGCCGCAGAAAGCAACTAAAAGATCTGTTGTAAAAGCTACTGCAAATGTAAATGCTCAGTTTGATTTATTTCAACAACCGGGAACAGGTGATTTCTCCAAAACAGATGATGAAGTGAACGGTTATAATACCATTAACAATACTTCACATGTTTATCAATATGTTAACACAAAGTTTGCAAGAGGTTTGTTGCTCAATAATTTATTACAACAAAAATCGGTTTGCTTTGATAGAGAAACAACAGGTCTAAAAGCCTTAGAAGTTGAACTTATTGGAATTGCATTTTCATGGGAAAAAGGGAAAGGGTTTTACTTGTCAATTCCCGAAAATCAAGAAGAGGCACAGCAAATTGTTGACGAATTCAAACCTTTTTTTGAAGATGAAAATATTGAAAAAATCGGTCAAAATATAAAATATGACCTCAAAGTACTTTCTAATTATAATATCAAAGTAAAAGGGAAACTTTTTGATACCATGATTGCGCATTATTTGATAAACCCAGATATGCGACATAATATGGATATTTTAGCTGAAACCTATTTAAATTATCAACCTGTTTCTATTACTGAATTAATTGGTAAAAAAGGGAAGAATCAATTGTCAATGCGATCAGTTGAGGTTTCAAAATTAACGGAATATGCCGTTGAAGATGCTGATATAACTCTACAACTAAAAGAGTATTTCGAAAAAGAATTAGCATCGGGTAATCTAGCTCAACTATTTAACGAAGTAGAATTACCTTTGGTAGAAGTGTTAACTTCTATGGAGATTGAGGGTATTAATTTAAATACTGATTTTCTTGTTTCACTTTCTAAGGAATTAACAGTAGATATTGAAAAGTTAGAAAAAGAAATATATAGTCAGGCAGGTGAAGAGTTTAATATTGGTTCACCAAAACAATTAGGTGAGATTCTTTTTGATAAGTTAAAATTGGTTGAAAAACCTAAGAAAACAAAAACAGGCCAATATTCTACAGCTGAAGACGTATTATCATATTTATCTAAAGAGCATGAAATAATTGAAAATGTCTTAATGTATCGCCAGTATAAAAAATTACAAAGTACATATTTAGATGCATTGCCAAATGAGGTGAACCCGAAAACGAATAGAATACATACGGTATATGCACAAGCAGTTGCCGCTACTGGCCGATTGAGTTCTAACAATCCTAATTTGCAAAACATTCCTATTCGTACTGAACGGGGTCGTCAAGTTAGAAAAGCTTTTATTCCTAGGGATGAAAATTATGTGCTCCTTGCCGCCGATTATTCTCAAATAGAATTACGTTTGATTGCCGCATTAAGCGGTGATGAGGTGATGATACGGTCATTTTTGAATGGTGAAGATATTCATGCATCTACTGCTGCTAAAGTTTTTGATGTGCCATTGGCAGAAGTGACGCGCGAACAAAGAAGTGATGCAAAAGCCGTAAATTTTGGAATTATTTATGGTGTTTCTGCATTCGGTTTGAGTAATCAAACATCATTGTCAAGATCTGAAGCAAAAGAATTGATTGATACTTATTATCAAACTTATCCAAAATTAAGAGCTTATATTGATAGTCAAATTCATTTTGCAAGAGAGAATGGGTATGTTGAAACGGTTTTGGGAAGGCGACGTTATCTAAAAGATATCAATTCAAGAAATGCTGTTGTACGTGCAGCAGCAGAGCGGAATGCAGTAAATGCACCATTACAGGGTAGTGCCGCAGATATCATTAAAGTTGCAATGATCAATATTTTCAATAGATTTGAAAAAGAGAACTTTAAATCTAAAATGCTCTTGCAAGTTCATGATGAATTGGTTTTTGATGTGCATAAAGATGAACTTAAAACTATCAAACCAATTATAAAGCAAGAAATGGAAAATGCTTATAACCTAAAAGTGCCTTTAATTGTTGATATGGGTATTGGTGAAAATTGGTTGGAGGCTCATTAGCATTGATAGAGGTATTTGGAGCTTAAAATATGAAAGAATAAAATAGATAAATCAATAAAAAATTATGGATCAATTTTTAACGCTTGACAGTCTTTTTACCTTGTTTATGCTTGTATTATTACAAGCAGTTTTAGGTTTTGATAACCTATTATATATTTCGTTAGAATCAAAGAAAGCACCGGTAGAACGACAAAGTTTTGTTCGTAAAATGGGTGTGGGACTTGCCATACTACTTCGTATTGTATTATTATTTGCTTTAATGTCTCTTATTCAATATTTTCAAAAACCATTCGCAAGTTTACATAACAATAGTATTATAGAATTTGAATTTAATATCCATAGCATAATTGTATTATTAGGTGGTGTTTTTATTATTTACACGGCTATAAAAGAAATATGGCATTTGATGTTATTTAAAGAGCATGAAGCGATTAATCAGTTAAGAGAGCGATCAGAAAAAATGGTTATTTTTTGGATTGTTATCATGAACCTGGTATTCTCTTTTGATTCTATTTTGAGCGCAATGGCATTGACAAGTGATTTGGAATATGTACCACAATTAATATTAATGACTATCGCAATTGTACTTGGAGGTGTTCTAATGATTGTATTGGCAGATAAAGTAGCAAATTTTCTTCAAAAGAACAGAATGTATGAAGTGCTAGGGCTCTTCATATTATTAATTGTGGGGATTATGCTTTTAACGGAAGGTGGACATTTGGCACATTTACATTTATTTGATAAAGTAGTAACACCAATGAGTAAAACTACTTTCTATTTTGTAATAATTGTTTTGGTACTGATCGATATAGTACAAGGCCGTTACAAAAAGAATTTAATGTTGGCGAAAAAACATATGGATTCTGCCTTTGGTGATGATAAGTAAAATAAAAATTTATGTGGGATGAAAAATCATTAAAACCAAAATAAACTAAGAAAAATATTAATAATTAACACTAAATTAGAATATCATGGCAAAATCTAAAGATGCAAAGAAAAATGTAAAAAAAGAACCTTTGAAAACAGCAAAAGAAAAAAAAGCAGCCAAAAGAGCTAAAAAAGCCAATTCAAATTAGGTTGTTTTGACTTAAACCTGTAGATAACTTTTTTCAAAAAATATCTTTAAAGTGCTTCATCTCTGAAGTATCTGATTCACCTATCTGAGCTCGTGCTAAGTCTTTTGATTTCGTTAAAACTGGCACTTCTAAAAATGAGAGATCAGAATTGATCAAGGAGAACTGTGAGAGGTGAAATCAGCAATCGATTCGCTATATTTCTTAATCGGAAGAAAGATGAACAAATTTAAAGTTGCAATCCTTTACCAATCAAAATTACCACCACAAATCGATGGTATAATTAAGCCATTAAAGGAAGGTGGCTATTCTGATAGTGGTGCAGATATTGCCGTAGCAATTCTTCAAAACAATAATCGAATTATTACTCCTGTAGATTCTCCCAGAATGAAGAAGGATTTAGACTGGGTTTTTCCAGATTCTGAAACCGGTATTAAAAAAGCTGTTGTAAAAGGGGCTAATCTCATTTGGCTAAATACTGTATTATACGATAAACACCCTATATTAAAATTTAAAGACAATAATATATTAATTGTTGGTCAAAAACCAAAACATGTTGAGGTTTTTGATAATAAATTTTACACTAATAATCTTTTAAGAGATAAGCATTTGCCAGTTCCATTTTCCTATATTTTATCACAAGATCATAGTAAAAGAAATAAGTTCAACTATCCTCTTGTCATAAAACCAATAAGAGGTAGAGGAAGTCAAGGAGTTTTGGTTGCCCATAATGAAAAGGATCTTAAAAATGGAATTTCAAAGCTAATTTCCTCTAAAATATATGGTAATAAGGCTATGATAGAAGAGTTTTTACCGGGCAAAGAAATTACAATTACAGTTATGCCTCCGGGTAATTATATTATTAAGAAAAAAAATGTTAGAAAAAATAATCACTGGTCTTTACCGGCTGTTGAAAGATTTAATCATATTGATGATATTGCTCCTTATAACGGTGTAGTAGCGGTTATAAACAATAGTAAAATTGTTTCTGACAATGAGCTAAAATCAGATGAAATAAAAGAAATATCTAGAAAATGTGAAATTGCTGCTAATTTAATTGATGCAAAAGCCCCCATAAGAATTGATTGTAGAAAAAATTTAAATAACTATTACCAAATATTCGATCTAAACTTGAAACCCAATATGACTGGTTCTTCACGGACTCATAGAAAAGACCAAGACAGTTTAACGATGATTGCCGCAAGTGGGATAGGATGGTCTTATCAAGATCTAATCTCAAATATACTTGCCCAACATTGGAAATTAATATAAGTACTATAACATAAAACGATACGTCGCTTTAATTAAAAAAGTATTTTCTCCTTTTTCGCCAAAAATTTGATTGTCTAAACTTCTAAGTAAGCGATTTTTAGAATCTTGAAATCCGGTATTCCCTTGTGACCATACTAAAAAGACTTCTGAACCCGGTATATATTCCCATCGTACCACTAAATTTGAACGGAATTGTACAAAAGAAAAATCAGGATTTCCAATTTCATAATCAGAAATTCCGTTTAAATCTTCGTCAACAAGATAAGAATCACTATCCTCGTTAAAAGAAATTTGATTTTTGTTAAATAACTGAAAACGATCGTATAAATCGTCCGCTATCGGATTTGTAATAAAGTTAAAGTTTTTATAAGTACCTCTTGAAATAAAAGGTTGACCGTAATACTGTATTGTTAAATTAGGATTGATGGTGTAATTTAAACGAATGGCTGCGCTCAAAGTTTGTTGATCTATTTCCGCAGTAATGTATCTTGCATTTTCATTAAAACTAGTTTCAGTTACATATTGTGTTTTATTAGGGTTTTTTGAAAATTCAGGACTAAACGAAATGCTTAATGAATTTGTAGGCTGATAGGTGAAATTTGTTTCTACTCGTAAGAATGAAAAATTATTCTGTTTTGCTTGAGAGTATACATAACCAGCGGTTAATCGAAATTTTTTCCGAGAATCAGTTCCGAAAAAGAAGAAACTAATATTTTCTCTGGAAAAACGAAAACGGGGACCTCCACGTAACACGGTATTGGTGTATATCCTGGGTTTGTGCATGAGTCCTGTTTCTATTCCCCAATTATTTTTAAATTCAGTAGAACTTCTTAATCTATATTCTATTCTATTATAATTTCCTTCAAAATCATAGCTTGTGAACATATTAAATCGAGCAGAAATATTCCGAAACTTTCCAAACGGTTTTAAGCTTCTAAAATTGATCCAAGCATATTGACGTATTTCATCCGCTTGACGGAGAAAACCTATATCATTCAATTCTAATTCTGGAGAACGCCAGTTAGCTCCTATACCATAACGCCAATGGCCCACACTTGATTTTCCAAATTCCAGTTTACCACTTGTGCCTGTTAAAGATGTTCTTGTGTCATCAACCTCAACATGGCTTGCATCAACACGATTAAATAAATGTGTTAACGATTCTTGGGTGCTGGTTATAGCTTCTTCACTTCCTTCTACATGGCTCATGATAAGTTTTCCTTCAAGGTAGTATTTTCTGTTTTTCCATTGATGATTAAAATCTAAACCTCCTGTATAGGCAGATTTTCGCAGGTAGTTCAAATTATTCTCCCTAATTTGGCTATTAAAAGGATCAACAACTTCATTAGTTTGTGTATTTATATATTGATCAAGGTCAGTATCATAATCAAAACTAAATTGATTGCCTAAATTTCGACTTGTTGCGGTAAAAATTCCTCCAATAAATGTATTCTTTTCATTAAAATCTTTCTGAACTCTAGCAACAAAATAGTTTGTTAATGGTTCAACGACAGCTTCTCGTCTTAGATCTGCATTTGTATCGTCTGCTATTTCTGCTATTTCTTTAGAAGTTACACTTTCTAAGATCCCAATTGACCAACCATTTTTTGTTTTACCGCTGAATTTAGCTGCACCTAAAATAGTAGTGTTATCAGGCCTATCTGTAAAGTCAGTATCATCTGTATTGATAAAACCTTGCGGGTTTCTACCAATTCTTCTTGAAAAGAATAAATTATCTCGATTACCTCCTAAACCAAAATCAAAAATATTTTTATTTTCTACAAAAAATGGACGTTGCTCTCTAAAAAATATTTCAAACCCGTCTAATGAAATGGCAGCAGGGTCGGCTTCTACTTGCCCAAAATCGGGATTAACAGTTAAATCTAAAGTAAGGTCATTAGTAATGCCAATTTTTGCATCTACACCACCATTTAATTTAAAATCACTTCCATCTCGAAAAGGGTTATTATCTTCTTTAGGATATTTATCATATTGTAATACGGTAAAAGGCTGAATTTCTAATTGTTTTTGAGGGACAAGATCAATTAAGCCATGTAATTCTCCAGACTCGCTAATAAACCCTGGAGCGTCAACTGGTACACGATTCCATAATGATCTTTCATCTTTTCTAAAAATGTTGCGTACAATATTCAAACCCCATACTTGTTCTTTAGCTTTACCAAATCGTAACTGACTCAAAGGAATTTTCATCTCAGTTGTCCATCCTTCATTATCAATATTCGCTTTTGTATCCCAAACAGGATTCCAGCTATCATCAATATTATCACCATTATCGGTGGCTATTTCATCACCCTTAACACCTGCAGCTGTTGTCGTAAAAATAAAAGCAGTACGCTTATCATTATAACTGTCAATCACTATATTAACTCTATCACCTGCAAAACCATCTCGACGAGACAAACGCTTTTCTATTTTACTTGGATCATCATCTAAGGCTTTAATGGCTACATACAAATATTTTGAATCGTAGATTATTTTAAACTTAGTTTGATGGGAAGGCTCGGTATTTTCATCGGGTTCATTTTCAATAAAATCACCATGCCATTCAACAATATTCCAAACAGCATCATTCAATTTTCCGTCAATAACGGGTGCCTTTTCTTGACCTAAAAATTTAGTGGTATAGATACGTTTTTGAACAGTTGTTCTTTGATTTTCCTGAGCATGAATATTTTGAAAAAGAAGTAAGCAAAGCAAAGTGAAGAAAGAAACGTTTTTCATTCAAGGTGTTGGGTTATGATTAAGTTTTGCCTCAATTTTCACGTATCATTTTGCGAGGGCAAGTTACTATAAATCAATCTTAAGATTTTGTTAATTTCGCCTTGAATAGTGTTAAATTTTAAGATAATATTTTAAAATTATTACCGTCTAAATCTATAAGTGGCTTTTATTAAAAAGGTGTTATCTTTTTCTTGACCTAATATCTGACTGTCAAGATTTCTAAATAGATCATTTGCAGGATTGCCGTCACCTGTAACTCCTTGAGACCAAACTAAAAATATTTCAGAACCGGGTACATATTCCCAACGAACTACTAAATTAGAACGGAATTGGACAAAAGAAAAATCTGGTTTATCAAATGAGAAAGTAGTGTTATTATCTTCAATGATATTATAAACTCCATTTTCATTATCTAGTGTTATTTGTGCGTCGGTATATCTAGTAAAACGATCTTCAAAATTATTGGCTTGTGTATCAATAACCGATTTAAAATTTGAATAGCGCCCTCTTGAGACAAATGGTTGTCCCCAATATTGTATGGTAAGGTTAGGGTTGATGGTATAGTTTACTCTTAAAGACATACTTAATGTGCGTTGTTCAATTTTAGCGTTGATATATTTGGTTTCATCACCAACTTCAATATTTTCAACAAACTGTAGTTTGTCATTATTAATATTATAGGAAGGTGTTAGAGAAATTAGTAAGGAGTTTATAGGTCGATATGAAATGCTCGGACGAATATTGTAGAAATTAAAAGAATTATCTACAGCTTTTCCACCATTATGACTAATACTAAAACGAACCTTTTTACGATTATCTGTCCCTATATTATTCCAGTAGTTTACAAATGTAGAGCTTCGAAGTCTCGGGCCTCCACGAAGTGCAGTATTTGAATGGCTAATTGGCCTATAATTAAAACCTAAGTTTCCAAACCAATTATTCTTGAAATCAATCCAACTATTTACATTCCATTGTAACAAATTATGATTTCCTTCATAATCCCAGGCACTCCAATGGTTGTAATTTATCCCGACTGATCTATAAAATCCTTTTGGTTTTAAAGTTCTATAACCAATCCATGTATAATGTCTTAGATCATCTGCTTGACGCTGAAAACCTAGATCATTTAGCTCTAATTCTGGTGATCTCCAAGTGGCACCGCTTTCAAAACGCCAATGTCCTTTTGCAGCTTTACCTATCTGTAAATTCCCTCCTGTTCCGGTAAGGGATGTTCTGGTAGCGTCAATCTCTAAATGAGTTGCATCTACACGTCCAAATAAGTGTCTTAAAGATTCTTGCGTATTCAATATTGCTTCTGTACTTCCTTTGACATGACTTACAACAATATTTCCACCTACATACCAAACCCTATCTTTCCATTGATGTTTAAAGTCTAATCCACCTGTATATGCTGATTCATGTAAAAATTCTAAGTGTTCAGGAAGATCACGATTGGTAGCCGTAAAAATTCCTCCTATAAAAGTATTGTGATCATTAAAATCTTTCTGTAACCTACCAACAAAATAATTAGTAAATGGCTCAACCATTTCCTTTCTACGATCTCCATTATTATCAATTTTAGCAAATTCTTTACCGGTAACACTTTCTAAGATGCCAATAGACCATCCACTTTTTGTTTTACCACTGAATTTTGCCGCGCCTAGAATAGTTGTGTTGGCAGGCTGATCTACAAACTCACCGTCAACCGTTTCAGGATAGCCTTGTGGACTTCTACCAATTCTTCTTGAAAAGAATAAATTATCAGAATCAAATGTATTCCCAGCATTAGACCGTGAAACACGATAGTCAAAAATATTATTATTTTCTACGAAAAAAGGACGTTGTTCATCAAAAAAGATCTCAAACCCATCCAAAGATATTGAGGACGGGTCAGCCTCAACTTGTCCAAAATCTGGGTTCATTGTTAGATCTAATGTAAGGTCATTGGTAATTCCAATTTTTGCATCTAATCCGCCATTCAATTTAAAGTCATTACCATCCCGAAAAGGATTACCTTCTTCTTTTGGAAAAGTGTCAAACTGTAAAACAGTAAATGGTTGTATTTCCAATTGTCTTTGAGGTTCTAAATTTATCAGGCCATGCAACTCACCAAGCTCGCTTACCCAACCTGGAGAATCTTGAGGTATTCGTTGCCATAAAGAACGTTCTTCTTTTCTAAAAATCCGTCTGTTCAATTGTAACCCCCATATTTGTTCTTTAGCCTTTCCGAATCGTAATTGACTAAAGGGTATTTTCATCTCAGCAATCCATCCTTCATTATCAATACTGGTTTTGGCATACCAAATAGGATTCCAGCTACTGTCCCAATTATTACCATTATCAGAAACAAATTCATCTCCTTTTACTCCAGCAGCCGTAACATTAAATGAAAAGGCTGTCCGTAAATCATGGTAACTATCAAAGTTAATTTCTATCCAATCTCCATCAAAACCATCACGCCTTGATAATCGTTTGACGATACTGTCTGGTTCTTTGTCAAGTAATTTTACTGCTATATATAAATTCTTATTATCATATACTATTTTAAATTTTGTCTGCTGATGTGGAGGTGTATTTTCATCAGGTCTCCATTCTATAAAATCTCCATCCCACTCTACAATATCCCAGCTAGAATCATTTAGTTGACCATCAATAACCGGAGCTTTTTCTTGCCCCAAGAATTTTGTAGTATAAATGCGTTTTGGAGTTTTATTTTCAGATTTTTGAGCTATAACAAATTGAAATACCAATAAATAGAGCAGTGAGAATAATAAGAATTTTTTCATTTAGTTAATTGGTGATGTTAATTAGTTATCCTAATAAAGACTATGTCTATAAATAAATGTTACACTTCAAACAACCAAGATAGGACAAACACATCTTAATTATTTGTTAATTAACATGTTGTATCTGTTAAAATTTATTAGGAAGGATAGTTTATTTTGCATTCGATTTTTCAAAAAAAAAGGAATATTTCAGCTAAAATTCAACACCAAAAAATATTGGCAAAACAGTATTTGTTATATTAATAATAGTTTGTACATTTGCACTCCTCTTTTTAAAGGGAAAAAATAAATTATTAATAGACAAAAACTAATAGTGTGAACACATTAAGTTACAAAACAGTTTCAGCCAATAAAGCCACAGTTACAAAAGAGTGGGTTTTAGTTGATGCGGACGGACAAACATTGGGTCGTTTAGCTTCTAAAATAGCAATGCTAATTAGAGGTAAGTACAAACCTAATTTCACCCCTCATGTTGACTGTGGTGATAACGTAGTAGTTATCAATGCAGACAAAATTAATTTAACCGGTAAAAAATGGACTGATAAATCTTATATCCGTCATACAGGTTATCCAGGAGGTCAAAGATCACTTACTGCAACAGAAATGTTTGAAAAAGACCCAACTCGTTTGGTTGAAAAAGCAGTAAAAGGAATGTTACCTAAAAATAAATTAGGTAGCGCTTTATTTAGAAATTTATATGTATACGCTGGCGGAGAGCATCAACAAGAAGCTCAAAATCCTAAAGCTATTAACCTTAACGATCTTAGATAATGGAAATAGTACACAAAATAGGTAGAAGAAAAACTGCAGTTGCGCGTGCATATGTTTCTGAAGGAAAAGGAAAGATCACGATCAACAAAAGAGAATTAAATAATTATTTCACAACCGGAACTTTACAATATAAGGTAATGCAACCTTTAGTATTGACTGATAATGCAAAGTCATATGATATATCTGTAAATGTATTTGGTGGTGGTGTTACAGGTCAAGCTGAAGCTGTTCGATTAGCAATTACTAGAGCGTTAGTTTTTATTAACGAAGAGTATAGAGCAATATTGAAGCCACATGGATTGCTTACAAGAGACCCAAGGATGGTTGAACGTAAAAAATTCGGTCAGAAAAAAGCACGTAAGAAATATCAATTCTCTAAACGTTAATACTGAATTTCCTGCCCGTCCGGCAGGCGGGGTTTCAGTATTTCTCATAGAGATAATAAAATTAAAAAAGACGCTGAAATAAATTCAGCAACATTAAAACTGTTATCGTATAAGTTTAGCACCCAAATAATTAAGACTCACTTTGTGGCTACTTAGTTATTGCTAAAACAACGGAACGTAAACTAAAAACAAGATGGCAAACATAGACATAAAAGAATTATTAGATGCAGGTGTACATTTCGGTCACCTAACAAGAAAATGGGATCCTAATATGGCTCCTTATATTTATACTGAACGTAATGGAGTACACATTATTGATTTGTATAAAACAGTTGCAAAAATTGAAGACACAGGTAATGCATTAAAGAAAATTGCAGCATCTGGAAGAAAGATACTTTTTGTAGCAACTAAAAAACAAGCAAAAGACATTGTAGCAGACAAAGCGAAAAGTGTAAATATGCCATATATTACTGAAAGATGGCCTGGAGGTATGTTGACCAATTTTGTGACTATTCGTAAAGCTGTTAAAAAAATGGCTCAAATAGATAGAATGCAACAAGATGGTACTTTTAAAGCATTGTCAAAAAGAGAAAAATTACAAATAATGCGTCAGAGAGCTAAATTAGAAAAGAATTTAGGTTCAATATCTGATATGACTCGTTTACCTGGAGCTTTATTTGTAGTTGATACTAAGCGTGAGCATATTGCTATAGCTGAAGCTAAAAAATTGAATATGCCAATTTTTGCAATGGTAGATACAAATTCAGATCCTAGACCAATTGATTTTGCGATTCCTTCTAATGATGATGCTTCAAAATCTATCGATAAAATATTGACATATGTTATTGATGCTATAGCCGAAGGTTTGGCTGATAGAAAAGCTGATAAAGACAAAGCTAATGCTGAAAAAGAAGCTAAAGTAGCAGCAACAAAAGAAGCTAAAGTAGTCGCAGAAAAAGAAGTAAAAGCTGAAGTGAAAGCTGAAGTAAAGACTCCAGAAGTAAAGGAAGAAAAATAAAAAATTATTGTAATTAACAGATGCTGAATTTAATTCAGCATTATTAAATTAAAATTTAATAAAATGGTGAAAATAACAGCCGCTGAAGTAAACAAACTTAGAAAAGAGACTGGTGCTGGAATGATGGATTGTAAAAATGCATTGGTTGAAGCCAATGGTGATTTTGAAACAGCTATCGAAATTTTACGTAAAAAAGGACAAAAAGTTGCAGCGAAAAGAGCAGACAGAGATTCTTCTGAAGGCGCAGCTATCGCAAAAGTAAATGATACTAACACAGTAGGTGTTTCTATTGTTTTAGGATGTGAAACTGACTTTGTTGGTAAAAATGAATCTTTTGTTGACCTTGCAAATCAATTTGCAGCAATAGCATTAAACTATGCTTCAAAAGAAGAGTTCTTGGCCGCAGATTTTAACGGATTGTCAGTTGCTGAAAAATTGATAGAACAAACAGGAGTTATTGGCGAAAAAATTGAAATAGGTTCCTTCAATAAAATTGAAGCTCCATTTGTTGGATCTTATATTCATGCTGGAAATAAAATTGCAACCTTAGTTGGATTGTCTGCTGCTGTAGATGGTGCTGATGTTGTTGCTAAAGATGTGGCAATGCAAGCTGCCGCAATGTCGCCTATAGCTTTAGATGAAGATGGTGTTGATCAAGAAATTATTGAAAAAGAAATTGAAATTGCAAAAGATCAATTACGTCAGGAAGGTAAACCGGAAGCTATGTTAGATAATATTGCTAAAGGTAAATTAAAGCGTTTCTTTAAAGACAATACTTTGGTAAATCAAGCTTTTATAAAAGATAGTAAGCAAAGCGTTGCCCAATATGTAAAAACGTTGGGAGATGTTACTGTTGTTGATTTTAAAAGAGTTGCATTAGGATAAACTTATACCGAGTTAATTTATTTCGGTATCTCTTATAAATTATTAAAAAACCTCGTCAATTGACGGGGTTTTTTTGTATTTGAATTTTGTATATTTGTTAAACTTTCAAAAAATGCATTATAAAAGAATTTTATTAAAATTGAGTGGGGAAGCCTTAATGGGTGATCGCCAATATGGTATAGATCCAAAAAAGATAGCCGAATATGCCCAAGAAATTAAAAGAGCTGTAGAAGCGGGAATAGAAGTAGCTATTGTAATTGGTGGTGGAAATATATTTAGAGGCGTTGCCGGAGCCAGTAATGGTATGGATAGAGTACAGGCAGATTATATGGGTATGTTAGCCACAGCTATCAACGGATTGGCATTGCAAAGCGCTCTTGAAGATGCAGAAGTACAAACACGTTTATTAACGGCAATAAAAATGGAACAGGTTGCAGAACCTTTTATTAAAAGAAGAGCAGTTAGGCATTTAGAAAAAGGCAGGGTTGTTATTTTTGGAGGTGGTACGGGAAACCCTTATTTTACAACAGATACGGCAGCCGTATTAAGAGCAATTGAAGTTGGTGCCGAAGTTATCCTAAAAGGAACTCGGGTAGATGGCATATATTCTTCAGATCCTGAGAAGGATTTAAATGCTACAAAGTTTGAAAATATTACGTTTAAGGAAGTTATGAATAAGGGATTGAAGGTAATGGATATGACAGCTTTCACCTTAAGCGAAGAAAATAAGTTGCCTATCATTGTTTTTGATATGAATACCAAAGGCAATTTGGTAAAGTTATTAGCTGGTGAAAACATCGGAACTAAAGTTAATATTTAGAATGTCAGAATTCTAAACTTGAATGCATTTAATCTATAATATTTTAAAATTTAAATATTATTTGTAATTTAGTTTTGCGAATAGTCCCGAGTACCCATGATAAATAATTCATGGCTTACTATTTGATATTACTTATAAAAACTATTTAAAATGAACGAAGAAGTTGAATTTATAATTGATGCAGCCAAAGAGCATATGGATAATGCAGTAGCACATTTAAAAAAGGAATTGGCAAATATTAGAGCTGGTAAGGCGTCACCTGCTATGCTTAGAAGTGTAATGGTTGACTATTATGGTTCACAAACTCCTTTAAGTCAGGTGTCTAATATAAATACACCAGATGCAAGAACCATTTCAATTCAACCTTGGGAGAAAAGTATGCTTCAAGAAATAGAGAAAGGAATACAAGCTGCCAATATAGGATTCAACCCTATGAATAATGGAGAAAGTATTATTATTAATGTTCCGGCCTTAACGGAAGAGCGTAGAAAAGATTTGGCAAAACAGGCCAAATCTGAATCAGAAGATGATAAAATTAGTGTTAGGAATGCCCGTAGAGATGCCAATCACGAAATAAAAATGTTAGACGTATCTGAAGATATGAAAAGTAATTCCGAAGATACTATCCAAGAACTGACAGATGAGTATATCAAAACTATTGATGATCTGTATCACATAAAAGAAAAAGAAATAATGACTGTTTAAACTTTTTCTGAAGATTATATATAATAGCCTAGAATGAAAAAATCCGCTTTTCAGCGGATTTTTATTATTTAGTAAACTATTCTATTATAACTTCAAAATATTATTGCTAGTATCAATATCAGCCATTTGCCTTGAAGCATCAATTTCAACAGATTTCACAGATTTTGTAGTTGTAAAAGTGTACGTCGGTGAGACCCAAGACCAGTCATTAATTATTGTGGCTTTGGTTGGTTTCTTTCCTAACATCATCCGTAGAGGAATATAAAAATTCTCTGTACTTCCGTCAACATAACTTACTTTAAGATCTATTGGCATTGGCATACTTCCATTATTTTCTAAAGTAATTTCTCTATTGTTAATTGTCTTAACTGCATAATCGATGGTATGTGTGGTTTGTGTCCATTCATTTAAATACCAACCTAATTGTAATCCTGATACTTTTTCTGCCGTACGCTTAAAGTCATTAGGCGTTGGATGTTTAAATTTGAAATCTTCAAAATATTTTTTTAATGTTTTCTGCAAATTATCCTGACCGATAATATAGCCTAGTTGAGCTAAAAACACCTCTCCCTTACTATATGCCGAAGCACCATAAGCAAAGTTAAAATGATACCTGTCAGCAAAAAGAGATTGAGGTTCTTCTACACCTGATGTTGCCAAACGAACATAACTTTTATAGGAACCTGCATGCAAATTTCCTTTGTTTTGTTGCATAATTTCATTCATGGCTTTTTTTGATATATAGGAAGTGAAACCTTCATCCATCCATTCGTGTTTTATCTCATTAGACGCTAATAAAAATTGGAACCAAGTATGAGCGAATTCATGTGCCGTAACACCTACTAAGCTTTGATATGCACGATTACCGGTAATTAAAGTACACATAGCGTATTCCATACCGCCATCACCACCTTGAATTACAGAATATTGCTTGTAAGGATATTGTCCGATATGCTTGTTATAATAAGATAGTAGCTCAGCAGTTTTAAGTTGGAGTTTTTTCCAATTTGAATTAAATTCAGGATTGTTTTTATAAAGGAAGTGTAAAGTTACATTATGCTCACCTTGTATTTTATCATGAATGTAGTCAGGATCGGCAGCCCAGGTAAAATCATGGACATTTGGAGCAGTAAAATGCCAAGTCATTTTTTTTCCTTTTGCCCGATTTACCTTTGCAGTTTCGTATCCATAGCCAATTTCATTAGGGTTTTGTAAATAACCTGTTCCGCCAAGGATATATTTTTTATCAATAGTAATTTTAACATCATAATCTCCCCAAACACCATGAAATTCTCTTGCTATATAAGCATTGGCATGCCAACCTTCAAAATCATATTCTGCAACTTTAGGATACCATTGGGTCATTGAAAGCGCAACTCCTTCTTTATTATTTCTACCAGAACGGCGAATCTGAACAGGTACCTGACCTTTAAAAGTCATTTCTAAGTCAGTTTTTTCACCGGGCTCGATTCCTCTATTTAATGTTACTTTTAAAATGGTACCTATAGTTTCAAACTTTACAGCTTCACCATCTTGGGTTAAGGTATTCACTTTAATATAGCCTATTTCAGTTGCTTTTAATTTTGAAATTCTACTTTCATAAACCGGTGCTTCTTTTGTACCCAAATTCTTTACCATTCTACCATCAGGGTCAGGCACATGATGTAATCTAATATCCATTTCACTTCCCGGTTGAAAAGCATTAAAATATAAATGATAGAAAATAGTATGTAAAGTGTCAGGTGAATTGTTGGTATATACTAAATGTTGTACGCCATTATATTGATAGTTATCCACATTCATATCAATAGACATTGTGTAATCTGCTCGTTGTTGCCAATAATTGGAATTTTGAGCTGTGATTGTCAATGAAAAAAGAATGGCTATTGAAAGAAACTTATTTTTCATGTTGTGATGATTTTTTTCGAATATATTAATTTAACAGTATCAATTTTGATAGCAAAAAAAGCAAGTTCAACAGGTTGAACTTGCTTTAATACCATGCTAACTAATTAAATTAGTTAGACATTTTTTCTGCCATTAACAATGCATTGTAAGCATTTAAAATTCTTCCTGAAACCGAAAGGTCGTCAAAATTTATTTTATCTGTTTTACTTCCTGGCTTAATAACTTCCTTATGAAATTCTATGCCAGAATCCATAATGATATGTTTTACCTGACTAGCCGTTAAATTAGGATAATAAGAACGAACCAAAGCAGCGACACCAGCTACTTCAGGAGCCGCCATTGAAGTACCTTGAATAGATTGATAACTGTCTTTTGGGAAAGTAGAATAGATCTCTAAACCAGGTGCAAAAACATCAACATTCTTTATACCGTAATTAGAAAATGAAGCTACTATCTTTTCATCAAAATGACGTGTCATAGCACCAATGGTTAAGACATTATCAGCAAACTCAACTAACTTATCTTTTGAATCATTCGGATAATTATTAGCCGTATCAATATCACTACCATCATTTCCGGCTGCATGTACTAAAAGGACATCTTTATCGGCAGCATACTTTATGGCGTCATAAACCCAATCGGCATTTGGTGAATAACTCTTACCAAAGCTCATGTTTATAACTTTTGCTCCATTATCAACCGCATAACGGATCGCTAATGCAACATCTTTGTCATATTCATCACCATCAGGTACTGCTCTAACAGCCATAATTTTCACATTATGGGCAACACCATTCATACCTACTCCATTATTACGTTTGGCAGCGATAATTCCTGAAACATGTGTACCGTGAATTTCATCGTCTTTAGAACCAATTACATAATTATTACCATAATTAGTGTCAGTGATATCATATGGGTCATCACTTGAAAGCCTACCATTAAAGTTTACCTTATAATGCGCATTTAATTGGTTGGTATAATGATCTATAGCACCATCTAGTTGTTCATAGGCCTCTTCTAAGGTAGCACCATTATCTAGAATTTGCATGATGATCATTTTACCTTGAGTTAAACTTTGATCTTCAAATGAAATGGCATTTATATTATCTAAACTTAGCTCCTTACCTGCTAATAAAACTTTTATACTATCATTAGTTTTACCAACAACTTCTTTCATTCCTGAATATTGGGCAACTTGAGTTGTGGCACTAGTATTTTTCTTGTCAATAATTTGTTTCAATTCAACAAATAGATCAAAATCAGCTTTGTCATTTTCTGATATTGAATCTGCAGATTTACCATTAAAACGAGGCATCCATTTTTGCACTATTCTGGTCATTTCTAATTGCTCAGGGTTTGATTGATCTTTTGCTCCGCCCAAGAAATTCCAGCCGTGAATATCATCTACATAACCATTATTATCATCGTCTTTACCATTATCGGCAATTTCATCTTCGTTAACCCAGACTACATCTTTAAGGTCTTCATGTTCAACATCAATACCTGAATCAATTACACCAACAATTACAGTTTTTCCTTGTTTGTTTTTTACAAATTCATACGCTTTATCTAAGCTCATTCCCGGTATAGAGTCTGTAAAAACATCGGTATGAGGCCAAGCTTGAATTTCAGCTTCCTTCATTTCGCCTTTTTTAGCTACAATGCTATCAGTGGCTGTGATAATAATTATTTCTTTTACTGTGGTAGCGGTTGTAGTTTTTGTTGTACCACAACTTGCTAATGTCAACGTAGCAATTACGGCTACAGAAATTGTTCTTAATATTCTCATTTCTAAATTAAATTAATTAAATACTTCATTAAATGAATAGGTCTGTTCTAATCGAACTCCTTTTTCGGTATGTTTTACTGTACAAAGTTCATTATCAGCATCATGCTCTAAGAATAATACAAAATTATTTTCGGCTGCTAAATTTAAAAATTGTTGTTTTTCATCCATAGTTAATAATGGCCTGGTATCATAACCCATTATATAAGGTAATGGTATATGGCCTACAGTTGGTAACAAATCGGCCATAAAAACAATTGTTTTTCCTTTATAACTTATATGCGGAATCATTTGTTTTTCTGTATGACCATCTGCAAATAAAATGCCAAACCCTATTTCAGAATTAGCTTTAAAATTTGAATTACCAATTTCAATGTGATTTAACTGTCCACTTTCTTGTATAGGATGTATATTTTCTTTTAAAAAAGATGCTTTTTCTCTTGGATTTGGCTCAATTGCCCATTGCCAATGATTGGTGTTGCTCCAGTATTTGGCATTTTTAAAAGTAGGCTCATATCCGGTTTTATCTTTGTTAAATTGAATACTCCCACCGCAATGATCAAAATGAAGATGTGTTAAAAAAACATCAGTTATTTCATCTTTATGAAAACCTAAATTAGCCAATGATGTGTCTAAAGAAAAATCGCTTGATAAATAATAATGACCAAAAAATTTCTCAGATTGCTTATTGCCTACGCCCGTGTCAATTAAAATTAACCTTTTGCCATCTTCAATTAACATACAACGCAAGCTCATATCAATAAGATTATTGCTGTCTGCTGGATTTGTTCTTTGCCACAATGATTTTGGAACTACACCAAACATAGCACCACCATCGAGCTTAAAATTTCCGGTTTCTATAGGATATATTTTCACACACTTATAATAGGAATACAAAGATGCGAAAAATAGACGTATTTAAGAAAAATTATAAGTAAAAAACCTCATCATTAATGATGAGGTTTTTGAGGCGTCGAGCGGATTCGAACCGCTGTAGGAGCTTTTGCAGAGCCCAGCCTAGCCACTCGGCCACAACGCCCAATTTTGAGGCTACAAATTTAGTCAAAATTATAGAGTATGCAATGGGTAAGGCATCTTTTGTAAACTAGTTTCTTGATTTTTTCATTTTTATAGTTACCATAGCTACGTTGCCACCAATTGGAGGATTCACTTTAGAAACTTCAACTGAGGCGTTTTTAACAATTAAAATTTCATTTAAAATTCGTGTCAAAATTTTGTCAGCAACCGTTTCAAGGAGTTTAGTTCTGACAGACATTTCTTCTTTAACAATTTTATTTAAATGAACATAATCAACAGTATCACTTAGGTTATCGCTTTTTGCAGATTTAGAAAGGTCTGCTTTTACAAATAGATCTACTCTATACTCAGAACCTATTTTACCTTCTTCATCTAAACATCCATGATAAGCATATAATCGGATATTTTTAACTTTTATGAGACCCATTGATTTATAATTTTGGTAAAGATAGAATTATTATGAAAAGTTACATCTTGCATTGCGACTAAAAATCAACCTAAGTTTGTAGCAAATGCTATTTAAGAATTTATTATTTTTAACAACAAACCTATTTTAAAGTTAAACAAATATCAAAATCCAAAAGGGTCAAAATACACAACCCCTGATAAACAATAAATATAAGAGCATGAAAGTTCGTGAACAATTTATTTTACTGTCCATTATTTTAACAATTTCAATCGTAGTTATAGCCCAATTTTGGCAGCCCGCTTTATGGAGCTTTATTATTATCGCTCCACTTATTTTAATGGGGATATTTGATATTGTACAAACAAAACATACCATACGTCGTAATTTTCCTTTATTAGGGAGGTTTAGATATGTCTTAGAATCTGTCAGACCTGAAATAATGCAGTATTTTGTTGAGACAGATACACAAGGAAGGCCACTTAATAGGATATTTAGATCGTTAATTTATCAACGTGCAAAAAAAGAAAATGACACTACACCTTTTGGAACACAAATGAATGTTTATCGTTCGGGTTATGAATGGATGGATCATTCTATGTACGCGAAGAATAGTCCTAAAGAAATTGGCGAATTTCCAAGATTGCTAATTGGTGGAACTGAATGTAAGCAACCATACGCTTCCAGCCTATTGAACATTTCTGCAATGAGCTTTGGTTCATTAAGTAAAAATGCCGTAATGGCCTTAAATAAAGGAGCAAAAATCGGGAGTTTTGCTCATAACACGGGTGAAGGTGGACTCAGCCCTTATCATTTGAAATATCAAGGAGATTTAATATGGCAAATTGGTACGGGATATTTTGGCTGTAGAGACGATTATGGCAACTTTAATAATGAGTCATTTAAAGAAGGGGCAGTCAAACCTCAAGTAAAAATGATAGAAATAAAATTATCACAAGGAGCAAAACCTGGTCATGGTGGAATATTACCCGCTTCTAAAAACACGGTAGAAATTTCGAATATTAGACATATAATACCTCATGTTGATGTGCATTCTCCACCGGCACATTCAGCATTTTCTAACCCTGTTGAATTTATGCATTTTATTAAAAAATTGAGAGATCTTTCAGGAGGAAAACCTATCGGGTTTAAATTATGTGTGGGTAAAAAACAAGAATTTATTGAGATTTGTAATACAATGATTTCTACCGGAATTAAACCGGATTTCATCACTGTTGATGGAGGAGAAGGCGGTACTGGTGCTGCTCCTGTAGAGTTCTCTAATTCTATGGGTATGCCTTTACGCGAAGGATTGGTTTTTGTGCATGATACTTTAGTGGGATTCGGATTAAAAAAAGAAATAAAAGTGATTGCCGCCGGAAAAATTATTACCGGTTTTCATATGGCAAGAGCAATTGCTTTAGGCGCAGATGGATGTAATAGTGCACGCGCAATGATGATGGCAATAGGTTGTATTCAAGCATTAGAGTGTAATAATAATACGTGCCCGGTTGGCGTTGCAACACAAAATAAATCATTAATGAAAGGACTGGTAGTTGAAGATAAAGCGGTAAGAGCTGCTAACTACCATGAAGAAACTATACATAGTTTCTTAGAATTGATAGCCGCCTCAGGTTTGGAAAGTCCGCAAGAGATTAAGCGAAAACATATAAATAAAAGGATAGGTATGTATAATGTAGCTAAATATGAAGAAATTTACCCTTACTTAAAAGAAGGTTGCCTACTATCAGAGAGTACAATTCCTGATGATTTTAAAATGTATTTTAATTTAAAAGATAAATTTATTCAGAATTAATACTCAAGTTAAAATATATAAGTGCAAATGCTTAATGGAAACTAATAGTCAGCATCATCAGGATAATTTTTCATAAAATTTTCAGCAACTTCTACCATGTTTTTGCTTCCACAAAAGATAGGTACTCGTTGATGTAGTTCTGTTGGTTTAATATCCATAATTCTCATATAACCGTCTGAAGCTTTTCCGCCGGCTTGTTCAGCTAAAAATGCCATAGGATTACATTCGTATAATAATCGCAATTTTCCTTTTGGCGCTTTTGAACTTGTTGGATAGATATAAATTCCTCCTTTAATCATGTTACGATGAAAATCAGAAACTAAAGAACCAATATATCGTGCTTTGTAAGGTCTGTCTTCTTCTTCCAATTGACAGTATTTTAAATAATCTTTTACGCCCTGAGGGAAATGAATATAATACCCCTCATTTATAGAATAAATGGCTCCGTCTTCAGGGAATCTCATATTTGGATGCGATAAATAGAAAGTACCAATAGCTGGATTTAAAGTGAATCCATTTACGCCATGTCCAGTAGTATACACGAGCATAGTTGAAGTTCCATAAACAACATATCCGGCAGCCACTTGTTTATTACCTTCCTGTAAAAAATCTTCTATTCGTACCGGAGATCCAACTTTGGTAACTCTTGTGTAGATAGAAAAAATGGTTCCTACTGAAACGTTAACATCAATATTAGAAGATCCGTCAAGAGGATCGATCAATACAATATATTTATTATCATTTCCCTGGTCTCTTCCAGAAATAGTAATAAAATCATCTTCCTCTTCACTCGCTATACCACAAATAATTTCTCTATTTGTAAGAGTTTGCATAAAAATTTCATTGGCATATAGATCTAATTTTTGTTGATCTTCACCCTGAATATTTGTATCACCCGCATTCCCTAATATATCTACCAATCCGGCTTTATTAACTTCGTGATTTACAACTTTAGCGGCTAATCTGATTGAATTAATTAAACGTGAAAGCTCACCCGAGGAGTATTTGAAATGTTCTTGTTTTTCAATTATAAATTCACCTAAAGTTCTGTGTTTTTGCATAGCAATTAAATTGGTTGTGTATTGCTTACAAATATCGTTAAATTTGCGAGATTAAATAATGATATATGGGTTTAATAATTAGAAGAGGCGAACAACATGATATGAATGCGGTATTAAAATTAGTTAACGAATTGGCAGTGTTTGAAAAAGAACCAAATGCTGTTAAAGTTAATGTCCATGACCTAATTAAAAACGGATTTAAAGAGAATCCGGCTTTTTATACTTTTGTAGCTGAATCCGATGGTACAATTGTTGGAATGGCATTATTTTACAATCGATTTTCTACTTGGGATGGTCCTTCAATGCATTTGGAAGATTTAATTGTTACTGAAAAATTTAGAGGGAAAGGAATAGGTAAAGCGTTATATGATAAAGTTTTAGCTTATGCTTTAGAAAAAGGAATAAAAAGAGTTGAGTGGGTAGTTTTAGATTGGAATACTCCGGCAATAGAGTTTTATAAGAGTACCGGGGCAACTATGTATGAAGATTGGAATATTTGTCAAATCAGTAATGAAAAGATCACACAATATTTATCAAGATAATGAAAATTTATAAATTTGGAGGAGCCTCCGTTAAGGATGCAAAGGGTGTTAAAAATGTAGCTAAAGTTTTACAAAAAGTTGGTTATGATGATATACTTATTGTGATTTCTGCGATGGGTAAAATGACAAATGCTTTTGAAAATATGACCAATGCATATTATTATAAAAGTGACGAGCTACCATTCTTGATTGATCAAGTCCGAGCGTACCATTATGAAATTGCTACTGAGTTATTTAAAGATAAAAAACATAAAATATTTTCTGAAATAGAATTAGAGTTTACTGCAATGACCAAGTTTATGATTAGTAATAAATCTACTGATTATAATTACGTATATGATCAAATAGTACCAGTTGCTGAACTAATTTCAACTAAAATAGTGAGCTTTTACTTGAATGATATTCAAATAGTAAATTCGTGGATTGATGTTAGAAATTATATAAAAACAAATAATGATTATAGAGATGCTAAGGTGGATTGGAATTTGACTGAACAAAATATTAAAGCAAATATTTTAAAGAACACATTATATATTACACAAGGTTTTTTAGCTGGAGAAATAAAAGGGAATTCTTCTACTTTAGGTAGAGAAGGATCAGATTATTCTGCCGGAATTTTTGCCTATTGTTTAGATGCAGAAAGTTTAACTATCTGGAAAGATGTTGAAGGTGTTCTAAATGCTGACCCACGTTATTTTAAAGAAACAGAATTACTGCGACAAATATCTTATACAGAAGCCATAGAATTGGCATTTTATGGAGCTTCAGTGATACACCCTAAAACATTACAACCATTACAGAAAAAGGAAATCCCACTATTTGTTAAATCGTTTATAATTCCTGAAAGTAATGGGACAAAGGTTAGTAGAGGCGCTCATATTTTGCCAGAAACACCTTGTTTTATTGTAAAAAAAGAGCAGATATTGCTATCAATATCGTCAATAGATTTTTCATTTATTGTGGAGCGGAATATTAGTGAAATATTTGATTTGCTCCACAAATATAAAATGAAAGTAAATTTGATTCAAAATTCTGCCATTAGCTTTTCGGTATGTATGGATGATAAGTATAATAGATTTGATGAGTTATTGGATAGGTTAGAAAATAAATTTAAAATCGATTTTTATAAAGAAGTCTCATTATATACAATTAGGCACTTTGATGAAAATGCCATAGCGAAAATTGAAAATAATAGTAATGTTTTATTAAAACAATTAACCAAAGAAACTGTACAAATAGTTATTCAATAAATTTTCTATCTTTGAATTTGTCTAAAAATCAAACATGGGTCTCGTATCTTCAAAAGAAATTGCCAGTGTTATTAATCTTGAAAAATATGGTTTTTTAGGAACTTTCATTGGTTGGATCCTACTAAAAATATTACGTATATCAAGAATTAACAGGATTTATGCGAAGCACAAAAGTAAAAAAGATACAGCCTTTTTAAATGCTATTTTAAATGAAGTTCAAATAGATTTTGAGATTCCTGAAGAAGATTTAAAAAGGATTCCAAAGGAAGGTTCTTTTATTACCGTATCAAACCATCCTCTTGGCGGAATTGATGGTATTTTACTACTGAAATTATTGGCTGAAAATAGGCCGGATTATAAAATTATTGCTAATTTTTTATTGCATAGAATAAAGCCTTTAAAGGGTTATGTGATGCCTGTTAATCCTTTTGAGGATAGAAAGGATGCAAAATCAAGTATCACCGGTATAAAAAATGCATTATTGCATTTAAAAGAAGGAAATTCATTAGGAATTTTTCCGGCAGGAGAAGTGTCTACTTACAAGGATGGTAAACTTATTGTTGATAAGCCCTGGGAAGAAGGTGCTGTAAAATTAATTCATAAAGCTAAAGTGCCCATTATTCCAATTTATTTTCATGCCAAAAATAGCCGACTATTTTATTTTTTGTCAAGAATTAGTGATACACTTAGAACCGCTAAATTACCTTCTGAGGTGCTTTCCCAAAAAAGTAGAGTTATTAAAGTAAGAATAGGTAACCCTATTTCTGTAAAAGCTCAAACAGAGTATGAGAATATTGATGATTTTCACACTTTTCTACGTAAGAAAACATACATGTTGGCAAACCCTTTTGAGGTTAATTCGCCATTAATTAAAACTCCATCTTTAAAAATACCTAAGCAACCTAAAGAGATTATTTCTCCTGTTTCTCAAGATAAATTAATAAGAGAGGTTGAAAAATTAAGGAAAAATGACGCCAGATTATTAGCAAGTAAGAACTATGAAGTCTTTTTTGCTGAGAGTCATAAAATACACAATGTTCTACGCGAAATAGGTAGATTAAGAGAAGTTACTTTCAGGGAAGTTGGAGAAGGTACTAATGAGACTATTGACCTCGATAAATATGATAAATTTTATCATCATATGTTTTTATGGGATACTGCTAAAAAAGCAGTAGTTGGCGCATATAGAATGGGGCTGGGTCAGGAAATTTTTAAAAAAAATGGTATTGATGGTTTTTATATAAACACCTTATTTCGGGTTGAACCTGAGTTGTATAATATGATGGAAGAGACCATTGAAATGGGAAGGGCATTTGTCATAAAAGAATACCAGCAAAAACCAATGCCATTGTTTTTATTGTGGAAAGGAATTGTGCATGTTACGTTGCGTTATCCTGAATACAAATATTTAATGGGGGGCGTAAGTATTAGCAATCAGTTTTCAAATTTCTCAAAGTCATTAATGATCGAATTTATGAAATCGCATTATTATGATCCGTATTTGGCACAGTACATTCATCCTAAAAAAGAGTACAAAGTAAAATTGAATGATGCCGATAAAGATTTTGTTTTTGATGCAAGTAAAGCAGACATGGTAAAATTTGATAAGATAATTGATGAGTTAGAGCCGGGGAGTTTACGAATGCCAGTATTGTTAAAAAAATATGTGAAGCAAAATGCTAGATTATTGGCATTTAATGTAGATCCTAAATTTAACAATGCTGTTGATGGCTTGATGTATATTAGAATTTCTGATATACCAGATAGTACTGTTAAACCAGTAATGGAAGAATTTCAAGCTGAATTAGAAAGGAAGCTTTCTGAAAACGAATTATTATCTAATTAATTGGGTATAAAAAAAGTGCTTATAGGTAAGCACTTTTTTTATACTTAAGTTTTTATATTAAAACCAAGTTTTTTTATTCTTCTGATACATTTCGTAAAACTCTTCGTCTGATTTAGTTAAGTAGATAATACCCTCTATTAAACCAACTATGCCCGTAGCCATTAAGATAAATGCACCTACCGCAATACATAATGTTGCATAACCTACAACAGTGGCACCTAATAATATGAGTCCTTCTTTTTGATAACCTAAAATAAATTTGTGAACTCCTAATGAGCCAAAAATTATTGCCAAAATACCTGCTAATACTTTTTTATTTTCACCACCGGCATTGCTTAAATTATCAAAGGCTTCTTTGGCACCTTCTTTAAAATCACTAGCTGTTTCTTTTACTTCATCTTCAAAATCTTTATTTTCTTCTGACATGTTTTTTTGGTTTTTAGTTAATTAATTACACAAAGCTATGAAATTATTGAATACCATAGTATAGGTCATAAAGTTTCTTTAAAAAGTGGTATTTTTGATGGGTTAAAAAATGCTTATGAAACATGAACTTAAGATAGCCGTTTTTGGTGGCGGAAGCTGGGCAACGGCTATTGTAAAAATGCTAAGTGAAAATTTAGATACAATAGGATGGTATATGCGCAGTAATTATGCTGTTGAACATATAAACCGAAATAAACATAACCCTAATTATATCAGCTCGGTTGAATTTGAGACCGAAAAGTTGTTTTTGACTGACGACATAAATGAAATGGTAAAGTATGCTGATTATTTAGTTTTTGCCATTCCTTCAGCTTTTCTAAATGAAGAATTAGAAAAGATAACTGTTCCTCTTAAAGGGAAAATTATATTTTCTGCTATTAAAGGTATTGTACCGGAATCCGGACATATCGTTGGTGAACATTTTTTTGAAAAATATAATATTCCTTATGAAGACATTGGGGTAATTACTGGACCATGCCATGCTGAAGAAGTTGCTTTAGAACGCTTATCGTATTTAACCATTGCCAGTAAAGACGAAAAAAAAGCTCAATTTATTGCTGATAATTTATCAAGTAGATATATAAAAACTAAAATATCTGACGATATTATTGGAACTGAATATGCGGCAATGTTAAAGAATATTTATGCTATTGCAGCTGGTATTGCTCATGGATTAGGTTATGGAGATAATTTTCAATCTGTTTTGATGTCCAACTCAATTAGAGAAATGAATCGTTTTATTAAAAAAGTACATAAAATGAAACGTAACATTAACAATTCCGCCTATTTAGGAGATTTATTGGTGACTGGTTATTCAACTTTTAGTAGGAATAGAATGTTTGGAAATATGATTGGTAAAGGCTATACAGTAAAATCGGCTATGTTAGATATGAGTATGGTAGCTGAAGGATATTATGCTGCGAAAAGTGCCTATAAATTGAATCAAAAGAATAACGCAAAAATCCCTATTATTGATGCCGTTTATGCTATTTTATATGGAGGCAAAGATGCAAAAACAGAGTTTCAAAAGTTAACAGAGTTGATAGACTAAAAATAATTGAAAGTGTCTTTGTGAAGATTTTCAAGAGAAAATCTGTGGCAATCTCTCAGTAATTATCTCCTCCTATTCCTAAATTAAACATGTTGAAGTTGTTTTTGAACAAACAAGCCTTCATTTAATAAATTTAACGCATTTACTTTGTCATTTGTGGTAACTAATAACGACATATTATAATTGCTACCACCATAAGAGATCATTCTAATAGGAATGTCTTTTAAACAATTTATTACCGAAGCACTTATGCCTTTTCCACTTTGAGAAAAGTTACCAGCTAGACAAATAATACTCATTTGTTTATCAATTTCAACTTTGCCGAATTGTTGTAATTCTTTAGTAATTTCTTTTAAATAGGTGGCATCGTCAATAGTAAGAGATACGGCAATTTCTGAAGTTGTGATCATATCTATTGCGGTTTTATATTTTTCAAAAACTTCAAAAACATTTTTCAAAAAACCGTAAGCCATTAACATTCTATAAGATTTTATTTTTATGGCTATGATCTCATCTTTTGCTGCAATGGCTCTTACTCCTTTACTGTTCTCACAATTTTTTATGATAGTGCCATTGTCAGTTGGATTGAATGTGTTTTTTAACAATACCGGTATGTTATTTTTCTGTGCAGGAATTATACTTTGTGGATGCAATATTTTTGCCCCAAAATAGGCCAATTCTGCTGCTTCATCAAATGTCATCTCATCTATTGAAAATGTATCCTCTACGTATCTGGGATCGTTATTATGCATACCATCAATGTCTGTCCAAATTTGAATTTCTGAGGCATTGATTGCTGCACCAATTAATGAAGCTGTATAATCACTTCCTCCTCTTTTTAAATTGTCAATTTCATCTGCGGCATTCTTACATATATAACCTTGAGTGATAAATGTATTGTAACTACTTTCTTGACTTAGAATTGTATTCAGTTTGTTTTGTATGTTTTTTGAATCAGGTTCGCTCTGTTCATCAATAGACATAAAATCTAATGCAGAAATTAATTTGGAAGTATTGCCAATTTCTGTTTGATAGCTTTGAAAAAGATTGGTAGAGATTATTTCACCTTGTGCTAAAATGATTTTTTCGTTTTCGATAGACTTATTAGTTAGTGATCGTAAATAGTTAAAATTATTTCTAATAAAAGTCAATGCTTTTAACTGATAATATTCAGATGAAAAAAGTTCATCAATTAAAGTGTGATACCTAAGTTCAAGTTGATTTATTGCCGAGATGGCTTCCTCTTTTTTGCTGTTGGCTAGTAAACTGTTTATTTGAACCAAAGAATTGGTCGTACCAGATACAGCAGATAGCACTATGACCTTAGCTTCATTATAAGAACAAATTATTTTAGCTGTTTTTTTAATATTTGCAGCATTTCCAACCGAGGTTCCTCCAAACTTTAAGACAATCATACTTTGTAATTTTCTACAAAAATTGTCGAGAATAACTTGATGTGCAATTTTTTGTTTTATTTTTACAAATTATAACAATAAGTTTAAATTTAAACATGAGAACGATACAGCAGGCAGTAACCGCCATTATTAATAAAACACCTTTTATTGAAGAGGCTTTGTACGATAAACTGATAAATGTATCATCTTTGGCAAGAATAATTAAACCTGATGTAGAAAAGATCCTAAAAAAAGAGATTAAAGATGGTGCTATTATGATGGCTATAAACCGTTTGTCTCCGTCAAGTGTATTGAAAACAAGACGAAACATAAAGAAAATTGCACTCTCTTCAGGCGATTTTATTATGCGATCAGACCTATGTGATTATACGTTTAAAAATACGCCAACATTAATTCAAAAAATCACGAAATTGCTTAATGATATCGGCAACGACAGTGATAATTTTTTTACGATATCGCAAGGGGTATTTGAGACCAATATAGTCGTTAGTAAAAAGTTAGAAGAAAAAATTGATAGAATATTTAAAGATGAAATAGTATTATATTCTATATCTAATTTGGCTTCTATCACCATAAAACTACCAAAATCTAATGTTGAACAATCAGGCATTTATTATTTTATTTTAAAACAGTTAGCTTGGGCAGATATACCAGTACAAGAAGTCATATCTACTACACATGAAATTACCATTGTAGTAAAAGAGACTGATATTAAGCAGGCTTTTTCAATTTTAATGGATATGAAATTGTCTTAGAATATTTGATATATAATTAGGTGTGTTCGGTACAATTTTTGAGGCTAATTATTTAAACCAACCGTTATGAAAAGAACTATTCTATCACTACTTTTTTTATTTACAATTCAATTTTCATTTGCTCAATATATTAAAGGTACTGTATCAGATGGTACTACTAAAAAACCATTGAAGAATGTACATGTATATATTAAGAATAAAGAACAGGTAACTTTAACCAATACGTTTGGAAAATTTAGATTAAACCTTTCTTCTCAAATTAAATTCAACGATACCATATTTTTCTCCTTTATAGGGTATAAAACTCAAAAATTAATTTATTCAAAAAATAAAAAAAACTATTCAGTAAGTCTTGTTAAAGATGCATTGAAATTAGATAATGTAGCATTAGTTTGGGAAAGAAAATTAAAACCCAGATTACACTATAAAAAATTGACATCAATGAAGAGAGGATTATTTTCTTTTGGATCACTTTTAAAAGATGACAAAATTTATGTAATTGGTGGTGCTGCTTCGATTATAGTTGATGAGATGAAAAAATCTTTTGATTATGATCCGGAAAATTTTGAAGCCATGGTCTTATCAGGTAGGCTAAAAGCTAATAATTTCACCCGCCAATTTTATCGAGGAGATTTATACATATATGATATAAAACTCGATTCATGGGAAGTTACAGATAAAAAGTTTAGTAAAAGAGCCCATCACAACTTAAATAATTACGGCGACAAGTTTTATGTTATAGGGGGTAAAACCTTATCTATGGGTAGAAAGTATGAATATTTAGCTGATAAAATAGAAGTATTTGATAAGAATAATAAAAATATTATAATTGATGGTACGAATCCGCATCAGGCAGTAGATTTTGCATCATTTACGTATGATGATAATATTATTGTTATGGGGGGCTCTATAAAAAAAAATAAAAACGAAGTAAAAGAATATACAAATAAAGTTCATTTATATAATCTAAAATCAGGACTTTGGTATGAGTTGACAACCATGCCATCTGCCAAAGAGACCAATGGTGTTTTAATTGATAATAAGGTGTATTTATTAGGAGGTTTTAAAGAAAAACCATTAACAGAAATTGAAAGCTTTGATTTGATAAGTGGAAAATGGGAAAAAGAAGGCGATTTATTCAATGGTATGAGTTCTCCGGCTATTGCACATAAAAAAGAGGTTGTCTATTTATTTGACGGAGGAAAAATAGTTACCTACAACATTAAAACAAATGAATTAAAACAGTATTTAATTGATCTAGATCTCAAATTTTCTAAATTATATTACGCCAATAATAAATTATATATTCTTGGTGGTTTTAGAGAAAATAGTTATTCTTTTTTTCCATCAAGAGCACTGTATAGTATAGATCTAAATGAATTTGAAACAACAAATATTCATAAATCTAAAAAGCTATAATAATTTAATTAAAATTTGTGGCATCAAATATGGCTTGTTCTAATTCTTTACGATATTTTTCTTGAGTAGATTTCTTCCAATTAAAAACTGTTGAAAATTCTTTAAGGATAGGCTTTTTTAATTTTTCAATACTCTTAATATCAAAATACAATTTTCCGGTTCTTCTTATAAAAAAGTCCAATGGGGTTTGTACCATCTCATGTTGAATACAAAACCATAATTCTGCCTTAGCCAAACGAATTTCTAGATCAATATCTTTTAGCGCATGAAATTTATTTAAAATACTGTTTGTCTGTTTTCCATAATTATATATCAAATAATTAGCATCAATTTTAGTAAAACCTACAGGTTTGATCTGTTTGAATATTTTGTTCTGATAGTTCTGTACTTCTTTAAAATTTTTAAATTTTCCACCACTTAATACTATCTGATGCGTTTGAATGTCTTTAAATTGCTTTTCATATTTATTCAAGTATTTTTTACCGATCAGGTCAACAATACGTTCAGCCATTTTTCTATATCCTGTTAGTTTTCCACCAGCAATAGAGATCAATTCAGTGTCTGACACAAAAATTTCATCTTTCCTAGAAAGTTCTGAAGCAGATTTTCCTTCTTCATGAATTAATGGGCGCAAACCGGCCCAACTTGATTGCGCATCTTCAAGGCTTAAATTAATTGAAGGGAACATATTGTTCACAGCACTTATTAAATACATGACATCAACAGTAGAAACTTCAACGTTGTTTTTATTTTCTTGAAAATTAGTGTCGGTCGTACCTATATAGGTTATTTTCCCTCGAGGGATAGCAAACATCATTCTACCATCAGGAATATCAAAATATACAGCATGTTTTATCGGTAATTTTTCATGAGCCAAGACTAAATGCACTCCTTTAGTTAAATGTAAGCGCTTTCCCGTTTTTGATTGATTGACCTGTCTCAGATCATCAACCCATGGCCCTGTTGCATTTACTATATATTTAGCATTTATATTGAACTTTTTATTATCTACGGTATCAATAACTTTGACACCGCTCACTTTTTCTTGTTTATAAATAAATTCGACAGCACTGCAATAATTTAATGCAGTAGTATCATAATTTAATGCAGTTTTTAAAACTTCTATGGTTAATCGGGCATCGTCTGTTCTATACTCCGCATAATAACCTGCCCCTTCTAATATTTTTTCAGGCAGCAGAGGTTCTGTTGCTAATGCTTCTTCTTTATTAAGCATTTTACGCTTGTCATCACCTTCAACGCTGGCTAAAATATCATAAATTTTTAATCCAATGGAAGTTAACCATGAGCCGTAAGTGCCATCTTTAATTAATGGTAAAACCATTTTTTCGGGTATTACTAAATGTGGAGCTAATTTGTGAACAACAGCACGTTCAGAACCAACTTCTTTTACCAACCAAAAATCAAATTGTTTTAAATAACGTAATCCGCCATGAATTAATTTGGTTGATTTGCTACTCGTGCCAGAGGCAAAATCGTTCATTTCTATCAATGCGACTTTCATACCTCTTGAAGAGGCGTCAAGGGCAATACCTGCTCCGGTTATACCACCACCTATAATCAGTAAATCAAAATCTTCTGAAGTTAATTTGTTATTAATTGATGCTCTATCTAATGCTGAAAATTTGTTCATTATTTATTTTATACCAGTGGGAATACCATCTATACTTGTGCTATTTCTTTCTTTCCAATACTTTTCAATTTTTTCTTGTCCTTTTTGTTTTGCCGAATCAGCTAATTGATTTCTATGGTCAACAAAATCAAAATATGGAACTGCCATTCCACATGAAGTTTGTACGCTTACAATTTGTACATCGAAAATTTGACGGGCTCCGGGAATTTTAGGAAATAAAGAAATAACATTATTCCATTCGTCATCTTTTGGGTGAATAGCGGTTGCGGTCCCGTACAAGCGTAAAATATTTGGTTTGCCTTCAAAGGCACAAAACATAATAGTTATCCTGTTATCGTCTAATAAATGAGCAGCAGTTTCATTTCCACTTCCCGTAAGATTTAACCACATTGCACGATTTTTATCAACTACCCGAAAAGTATCCATGCCTTTTGGAGAGAGATTAATTCTCCCATTTTTTGGAGCAGTTGCAACAAAAAATAGTTGTTGAGATTCAATAAATTTTTGTTCTCTATTTTTTATTTCTGAATAGAAAGCCATATTCTTTTTATTTGATCATTTGGGATTTTTATTCTTCCCAATTCATAGTTCGTTTAACCGCTTTTTGCCATCCTTTAAATAATTTCTCTCTTCGATCTTTTTCCATTGATGGAGTAAATTTTCTCTCAATTTTTTTATTGGAAATAATATCTTGCTGTTTCCATAACCCGATTGCAATTCCGGCAAGGTAAGCCGCACCTAAAGCGGTAGATTCAACATTTTTTGGACGCTCAATTTCAGCATTCAATATATCTGATTGAAACTGCATCAATACATTATTTGCGCAAGCCCCGCCATCCACTTTAAGTGATGATAATTTAATCTTACTATCTTCTTGCATAGCATTCACCAAATCTTTTGTTTGGTATGCTAATGATTCTAAGGTAGCTTTTACCAAGTGATTTTTACCGGTATCCCTGGTCAATCCAAAAATGGCGCCACGCGCATACATATCCCAATAAGGCGCACCTAATCCTGCAAAAGCAGGGACTACATATACGGGATTATCACCTTCTAATTGTCTTGAAATTTCCTCAGTTTCTTTTGCTGATTCTATAAGTTTTAAGCCATCACGTAACCATTGTATAGCTGCTCCAGCAATAAAAACACTCCCTTCTAAGGCATAATAAACTTTATTGTCAATTCCGTATGCAATGGTTGTTAATAATCCGTTTTTAGAATACTGCAAATTCTCACCTGTATTCATCAACATAAAACAACCGGTTCCATAAGTGTTTTTAGCTTCTCCTTTATTAAAACATGCTTGTCCAAATAATGCAGCTTGTTGATCACCGGCAATACCCGCAATTGGAATACTATGATTTTCAAATTCAAAATCTCCAAAATGAAAACTTGAAGGTTTTACATTTGGAAGCATAATCTTAGGAATATCAAGTGCTTCCAATAATTTTTCATCCCATTGTAATGTTTTAATATTAAAAAGCATTGTGCGGGAGGCATTAGAATAATCAGTTGCATGTACCTTTCCATTTGTTAAATTCCATAACAACCATGTATCAACAGTACCGAATAATAATTCTCCTTTTTCGGCAACTACTTTCGCACCTTCTACATTATCTAAAATCCATTTAATTTTGGTGCCAGAGAAATAAGAATCAATTACCAAACCGGTAGTTTTTTTAACATGATCTTCAAGGCCTTTACTTTTAAGATCTTCGCAAATTGGAGCCGTTCTTTTGTCTTGCCAGACAATGGCATTATAAA
>Ga0209633_10000390_pt1 | contig 52070 bp, 41 predicted proteins | sample Cruoilmetagenom1_FD_187290 | JGI IMG/M metagenome (GOLD analysis project Ga0209633, IMG submission 187290) | Oil polluted marine microbial communities from Coal Oil Point, Santa Barbara, California, USA - Sample 1 (SPAdes) (version 2) | ecosystem: Environmental > Aquatic > Marine > Oil seeps ... | reverse complement strand
AAACCCTGTATGAATTCGATAATTTTAAAGATTTAACAGGAGGTAAACCCAAAACACTTTCATTTCTGTTTAGGGTAATCGTATTATCTAACGGATAATTCTTATAGACTAACGGATATACTCTATCTGTATAATAAGTGTCAGTTTGAATACCTTCTAATTTTATCAACGGTTTATTTTCAGTAAATACTGTTCCCATTACATCGTTAATACCGAAAGGTTCGTGTTCGTCCGTCTCAATACCCATAGCTCCAACATTTGAAGCACCGTCAATCAATGTATAGTTCTTTCTAATCTTAAGGCTGTTTATTTTCTTTTTAAAAGTCGTAAACTTACTCGTATTAAAATCAAAGGTCAATCTTGCAAACACTGCATCTGTTGATGCTCCTTCTGCAATGGTATTGTTAGAGATGGAAACATCGTCATTTATATCAGTAACTGTTACTTGGGTAGTATTATCTTGATTATCGCCATCACTAGGTTTGGTGGTAGTCAATTTATACGTGTATTTTGCTTGATTTTTAAGATTTGGAATGCCAAAATGTAAAGTATTCTCTACCTTATCATAGGTAAAATCTACTTGTTGAGATTGATCTGTTTCATCAATATAAAATAACTCATCAGTAAAGCCTGAGCCACCAAAAAGGTAATCCTGCCCTTTTTTTAATTGAATATAACCTACATTACTTTCTTTAGGGAAAAAGAACTTTTGATCTTTTACAGGATACATATAGACAATATTTTTTAATGGAATTTTTTCTGGAGCCTTGCCTGTTGTAAACGTTATGGTTTTTTCCTCGAAAATTACTTTTCCACTATTATCTGTTAAAGGTTTCCAGACGCCATCTATCTTTTCTTCAAAACTTAATTTTACCATAACTGTAATTTCACTTTCGGTGGGTAATACATCAAAAGATTCAAAAATTAAAAGGTCTTTTTGAGCATTCCAAATCATTTCTCCGGCAATTTCTGTACCTGATTCATTTACATAAAATTCTTGTAAACCTACTTTATAGGTTTTTCTCCCTGTATCTTCTTCTACAAAAACCTCATCATTGACAGGTACATTAAAGGCAACTTGTACGGCATCAAAAACATCAACATTGGTAGCTTTATCATTGGGTGTTATATCAGAAATAACCACTACATTTTGTAAACCTGTTTTGCCTATGAGTTCACATTCTTCGCCAATTACAATTTTTAAACGGGCTCTTACGGTTACCAAACCAAGTACGCGGACTTTAACCCCTGAATAGCCTACCATATACCATGGATTTGGTAATTGTGCCTGAGCGAGCGTGGCTAGACCTGCTTCTAAAATGGGAATATCCTTTTTAATTCCAAAGATTTTAATTTTGACTCCAATTTCACCTTTTAAATAGGCATACAATTGACCTGTAGCATACCAGCCATCCATACCCACCACATCTTCACTACCTCTACAATGGGCATCACCAAAGTTTCGCATCATGAGATCAAAACCGACGCCTGCTTCTATATTGGCATAAACTATACCCCAATCAAAACCTATTCCTAATCTAAAAGCAGCACCAAAAGCAAAACCATTACCAACTGCTAATTCATCGTTAAAATTTCTTCCAAACGCTAATTCTTCAGCATTTAGGTTTAAAATATCGACTACAATAGGGTCGGGTGCAGCCGGGTCTGGCAACATAGTGCCAGATAAATAATACAATTCTACTGCCGCTTTGTACGGACCGATAGGAATATCTTTAACACCTAGTCGTTGCCCTGGTTCTGGACGTCCGATATAAATATACCAGTCATTTGGGGCATTATAAAACTCTAAAATGCCTAGTCTATTTTTCTCACCCGCTCCTTTTATCGACCCGGCATTTAAAAATACATCAAGCATGCCCCAATATTTCTGATTAACATAATCAAAATCAATACCTACTTGTACGGCAAACAATTCCTTACCAGTTAGTAAATCGGGAAATAACTCAGTTGCAAAAACTTTAATACCTTCTTTATCAATAGACATTTCATGAAAATTTGCCAATGTTTTTTCTTTATCGCTTACGGTTTTTTGCATACTATTCACATCACCAAAGGGTGTTTTTTTGCCACCACTACTGCCGCTACTTTGACCTGTCATTAAAGCGGCTGCTCCGTAAAATCCTACCCTGTTTAGCCCGCCATGATGATTAAAACTCATTTCTATAGCGATTAAACCTGTAAACGTAGCCGACTTTTTGACTTCAAATGCCGCCAAGGCCTTAAAGCCGAATTCTGTGTTTTTATCTGGTGTATAGAGAATACCAGACATGGTATCCGCTTGTTCGTCAACCCCTGCTTTACGCATGTGGTGATACACCCCACCACCAATATCATGAATCTGAAAGTTTTTATTACTGCTTGTTTTTGTGGGATGGCCATAGGCATCGACAAACCAATAACGATAATCTTCAACACTACCAAAAACACCTCTGGCTCCAATTTCCATTTCAAGACTTTCTATATATAAATCTAAACTACCTGATAAGCCTTTACCATAGATTTCATGTTCTCTAAAAAAGGTTAATTTACCTTTAAATTCAAACGTTTCTCTTTTTACATCAATGGCAATAGAATCCAATTCTATTTTTTTGTATTTCCATTTGAGGTAATCGCCATCTACAAGTTCACCGATAACTCGCATTCCAACGTCGCCATGAATGCCTGATTTGTCTAAATTAATATATGCGTTAAAAGCTAATTCCGCACTATCATCTGCATTTTCTGTATTTACACTTATGCCATAAAAGCCCAATTCAAAACCATATAATTTTGGTAAGCTGATGCTATCTTTATACCCCATATAACCAATTTCTAAATAAGGTCTTTTGGCAGTTTGTATTTTAAAATTTTGAAAGGAGAGTCCTTGAAAATCTAAATCTTCAATTCCGTTTTTAGCATCGTCTGAATTTGTATTGTTTAATTCTTCTTCTTGCTCTTTATTGAATGACATCAAGCCCGTGAGATTGGCTTCAGGCTGGAATTTATTATCTTTCACTTCTAGTTTTACATACGAATCTCTAAAAAGTTTGGCTTTGGACTTAAAAATGCTAAAATCAACATCCTCGGTTATATCCACCCGAACGCTGTACAACCGATCAGCAGTAATCAAACCTTTATATTTTAATGCCCCATGTTTGACAATACTATCATTTTGTTTTTTGTCTTTTAATGTAGTAATCGGTAATACAATTTCGCCATTGAACTTGGCTTTTACAAATTGATTTACTTGCAAATCTACTTCCAGTTCATCCACCGAAAATTGCCATTTGCTGGCATCACCTTCATCAAGCGACAATATATTTTTTGCAAAAAAATTGCCCGAAACACCGTAATTGTCAATAATCAGGTTTTCTACACCAACTGTTATTCTATCATTTGAACCTTTTTTACTAAACTCTGGGGGCAGCATAATGCTGATTTCTTCCGAATAAAAACCTCGCCATAGTACCTCATTTCCAGGGACTAACAATTGTTGTTGGGTATAAACTTTTGGGAAATTTACTTTGCTAATAGCATTGCGTTTATCGCTTAAATCTAACAGGGTATTTTTCATTTGAAAACCCCAATTTGGTAATTTTTTTAATTCGAATCTCGGTAAGTTAATTTCTAAAATCAAATCGTCTAGTGAAGTGGCATTTATCCGAAACTCTGCCCCCAAATAACTAGGGTTATCAACAGGGGTTTCTCCTGTACCTGGTTCAATTTTATCAGGGTACATATACGAACCATCTTCTTTAATAGGTACGGCTACGGTTTTAGCAATTCTAACATCTACATTAAGGGCTACTTCTTTTACATTGCCTTCACAATCTATAACAATATACGTTTGGCTGTCTGTATTACCTGTGGCTTGGTTAAAACCACCTTTAAACGTTAAGAGCCATTGACCCCCATTTTGTGCTACAGGTACATCTTCTAATAAATTGAGTTTAGCCTCACCATAAATACCACCGGTATGTGAAAATTTAACACCATTGGCTCCTAAAAACAAGGTAACATCCAAAGGGCCTATTTCCAATTTTGCAAACAAGTCCAATTCGCTATATTCAGGAAAAATTTTGGCTTTTATAACGCCTATTGTAATCGAAGTATGCTGGGTGTCTGAGGTAGGATTACCGTTAGCATCATTACCGCCTGCTAACCTCTTTTTAATACCAACAGGTAATTGAATTAGTTCATTACCTGTCATTTTATCGATAAACTTATCGTATTCTATGATTTCAGCAAAAAGTTCTTTTGCAGCATTAATGATAGAGTCTGTTTTGACATCTGAATTGAGAACTTCTTTTAGATATTCTTCTGTAAACTCTGCAATATCATCATTACCGCCTGCTGCTGTAGTAGAGCTATACTTACGTAGACCAGGGAAACTTCTAAATGAAGTGTTGGTTGTATTTTCTGTTACTGTGGTTTTCTCTGAAAAACCTTGATTTTCATTACGTAACGCTAAAACAGTTTGGTTTAGGTTTGCCAAATCTGTATGTACCGTTTTTTGTGTTACTTTGGTAGAATCTGTGGGGTTGGTATGTGCAAAGACCACTAAACTGTTGAGTAGTGTGAGGAGTAGTATGTAGTAGTGGTTTTTCATATAGGATTTTACTTTACAATTAATTTTTTTTGTAATAAACGACATCTTTCTTCAGGAATATTTCCTCCAAAATCTTTATAAATTAAAAAATAAATTTCATGCTCTTTATATTTATATAATTTACATCCAAAATAGGGATAGTGATTAAAAGAAATAGGGGCATTTAAGGACCAATAATTTTCTTCACTAGGATATTCATACTCCAACTTTTTTTTAGGAACTATTTGACCAACATATTCTAATTTTTCTTTGAATTCATTGCCTAAATAATTCCAACTGATATAATTTTTAATATAATTATCTATATTAATTATATCTTCCAATTTCAATTCTTTAAGCTTTTCAATATATTCTTTGTTAACCATTTTAAAAATCTTTTACTTTTACATAATCAAATTGAGATTTTAATTCTTCAATATTTTTATTATGAATAATTTTTGCGGATGGATTTAATTTGTCTATTATTACTGCTTCTCTATACCCGCCTGAAGTTTTACCTCCTGGTATCCACAAGTTATTAGCTCCTATTTCATTACCATTGGGCATTTCGAATTTATACTTATCATTTTTTACATAAAATACAAATATTTCATCATCGAGTCCTGATAAATCACCACTTCTATAGCCTAATGCGTCCTCTAAGTCTGAAATGTTTCTTGATGTCCTGTATTTTGTTATTGCATCGCTCATGTCAGAATTCAACATAACATATTTTCTTATAGGGAATTCATTAAATGACCCTCCTTCAATCCAACTTTTAACAACCAAAAAGGCTCCACCTTCGGAATCAAATAATTGTTTATGTGTATTTAGAGAATTAGACCTTAAATAGGTTGATGGTTTAGGTCTATTGGGCTTTGGTATATCTAAGATATCGTCAGCAGTCTTACCATTTATAAAGTTAGTTGATTCTGTGCCCCAATGATAAGTTGTTGAATTATCGATATCAACAAGTTCATCATATAGTCTTTTTTCAGAAGCTAATACTTGTCTTGTTTCTAAAGGCAGTTGACCCCAATCATCAGAATTTCTTAATCGTGTAATTGCAATTCTATAATTTATGTATTGTGCTAATAATAGTTCCTTAATACTACTTTTAGTTTTGATTAAGTTTTTTGTTACTTGAGGTATGTTTTTTACTACATTTTTTAAACCTACAGCACCATTTTTTAGGCCAACAATACCCATTGCCGCATTAAAGTAGTTTGTTGTTTTGCCTAAATTACTATTTGGGTCAATATTTGCTGTATTCAATGTGATATTTCCAGTTGCACCGACCACTTCTGCAAGTGCCCATAATCTTCGTGCCCAATGTACTTTAGTAGCTAGTACAGTACCTCCACTTCCTATTATAGTTGCAGCATCTATAGTAAGTATAATACCTGTTTCAACAGCATCGTTAAATTCTTTTTGTGTTTTGTATTCTAAGAATATAGCAGGAACTATATATAAGTTTTCACCAATTGGTTCTATGCCATTAATTGCAGTAGTAACTAATGGTAGATTATCTTTGGTAAGTATAATAACAGGATCTAAAGGACTTAGTTTTACAGTTTCAAAATCACTGTCTTTTGCCCAAACTGGTATAGGAGATGCATTTGACAAAACTTTAAGCCATCTGGTAATCTCAATTTCATTAGCACTATTTAATTCACCTTCAAATTTTGCTTGATTTAAAGAAATCAAAAAACTTCCAAAACTAGGGGAATCAAAACTAAATGGAGATAATGAAACAACTTGACCTAATAAATCATTATTCTCAATAGAATTAATTCTATCCTGCCAAGCTTCTGGTTTAAGATTATAAATAGCCAATAAGCCACTTATAAAAGAGGTGAAATTATCTCCGTCAAATGGGTTTAAAGATTTATCATGAATTTTATCGATTAAATTAAGAAGTAAAGAATCTTGTTTGTTTTTTCCTTCAAGAAGAGTTATGAAGTCCGAATAATTATTACTATTTATAGCGGCCATTATTCTCAGTAAACAGATTTCTTTATTCTCTTTTATTTCATTAGAACTACCTAGTTGATTGAAGGCTTTACTTAAATTTTCCCAACTAATTTGTCTTAGAGTTGATAAGCATATTTCTTTATTAACTATTAAAGCTATTACTTCTTCATCTGTGTATGATGTTTTATCAAATAGAGCATTCAATTCTTTTACATCGGTAGCTATTTTATCATCATTACAAATATTTGAGTTGGTATCGTTTTGAATAAGAGAAGCCAAAGAATTAGTAATAAAACAAGAAGGATCAGGGCTGAAAAATGTTCCTGTCTTTTTATTACCAAATGTTTGCCACTTACTTCCTAATTGGGTTATTAAATCTGATGCAGCTATCTCTGTCGAATTCCATGATATAGAGTTATATAAATAATTACATTCGTCATTATCCAATTTATATGATATGTAAACACTTCCTGAGTTTTTATAGGTAATGGTTCCAGAAAATACTTCACCTTCATTGGTTGTGTAATTTGTAAAAACTCCGTTATTATTAAATTGGGCTCTATAAGTTTTAATCTTTTGCCAATTCGTTTTTTCTGTATTAGTATATTCATAAACACTAATTGAGTAAATAGTATATTGATAACTTGAAGAAATCCCTTTTATAACAAATTTATTTGAGTCATTGATTGAAATTTTTTGAATTATTTTCCCTGAAGGCTCAATTCCATCAGCTATTCCTGAACCTACATCAAAAGGTTCTATTTCAACAAAAGCAACTGCACTCTCACTCCCCTGATCACTCTGAAACAAATACAATTTCAATGCATCACTAGACATATTTGCCCAGTTAGGGTAGGCGAGTTCAGTACCATTTCCATAATCCATTAGCCAATTGTCTGCTTTGCCAGAATTTTCTGGTTTATCAAATGGATGTGCAAGGGCAAAAACCCCATGCCCTAGTTCATGGGCAGCGATATCGGCGGGTTCTTTTTTATTCTCTAACCCTTCATTGAGATGTGCTTGAAATACAAAGCCCCATTGGCGGGTTTTGGGCATAAAACCACTTAATGCCTTGGTTACTGGCATAGAATCATCTATGAGAAAGAGGTAGTAGGCTTTGGCATCGTAACCTGAATGTTCTTGTTTGTAGTAATTCTTAATTGCATTTAGTTCTTTGGGGTAATCAGAATCCAATCCACTACCGTTGTAGTCAATTTTCTTGTTTACCACATCAACATCCCAAACAGCTTCTGGTACCTCAAATTCTTCTACATTATTTACAGTAAATGTTACTCCCGTAGAGCCATAAATTTTATTGAGCTTGTTCTGCAAATTAGTAATGTCATCAGCACCATTAATCCGTACCACATTTATAGCAACAGGTGGGAATTTTTTAAGGTGATAAATAAAGAAACTGGACAGTACATGCTGTTTGCCTGTATTGTCTTTATAAGTAATTATGGCTTCTTCGCTAATGCGGGCATGCCTGCCTTTAACGGTCAATTTATAGCCTTTGACTGTTCTAGTGCTTGGTATTTCAGTGCCATAAACCGTTTTAAAAATGAGGCTGTCTGTTTTTATATAGTCGGTACTGTTGGTAACTTCAACATCAAAAGTATCTGTAGTTCCTTCAACCACCGCTTTATGGACAGGATAATAAGAGCCACCACCTGCTACATTTACTTTAGGGTAGATTGCTTTTTCATAATCATTGTTAGCTTGGTCTAATTCATATTTAGTCTCCTCCGCTGTACCTTTTTTATAGGTAAAAACGATGTTGTGTTTTTGAATGGTATTTACGGCAGGGTCGTTTACATTGTTTTTATGTCCGTCAGATACTCCATTGGTATTGGTTGCGGTTGCCGGACCTCCTTCTGCCCCTACACCGGTTTGCCTGACATTACCCTCTGTATCAACCGAAAATTGATCACCACTAGCATCTGTTATTGTATAAAAGTCACCTTCATCATAATCGTAAACTTGAGGGTCATTATTGTCATCGGTAATGGTAATAGTTCCTGCCTGTGGGTCAACAGTTATATCACTTTCCGTAATATTATAGTCTAGTGTAATGTTAATATTGTCGTCGCCGGTTATCAAATCACCAACATCTTCAACCACATCAATAACCCCATCTACATCTAATATATTAGACCATGATGGGTCATATTCTGTTTTTATTTCACCGTTTACGAATTGATAATTGGTATTTACCTGAATGTTGGTAAATACCAAGGCTATTTTTAAGTTTTTTAGAAAACCAACTGTAGTATAGCCCTTACCTGAAAACGAATTGCTACCCGAAACTTCCTTTATTTTTACATTAAAATCTCCTGCTTTAACAACATCACCAACTTGTAGTTTGTCAATTAATGTTTGGTTGGCAATATCAATAGTTGGCTCAATACCACAATTATAATAAGCCTCTGCATCGGCTTCCATAGTGGTAAAACTTTTGGAATCTGAAAAAGTCAAAGTACCATCTGCACAAAAACCCCCTACACGCCATTCATAAAGCGTATTAGGTTCCAGATCTATGACTGTAAATTGTTCGCTATTGGTAGTACTTTCAAACCATGCAAAGTTGTTTTGCTGTCCACTATTGCCATCATTATCAATGGCTTTTCGATAAGCAATTTTATATTGGGTATGGTCAAAACCACCTTGCCATTTAAAAGTAGCGTTTTGCGAGGTAACTTCATCAATGGTTAGATAAGCAGGAGCTTCACATTCCCCTTGATAGGTAAACGAAAATATTTCGGAATAACCGTTGTTTTTAAACATTCCAATTTCATCAACACCGTCTAATGCCCTTGCTTGTACTCGCCAGGCATAGCGTTTTCCTTCCAATAATTGTGGTTCTGCTAAGCCGTATAATAAAGAAGTAGTTTGTACTGTAGTTTGATAAATAGGAGGAGAAGAAACAAATACTGCTTCCGGACTCATCACATTATCATAAATTTCTACCAAACTGAATTCGTATTCCACATTACTTACATTAATGTGTCTTGGTGTCCATTGAAATAGTAGATTCTGTAAATTATAGACTGCAATATTCGCTTGATTCTCCGGTAGGTTTAAAAACGGTGGATCGTTTAAGAAAATAAGTACATTGGTACAAGATTTTCTTGAAATGACATTACCTGAAAGTACATCATAAACCTCAAAACAGAATTGATATAAGCCATCGGGCAGCGTATTGGCATAAGCTCCAACGGAAATTCCTTTTAAGTTTTGTAGTTCAAAATAAGGAGCAAGGTCTATACTACCCAATTGCAAAGGAATACCCCCTTCTAAAAACAAGGGCTGTACCCCTATTACAAAATCGTTACTTTGAGCTTTAATACCATTGCCTTCTATATATAATTTGAGTTTTACTTCACGGTTGAGTACGGTTAAATCTGTTAATAGTAATTGAAGTTTTATTCGGTCAGTAGTATTGTTTAAGCTTGCATAATCTGATAAATTAACCGCGGGGGGCTGCGTAATCTGAGGTATGGCTTGTACCGGATAGGTTTGTGCAATAGCTTGTATGCCTGTTATTAAAAACAGGATTGTAAAAATGATATTTTTTATTTTTTGTTTCAAATTGTGATTCTTAGTTTTCATTACTTGTCATTTCAATCCCGGCACCTCGGGAGAGGAACCTTTTAAATTAGAAATGCTATTTTAAAAGATTCTTCGCTCCGTTGCACTCCGCTCTGAATGACAGACCCCTACTACCTTTCCTTAGGGAAGGGTTGCGTTGGGGTTCTTCTAAAATTTCATTAATCCATATTTAAAATTACAATGTCATCTTCCGTTGCATATAACGAAGCCTGCTCATCATAATAGGCAATCAATGCCAATTTTATCTGGGCAGCAATCTGCTCTTCGTCAATACGTTTTGTCCGCATATCATTCACTTCTGATATCATACTGCCATTATAAATATGTAAATTTTTTAATACTTCTTTTTCTGGTTTTTGCATTTGTTTTAAAATATAGCAATGATGAATAAAACGTTCTTTTGTTTCTTTATAGGATTCTTTATTTGAATTATAGTTATCATCTATTTCTAGTGTTTTATTAAATTCTGCTTTGGTTTCTACATATTTTTTCTCTAAATCATGGTGTGCCTCTAAAATATCGGTCGCTAATAATCTTATTGCAGTGGTAATTTCTCTTCTATATTTACTTAAAGAAGAAGTATGGCGATCAATAGCATCTATAAATGAATGGGCACGTACCTTGTAAATTTTCGAGGTTTCTTGTTCAGCATCTTTAACTTTTTCAAATAATTGGTTAAGATTGTCTTTTACATTCTCATCCACGAAAGTCAAATTTTCAGTTTTATTTAAGGTGTCTAATTGCTTCGATATTTCGGATGGTGAGCCTTCAAATTGATACCCTTTGTGATTTATTTTGATAAGTTTTTCAAGAATTTTTGGCTTTTTATTTGTTGGCGATTTTTCGACTTGTTCTTTGATAATTTCTCCTTTTTTTCTTTTCTTTTTCCGATTACTAAATGCGTAATTATACCCTAAAGTCGCGGTAAAATCATTTACCTTATTTTGTGAGATTGTGTTTCTAAAGAGTTGGATAATATTTACATTAAAATTATGATTTTCTAACCAACGATAGGAACCGTTTAAACGAAAGTTCAATACATCACCTTGCCGGATTCCATCTGTTGAAGTGGTGTTATACGAACTAGAAAAAGCCGTGCGAAATTTTTTATCGAAAAACAGTTTTGCGATGGCTAAAGTAGGGCCTAAAGTGATGGTTTTATTAACAGAAATAGTATTATAAGTTGAATTAAAAGCCCCGGTAACAGATAGGTTCTTCTCAGAAAAAGTTAGGTTATAAGCCATATTACCATTAAAAAATTGAGAGTCGTTATTGAGAACGTCCACCAAAAAAGCATCTTGTTTTTCGATGGTGTTTTGATAGGATAAATTTACATTGATACTTTGCCTTTTTTCTTTCTTTTGTAGGATGTTATAATTCAAATTTAAATTGGCATTTTGCGATATTTGGGTAAAATTTAAAGTGTCAAGATTGTCATAAGGTCTAACCTCATTTATATAATCAAACTGATCTTTTATTTGGGTATGAGCCCTAAAATTGGAATAAGAACCATTGACTGTTAATTTTTCACTCGCCCTTAAACTTAAATTGATAGCCGCGACTATTCTATTTAACTGACTTTGTTTTTTCTTTTCCAAATCATCTCTTTGTAATCCAGTATTGATGTTCACATTTAGTTTATTATTAAACAAAGTTTGACTCAGTTTTACGGTTATATTTTCTAAATCGTTATTAAAATAGTACGCCCCCAAGGTTTGGTAATTTGGATCAACACGCTCATAACCCACGCCAATGGCTCCTTGACCAACTGTATAAGCAAAATCGGCTTTAAAAGCATTGTGATAGGTCGTCGTCGTGTTATCATTGATGAATGATGCTAATAAATTATTGTTTTCGCTATTTTCTGCATGCAAATCATTAGTCAATGCACTTTTAGCATATTCTATATTGATATTTGCTTTTTTAAATAATTTTACACGTCCGTCAATACTTACTACTAAATTCTCTTTGGGAGTTACACCAATATCATCCGGAAAAATAGTGCTAATCGAGTTCTGCTCGTCTTTAGCTTTAAAAAGGGTTAATCCGATACTATAATTTGATTTTTCAAAAGTAGTTTTTACGCCATAACCCATTCTTTTATAAGTAGGTTCAACCTCGGGTTCATCAATGTTGTACTCTCTTTTTCTTATCAATCGTCCATACATAGCACTTATTTTAAATGGACCGTTTGGTGTCAAATCAACTCCAAAGCCGGTAAATTGATGGCCATTTAATGTATAAGGCGAAAAACTCATGGCTACATCTCCAATATGAGTAGCCACCCATTTATATGAGGGGTGTAAACTCAATCTGTTTATTTTAAATGAAGGTTCGTTAAAAGAAAATTGCTGATTGGTATAAGCAAATGAAACCGGAATATTATATAAACCATAAATGTTAGCGTTGATGTTACCGTTTAAAAAATAAGTAAACGGTTCTCTATTTCCCAAACCATTATAAAATATAGAGTTGGCTGAAAACCCTCCACCAATCGTCAATGGTTTTGCTTTACCTATCTGATCTATTCGCTGGGAATAACAAATACTATGTATAAAAAATATGAATATAGCGACCTTTTTTAGCAACAATCTACCTTTTTAAAACTCAAATATAGTAATTTTAACTTTTTTTTAAGAAATATAGTGTTTTTTTGTAGTTAAAACAAATTAACTATATAATCACGAGTTATATAGTTTCTTTTTCACAATATTTTTATAAAATCAAGTTATTATAATGACAGGTAGTACTACTAATTTAGAATTGGTAATTTTATAAATTCTACGTTACTTGATTTTGCCCCTCAAGACCTTTAGCTCAAACTAATCCAAAATTTACTTACATTTGAGATGAAAAACATTGCCATGCGTTGGACGCTTAAACCAAAACCATCTTCTGATAAAGTATTAGAACTTTCAAATGAGCTTCAAGTTGAAAAAAATTTGGCATCATTATTAGTGCAACGCGGTATTGATAATTTTGAGCAAGCCAAAGCTTTTTTTAGACCCAAATTATCTGAATTATACAATCCTTTTTTAATGCAAGACATGCAAAAAGCTGTAGATCGTATTGAAAAAGCCATTGCTAATGAAGAAAATATCCTGATTTTTGGTGATTATGATGTTGATGGTACAACAGCAGTATCATTAGTAGCTTCCTATTTAAAAAGTTACTATGCTAACATAGCTACTTATATTCCAGACAGGTATGCAGAGGGTTATGGTATTTCCTTGCAAGGAATCGATTTTGCAGAAGACAATGGATTTTCTTTAATTATTGCTTTAGATTGTGGTATAAAAGCAATTGATAAGGTTGATTATGCCAATAAAAAAGGAGTTGATTTTATTATTTGTGACCATCATCGTCCAGGAGATGAATTACCAAAAGCCATTGCGGTTTTAGATCCGAAAAGAAAAGATTGTACCTATCCTTATGATGAATTATGTGGTTGTGGTGTAGGTTTTAAATTAGTGCAAGCCTTGGCCTCTAATCGTAATCAAACTATTGATGATTTAAAGCCTTATTTAGATTTGGTGGCTACAGCCATAGCAGCAGATATCGTGCCTATAACAGGTGAAAATAGAGTATTGGCTTATTATGGTTTAGAGCAAATTAACAGTCATCCCAGAAATGGTATTAAAGCTATTATTCATCAGCTAAAAAAGGATGTTTTAACTATTACAGATGTTGTTTTTATCATTGCACCACGTATCAATGCAGCGGGTAGAATGAAGCATGGAAATTATGCGGTTGAATTGTTGATGGCACAAGATTTTGACAATGCCAAAACTATGGCTGCAGAAATTGAAGTTTTTAATAATGACAGAAGAGATTTAGATAAATTAATTACTCAGGAAGGCTTACAACAAATACTGGAAAACAGTGAAGAAAAAAAATTTACTACGGTTGTGTATCAAAAAGATTGGCATAAAGGAGTTATTGGTATTGTGGCTTCTCGTTTAACCGAAACCTATTATAGACCTACGTTAGTATTTACTAAAAGCGGAGATAAATTAGCCGCTTCTGCACGCTCTGTAAAAGGGTTTGATGTATACAATGCTTTGGATTCGTGTAAAGATTATATTGAGCAGTTTGGTGGACATAAATACGCGGCAGGTTTGACTTTATTGGAAGAAAATTACATTGATTTTAAACAAAAATTTGAGCAAATAGTACAAGATAGTATTCCGGAAGAATTATTACAACCGGAAATTAAAATTGATGCTGAGATTGATTTTTCTGATATTACCCCTAAATTTTTTAGAATTTTAAAACAGTTTGGCCCATTTGGTCCTCAAAATATGAAACCGATTTTTTTGGCCAAAAATATAAAAGATGCTGGGTATAGTAAAAAGGTGGGTGCTGAGGGAGATCATTTAAAGTTAAACATGATTGATGAATATGGAATAAAATTGAATGGGATAGGTTTTAATTTAAGTAAATGGCATGCTTATATTTCTAAAGGGAATACATTTTCTATAGTTTTTTGCATTGATGAAAACCATTGGAATGGGAATACCACTTTACAGTTGAATGTGAAGGATATTAAGATGGTAGACTGACCCATAAATATATGATTTGTTAATGGAAGTTAGTTGCTCCTCCCTTTGGATAAAGGGAGGTGGCTCAAGCCTTTTGCTTGAGCCGGAGGGATTGACTAACAATGTTAATTTATCTCCCCTTTCTTTACTCCATAATACTTTTCGTTTTTATAATAAAATCTGGCTTAGCGTAAATTCATTCCCCTCTTTAAAAAAGAGGGGAGCTATAAAGTATTAATATTATTTTTACATTAAATGAAATCAAAAAGAATACATAATAAAAAAGAGCATTTAGAAAAGAGGAAAAAACTCAGATCTAATCTAACTCCTGCTGAAGCTTTTCTTTGGACTCATTTAAAAGCAAAACAACTTGAAGGCAGAAAATTTATTAAACAACATAGTATCGGAAATTATATTGTAGATTTTTATTGTGCCTCTGAAAAATTAATCATTGAACTAGATGGAGAAGTTCATAACAATTCTATAGCAATAAAATATGATGAAAAAAGAACAAAATATTTAACCAATTTAAACTTTACAGTTATAAGATTTGAGAATAAAATGGTTTTTGATTATTTGCCATTTGTATTGCAAGAAATCAAGAAAAATTTTTAATAAAATACAATTGTTAAAATTAAAATAGCTCCTCCCTTAGGATAAAGGGAGGTGGCTCAAGCCTTTTTGCTTGAGACGGAGGGATTGACATCAATAATGTGAATTTATCTCCCCTTTCTTTACTCTATCGTATTTGTAGATTTAACAATAAAATGTGGTTTGGAGTAAATTCATTCCCCTCTTTAAAAAAGAGGGGAGCTTTAAAATCATAAAAATTTTTAGCTAAAGTACAACTGCTTAGTTTAGAATAGCTCCTCCCTTAGGATAAAGGGAGGTGGCTCAAGCCTTTTTGCTTGAGACGGAGGGATTGAAATCATCAAGGTTAATTTATCTCCCCTTTCTTTACTCCATAATACTTGTAGTTTTAATAATAAAATGTTGTTTGGAGTAAATTCATTCCCCTCTTTAAAAAAGAGGGGAGCTTTAAAAATATTGATACAAAAAAAGAAACAGCCTAACATCAAATGATGTTAAGCTGTTTCAGTAAAAGCAATCAACCCAATTTGCCTTGTTGTAATATTATTGTACTACCTTACCTTCAGCATTGTAGTTTACTTCAAAAGCTTCACCATCTTTAGACAATTGTATCGTAAAGATATCTTGACCATCTATTGAAGATTTAAACTCTTTTTCTGCAGTATACCCTTGAAAATCTGCAGTTACTGCTGTAGCTACTGCTTCAGGTAAATCACCTAGTTGAATTTCAACTTTTTCTTGTTGAACAGTTTCAGTAGCTTACTCTACTTGAGCAAAAGTTGCTGTACTGATTAGACTTAATACTGCGAATGCAATTAAAAAACTTAACTTTCTCATGATTTTTTTGTTTTAAATTTTACTTATTTGCTTTTGTTGGGACAAACGTACTATGTAAATCTAAAGAGAACCTTAAGTGGTTATTAAAATGAAAAATAAAGTAATAATGATTTTTGATTTTACCAAATACAAATGTCTGGTTAAGTGTGAAATAAGTATTTTTTAATTGATGTAATCTTATGGATAAAGAGATTGTATTTTAACATTACTTTCACAAGTTGATATTTTTAAGCTGAAGTTTTATAGCTTAAAAAAGTAAATAATTTTATGAAATTTAATAAAATGTTTTTGAGAGTAATTTAGCAATGCTTCAAAACTTTAATGGTTTCACTAGGGTTTTCGCTTTTAAACACAAAACTACCCGCTACTAAAACATCTGCACCTGCAGCAACTAATTTTGGGCAATTTGTAGCATTTACACCACCGTCAATCTCAATAACCGCTTTAGAACCTGATTTATCAATCAAATCACGCAATTGAATTATTTTTTTATAGGTGTTTTCAATAAAACTTTGTCCGCCAAAACCTGGATTTACACTCATGATCAATACCAAATCCAAATCTTGTATAATATCTTCTAAAACAGCTATAGGTGTATGGGGGTTTAAAGAAATACCAGCTTGCATTCCTTCTGCTTTTATAGCTTGGATGGTTCTATGTAAATGTGAACAAGCTTCATAATGTACTGTTAAAATATCAGCACCGGCATTTTTAAAGTCGGTAATATAACGGTCAGGATCTACTATCATCAAATGTACATCCATTGTTTTTTTTGCATGCTTTTTAATTGCTTTTATTACTGGAATACCGAATGAAATGTTAGGTACAAACACACCATCCATAACATCAATATGAAACCAATCTGCTTCACTGTTATTAATCATTTCTATATCACGTTGAAGATTGGCAAAATCTGCAGCTAAAATTGAAGGAGCAATTAAATGTTTCATTTTTTATATTGGCTTGTTTGTTTTGGCAAATATAACTAAAAGTATCTGTCTTGAACATTCAGAAAATAACGAAAAAAAAAAACGCTCAATTATGGTTGAGCGTTTTCATATGTATTAAAAAAGAAAAATATATTACCCTAAATAGGTTCTTAAAATTTTACTTCTTGACGTATGTTTTAATCTTCGAATGGCTTTTTCTTTAATTTGACGAACTCTTTCACGAGTTAAATCAAATGTTTCACCAATTTCTTCTAAAGTCATTGGTTGAGCTTCTCCCAAACCAAAATATAAAGCAACAACATCAGCCTCTCTAGGAGTAAGCGTTTCTAAAGCACGCTCAATTTCTACTTTAAGAGATTCGTGTAATAAGTTCTTATCAGGATTTGGAGATTCACCAGAACGTAATACATCATATAAGTTAGAATCCTCACCCTGAATTAATGGAGCGTCCATAGATACATGACGTCCTGCATTTTTCAAAGATTCTTTTACATCATTTATAGTCATGTCCAATTCTTTTGCAATTTCTTCTGCAGAAGGTGGCCTTTCATTATCTTGTTCTAAACGGGCATACGTTTTATTAATTTTGTTAATAGAACCAATTTTATTTAAAGGCAAACGTACAATTCTAGATTGCTCAGCTAATGCTTGTAAAATAGATTGACGTATCCACCATACAGCATAAGAAATAAACTTAAAACCTCTAGTTTCATCAAAACGTTTAGCAGCTTTGATCAAACCAAGATTACCTTCATTGATTAAATCAGGTAATGTTAATCCTTGATTTTGGTACTGCTTAGCAACCGATACTACGAAACGTAAATTGGCTTTAGTCAAACGTTCTAAAGCTAGTTGATCTCCTGCTTTAATACGTTGAGCTAATTCAACCTCCATATCAGCTGTTATTAAATCAACTTTACCAATTTCTTGTAAATATTTATCTAATGACGCTGTTTCGCGGTTAGTTACTTGTTTTGTAATTTTAAGTTGTCTCATGTAATTTCTTCAATTTAATTATTACTTAATTTTTGTTGTGTACTTATATATACGGTAAAACACAAACAAATGTTACAAAACAGTGAAGAAATAATTAAAAAACTCTCAAAAAGAGTAGTTTAGACTTGAATTTATTCAAATCCGAAAGTATCATCAATAGTAATTCTATCTCGTAATTTATTAATTTTTTGATGCATTCTATTAAAAAATAGCGTTCTGTCTTTTTCCCCAGCATGTACTAATAGTTTTGAGTTAGTCATTTGTTTTTTAAAAAAATCTTCCATAATATCACATGTTTCCTGATGTTCTATTTTAAGATATTCTAAAACAGTATAAGGCACAAAAAATATTTTTTTAAAACTTGTTTTTACCATTAATATATTACTCATAGTCAATAAATCACTTTTATATAACTTGTATGAGGCATTATTTTTAGAATTAATAATACTTTGCTGTATGGTTTGTTTTTCAACATGGTGTACGATTTCTTCTAAATCATCACAAATTTTTAATGCAAGATCTTTTGATAGCAATTGAGATTCATAAAAGTAGATAATCTGTTGAATGGTTCCATTTATGGTATTATCATTCCAAAATTCAACTATACTAATATAATTATAGGTGCTACTGAGTTCAAATGCTTTTTCTAAAAGAGAAGGCGGTATGGTTTCTATAAAATTATCAAAAGAAATTTTATTTTGTGTCATTTCTTGATTGGCAATTTTTAACCAAACGTAAATTTTATAACGGGTTAAGTAAGAGTCTTTTAAAGTATAAAATAAGGGAATGTCTTTTGCTGAATATATTAATGAAGCACTTTTTAATTTGGTAAGGGGAATTAGATTTTTTTTAGATTTGATAAAATAGGACTCTAGATGTTCTTCATTAATAATCCTAGGAGACCTTTCCGCTAGTATTGTATCTTGACTACCAACTTCATACAATTTGTTCAATGATACATTATAGTATTTGGCGAGTTTTATACTCTCTTCTAGACTTAAATTGGTTTTTAAATTAATTCTTCTATAGGCCGCATCATAACCAATGTCAAGAACCTCAGAAAATTCATCAATAAATGAATTATTCCCTGAAGTATGTTCTTTCAAATGTTGAATAAATTGCTTTTGCATATTTTACAAATTTTAAAATTAATTACAACATGACTTGTGAAAAATAAGAAATATAGTTCAGAAAAACAATAGATACTCAATACAATTAGTAATTATTACAATTAATTTTAACAATGAGTCAATCAAATATTGCAATAATGAAAATTTTAAAAGAACAATTCAGATATATAGCTTTATTGTTTACTTTATTAATTCTTCTTCAAAGTTGTAGAATATATCACAGAAAATCTATTACCCTAGATCAAGCAATTAAAGAACAAAAACAAGTAAAAATAAAAACAGTTGATAATAAAACATTAAAATTTAAGAAGTTAATTTATGAAGATGGAGAATACTATGGGATTAAGACTAGTGCTTTTACATACGAGATACATAAAATACCATTTGACAAAAGTAAATTACAAAGTATCAGACTACATAACAAAACAATGTCAATAATTTATGGAGCTGGATTATCTATAGTATTAATCATAATAATTGGAGGCTATGTGGTTTTCGCATATGCAAAGGACTACTTATAGTGGGTAGCTAGAACTTCTGAATTAGAATGTAGAATAATAATAAAAACCTAATCATGAAAACTGAAGCTCAACTTAAAATCAAAAAAACATTCCTTATTTTTTTATGTGTAATAATGTCAATTGGGATATTAGCTCAGGATAAAAATGGACAAAACAAGGCAAACAATGAGTTTAAGATTAATATGGGATCTTTATTGTTTGAATTTCCAGAAATAAGTTACGAGTATATAATAAGTGAAGAATCTGCGGTTGGTGTGTCTTTTGCTTTTCCAATAGATAGAGATATAAGTTATCGATTTATTGTTTATCCTAATTATCGACTTTATTTTGGTAAAAAAAGAGCTGCTGGATTCTTTATTGAAGGAAACGCAGCAATTTATTCGCAACAAGAACAAAAAAGTACTTTTACAATAAGTGAGAATGCAAATACAAATGTAAAAAAAATGGGTTTTGGAATGGGTTTAGCAATTGGAGGGAAATTTTTGACAAAAAATGGATTTATTGGAGAGCTATATATAGGAGGAGGTCGGAATTTTATGAATACTGATTATATCGATGGAGGTTACCCAAGAATTGGTATTTCAATTGGGAAAAGATTTTAATTAATAAAAATGTAGTAATAATAAAATGTAAGGTCATGAAAAAATTAATATTTCTTTTAACACTTCTGTTTTCTTTATTTTCTTGCTCTACTGATTTAGAAAGTGACACACCACATTATAAATTTAGTAAATCTGATTATAAATATATTCCAACTGTTTATGATGAGGTCGGCAAAATATTTACATTTAAAAATCAACTAAATGAAGAAGTTAATCTAGAGGTTTTGGATTATAATTTTACTAAAGAAACGGGGGGAGGAATTGGTTCTTCTGAACCATTTCATTATTATCAACTATTAACAATTGAGCTTAAAGTAATAGATAATATTACTTCTAATTCGAATTGTAATCATAAAAGTATTAAAATATCAAATTGGGGAGGGGACTATTTAGCAACAAGATTTAGTTTTAATAACGCACCTGATCCATGTACAAATGGAAGTAGTGTTGAAAAATGGGAGTTTCCATATAGATTTAATGAAATGAGAATTAGTAATGTTAGTTATGATAAAGTTGTAATACTATTTGAAGGTTCTGGAATTTATTTTCATCCAGATTATTCTGTAAATAAAGTATATTTTGACTTTAAAGAAGGAATAATTGGTTTTGATGATTTAGAAAATAATAAGTGGAGAATTGTTAATTAAGAAAAAGGATTTTAATGCAAAGAAATAACTCACATATTTTCTTTACAAAAAAACCCATCAGCCTTGAAGTTTCAAGATGATGGGTTTTACTATTTAAAAGATTAAATCAATTAATCTCTTTTTCTATCGTCACGGCGATTATCGCGTCCACGATTGTCTCTTCCGCGATTATCACGTCCTCTATTATTATCTCTTGGAGGTCTTTCAACAAAACCTTCTGGTTTAGGTAATAATGCTTTACGTGATACTTTTTCTTTACGTGTGCGTTTGTCTAATCCGAAGTATTTTACATCAAAAACATCACCCATATTTACAACATCGCTTACATTTTCAGTACGTTCCCAAGCGAGTTCACTTACGTGTAATAAAACTTCATTACCAGGTGCATCCATATATTCTACAACAGCACCAAAATCAAGCATTTTTATAACTTTTACTTCGTAAACATTACCTACTTCTGGTTTGAATAATATAGAATCAATTTTTGCCATAACAGCATCAATACCTTTATTACCTACACCTAAAATTTCAACGATACCTTCTTCCGTTACTGGGTCTTCATTAATAACGATAGTGGTCTCAGTTTCTTTTTGCATTTCTTGAATTACTTTTCCGCCAGGACCAATTAAGGCTCCAATAAATTCATTAGGAATACGTCTTGTAACCATTGTAGGCGCATGATCTTTAACATCTGCATTAGGTGCAGCAATTGTATCTGTTAATTTTTCTAGAATATGTAATCTACCATCACGAGCTTGTTTTAGTGCATTCACTAAAATTTCATACGACAAGCCTTTAATTTTAATATCCATTTGACAAGCAGTAATACCATTAGCAGTACCGGTAACTTTAAAGTCCATATCACCCAAATGATCTTCATCACCAAGTATATCACTTAATACCGCATAACGATCTCCATCAGAGATCAATCCCATAGCAATACCCGAAACTGGACTTTTCATTTGAACACCGGCATCCATTAAGGCCATTGTACCAGAACAAACCGTTGCCATAGAAGAAGAACCATTAGATTCTAATACTTCAGAAACTACTCTTACTGTATAAGGACAATCAGCAGGAATCATACCTTTTAAGGCACGTTGTGCTAAATTACCATGACCAACTTCACGACGAGATGTTCCTCTTAACGGACGGGCTTCTCCAGTACAAAAAGGAGGAAAGTTATAGTGTAAATAAAACGTTTCTTCACCTTCATAGGATGGCATATCAATTTTGTTGGCTTCTCTTGAGGTTCCCAAGGTAACTGTCGCTAATGCTTGAGTTTCTCCCCTCGTAAAAATAGCTGAACCATGTGTTGATGGTAAGTAATCTATTTCACACCAAATTGGTCTGATCTCATCAGTTTTTCTACCATCTAAACGTAAACCTTCACTTAATGTTAATTCACGAATAGCCTCTTTTTCTGCTTTTCTGTAATAACCTCCAACAAGATGACCAAACTCTTCAATCTCTTCTTCCGTAAATGAAGCTTTAATTTCTTCTTTAATTTCAGAAAAAGCAGTACTACGTTCTGCCTTAGACGTTCCTTGTTTTGCTATTGCGTAACATTTATCGTAAGCTAATTCGTGTATTTTTTTTGCTAAATCTTCGTTTTCTTCAGCAGTTTCATATTCACGAACTTCTTTTTTACCAAAGGCTTCTGCTAAACGTATTTGAGCAGCAATTTGAACTTTAATAGCTTCATGGGCAAACTTAATTGCATCTGCCATTTCTTCTTCAGAGATTTCATCCATTTCTCCTTCAACCATCATAACAGAATCTGCTGAAGCTCCAATCATCATTTCGAGGTCAGACTCTTCCAATTGTGCTCTTGTTGGGTTAATAACAAATTCGCCATTAACTCTACCTACACGTGCCTCAGAAATGGCACATTCAAAAGGGAAGTCGCTTAATTGAATAGCTGCAGATGCTGCTAATCCTGCCATTGCTTCTGGCATCACATCATCATCATGAGACATTAACTGGATCATTACTTGTGTTTCTGCATGATAATCTTTTGGAAATAATGGACGTAAAACCCTGTCTACCAAACGCATGGTTAATACTTCACCATCACTTGGTCTTGCTTCTCTTTTGAAGAAACCACCTGGATAACGTCCTGATGCTGCAAATTTTTCACGATAATCTACTGTAAGGGGTAAAAAATCTACATCACTTTGTTTGTAATTGGAAACAACTGTACATAATAACATACATTTTCCTGATTGAACAACAACAGAACCATGTGCCTGTTTTGCTAATTTTCCGGTTTCAATAGAAATGGTTCTTCCATCTCCTAATTCAATAATTTCTTTAAATACCTTAGGTATCATATTTTTTTTTAGTTATTTACCTATGTTTTATTTTAGGTAAGATTAAACAATTGGTTTTAAGTTGTTGTGTTGTCTCTTAACCAATGAAAAGTTTAAAAAGCTTTTTGTTTTAATTTCTTTATCTGCTAATATTAAATCTATTATAAAATAATGAGAGATGATATAATTCAGAAAATATTGGGATATAATAAATAAAAAAGAGGCATAGTGCCTCTTTGATATTCTATTTTCTAATATTTAATTCTTTAATTAGAATACGATATTTTTCAATATCTTTTTTCATTAAGTAGTCTAATAAATTTCTACGTTTTCCTACCAATTTAACCAAAGAACGTTCTGTATTAAAATCTTTTCTGTTCTTCTTTAAATGTGTTGATAAATGGTTAATTCTGTAAGTAAATAAGGCTATCTGACCCTCAGTTGAACCAGTGTCTTTTTCAGATTTTCCATGTTTTTTGAAAATCTTTGCTTTTTTTTCTGTTGCTAAATACATGCTAACATTAAATTTTTAATTAATAATTTTTATGTACTGATATTTTATCAGGCGGCAAATATAAAACTATTATTTTGATTTGCAATGAATTGTTTGCCTGTTTGTCTGTTCGTTTAGACTGTTTGGAGAAGATAAGGTTGGACTTATTGTATAGTGATTTGTATGCTATTTTGAATTTATATTATCAAACAGAATTTATATAGTACCCTTTCACTAAATAACAAATTGTTTAATTTTTAGTCTTGTTCCCACAATCCATCAAAAATTAATTTACCATCCTTATAATATAGTTTACCTTGCCCATGTTTTTTATTTTTAACAATATCACCTTTAAATGTTTCACCGGTGGCATAGTTCATTTTTCCTTGGCCGTTTTGACAATTAGCCGTAACACATTTAGTTATAGATGTTATTTGATTTGTAACAAATTTTTCTAATTGGGGTAAGGGAAAATAGTGTTGTGGAAAGCTGCAAGATATTAACGCCCAAAAAACTATTGTAGTAAGTAATATTTTTTTATAGTTACTCCCTTAGGCCTCTAACTTACAAGTAAATTGAATTTATAGTTTTTGGCATAAATATCTATTTTTATGTTTCCAAATACCGTTTTGTATTTAGCACTATCGGCTTTATACCTATGCCTAAAGGTTTTATTGCTTATGGTTAAACTGTCCGTATGTTCAGCATTATATACATAAGTACCTCTCATTTGTTCTGGAAATAATGCTAAGATTTTACCTCCAAAAGTAGGAAGTGATTCTTTGAACAATAGCGAATTACACGAAATTATTGATTTAAATAACTGCAACAAGCTGAATGTTTTTCTCTTGGCAAAAGAAAAGGCTTTGATTATTTTTTTAATGCGATTGTTATATTATTTTCTGAAACCGCTTTAATTTTAAATGAGTCCCTGATATTTTCGGGTACAGATTGCCATAAATCGTCCGCTGATTTTTTATAGGTAGCTGTTATTAATACCCGATTATCTTCAAAAGTTTTTGAGAGGTCTTTGATCCCTTTGGCTTTTGAAATCGCCTTATATAATGCATCTAAATTTTCATCACCATATTCAATTTGATTAATTTGAACAGAAACAATTTCCTTGGTTTTTTTGGCTTTATTTTTTTTAGGGAAAATCATACCAACGGTTTCTTTTAATTCGTTAACGGTTTCTTTTGTGGTTTGAACGGTTTCTTTAGTGGCTTTACTTGCTTGTTGAACGGTTTCATTGGCATTTTCAACTTCTTTAACAACTTTTGGTTTATTTTCAACTTTATTATCTGTTTGTGCGTAGGAAAAACTAACCATTAATGAAGTTATGACTATGTATTTATTTAGATTTTTCATATTTTTTTTATAAATAGTTATAGATATTATGAGTTTATTTTTTTAAAATTTTATTGAAATTCCAGCACTTAAATAGGCTACGCCATAACTTGCCTCTGCAAACACAGCAAAATTTTCGGCAAAGAACCAGCGACCTCCTAAGAAACCTGTTGCACCTGGTTTACTGCCAAAGCTTCGTGCACCTGTAAAAGAAAGTATATTGTACGAAACCATAAGGCCAGCATAAACATCGAGGTCTTCTACATCTAAACCGCTATAATGGTAAGCACCACGAATTCCAACAATTGTATACGTCCATTTATCATTTCCACCTAAAGAGTCATACTTATATGTTTTGGTTCCTAAATACGCTCCAAGACTTACGGTACCGGGTCCTGGGAGGTCCCAAACACCTCTTTCAAAGCTGACACCAAACCCTGGGGTTTGAGATGAAGTTGAATAGCTACCAAAATTTCCACCAAAACCAACACCAGTATTAATAATATTGGTACCTACGTTAAATTCTTGTGCATAATTATAAGAGATTGAAAATATGGTGATTATAAGATATAAATTTAATTTTTTCATTCTTTTTCTTTTTAATCGCGTTGATATTATTTATTCCAATTTGTAGGGAATATCCTTAAATTTACCATCAGTAACAGTGTATTTTTTGTTTTTATCCTGATCTATAGCAACAAAATTAAATTCACCGGAAATCAATTTTTTATCTTTATCAATTGCGGTTATTTTTATAAAAACACTTTCAATAAAATCAGTTTCTATATCGTCATTATTTGATCCTAATTCTTCAGAATATCCAGCACCTCCACCTTCGGTATCATTTTCACTAACTTTGTCAAAAGTTTTGCCTGCACTTAACTGGTCAAAATTTGGCCCTACCATAGCTAAACCTATCGCTTTGGCATTTGTAGTATTAAGTATATCGCCCGCAACTAAGGCAATTGAGTAGTATTCGGCCTGAATTACACTAATTTTAACTGTCACAGCTTCTTTATCTGCTCTAAAATTTTCTCCATTTACTTTAGCGGTAAAATCATCTCCGTCTAAAATATCTAAATTACTGACGGCATCTTCAACTGAACAATTAAGGAATAGTATTGCTAAACATAAGGGTAAATAGCATTTGTAAAATTGCATAAGTTTTGTTTTCATAATCTCAAATTTTTATTATCCTTTAAAATTAGATACAATTTGAATCTATTTGAAACTATAATTAGTATTCGTTAATGATTATTTAGTATTCGCAATAAAAAATCTATTATTACATCTTTTTACTATTTTTTTAATAATTTATCTAAATATTCTTGAATAATAGTAACTTTACTTTTCATTTTTAATCAACTCCCTTATGACTCGTCTTTTATTTCTTATTCTATTTTATTCAACCCTTACTTTTTCTCAAAATAAGGTTTTAGATTCTTTAGAAAATAAACTTAAGACACATCAACATAGAGATACTTTACGTGTAAAATTGTTAATTAATACCGCCAATAATTGTCAACATGAATCTCCAGAAAAAGCATTAAAATATATACAAGAGGCGAGAGAAATTTCAGAAAACACAGGTTGGCTTAAAGGATTGTCGGCTTCAATTCGACAAGAAGGTATCGTTTATTATTATCAGGCGAATACAGAAAAAGCTATGGATTTATGGCAAGAAGCTTTAAAAGTTGCAGAACCTTTAGATGATAAAGTTTTTAACGCAAGTATTTATAATAATTTAGGAGGGATTTTTGCCGATATGAAACAAAGTGAACGTGCTTTAGAGGAGTATAATAAATTACTTATTGCAGCTAAAGAAGCAAATCACAAACCTTACTTGATAAATGCTCTATCAAATATTGGTGTGGTTTATAACGAAATGAATAACTCTGAAAAGGCCTTGCCTTATCTGGTTGAAGCTTTAGAAATTGCACAAGAAGAAAAGAGTGATTATTTTGTAGCTGCTATTAAAACCAATTTAGGCCATGTTTATCAGAAAAAAGGAGAATATTTAAAAGCAAAAAAGCAATTTGAAGACGCGGTTTCAATGGCAGTTTCTCTAAAAAATAAATATATTGAAGCTTCTGCGTTAAATAGTATTGGAAAAATTAATATAGCATTGAATGAGTTCGATAATGCAAAAATCAATAGTGAAAAGGCTTTGGTCTTGGCTAATGAAATTGATGCCGTTGAATGGAAATCAGATTCATGGCTAGTTTTGAGTAAGGTATATTCAGAAAAAGAGGATTACAAACAAGCTTTAGAAGCCTATGAGAATCATATTCAATTTAGGGATAGCATTTTTAGTGAAGAAAAGAAAGCTGAAATCACTAGAAAAGATATGCAGTTTCAATTAGAGAAAAAAGAAGCCTTATCAAACGCAGAAATTAAACGTCAAAAAATAATAAAGAATTCGGCCATGTCAGGTGGAGCAATATTGCTATTGATTGCAGTTTTAGGGGGTATATTTTATAAAAAGAGAAGAGACGACATTGAAAAAGTAAGAACATCACAATTCGAATCTAAAGTGGCCGATACTGAACTTAAAGCTTTAAGAACTCAAATGAATCCGCACTTTATTTTTAATTCATTAAACTCTATAAATGATTTTATTGCTAAAAATAATATTAAAGAGGCCAATAATTATTTGGTGAAATTTTCAAAACTTATAAGAGCTATTTTAGAAAATTCTGATAAAAAATGGATTCCGATAGCAGAAGAGTTAGAATTGACAGAACTATATATCCAGTTAGAATCTTATCGTTTACACAGTAAATTTGAATATCATTTTGAAATTGATGATCAAATTGACCAAGAAAATACTTTAATTCCCCCATTAATATTACAACCATTTATAGAAAATAGTATATGGCATGGTATTGCCCCATTAACGGAAGATGGTGAAATTACCATATCAATTAAACAAAAAGAAAAGATGCTTATTTGTACAATTGACGACAACGGTGTTGGAAGAATGACAAAAAGTAAGTCTTCTAAAACCTCAATGGGTATTGAAATTACCAAAAACAGGTTAGAAATTATTAGTCAACAAAAAAAGGTAAAAGGAGATTTAAAATTAATAGACAAGCCAAAAGGATTTAAAGTTGAACTTTCATTACCTTTAGAGGAACAATTTTAATTAAATTTATGTTACAAGCCCTAATTGTTGATGACGAGCAACATTGTATTGATAGATTGAAACTATTATTTGAAAATCACAAACACAATATAGGTAATTATAAAATTTGCCATTCAGTTTCTCAGGCTAAAAGCATACTTGAAAATTACAACATTGATGTATTGTTTTTAGATGTACAACTACAAAATGAAATGGGTTTTGACTTATTAAAACAGTTAAATACCATCAATTTTGAAATTATTTTTACAACAGCATATGATAGTTACGCTGTAGAAGCCTTTAAATTTTCTGCATTAGATTATTTATTAAAACCTATTGATAATGATGATTTAACACTGGCTATGGATAAGTTAAAAGAAAGAAAAACACTGCTCAATTCAGCTAAAAAAGTAGCATCTCTTTTACATAATCTTAATAAGAACAATGATAATAAAGTAATTAACTTATCTAATTCAGAAGGATTACATATAATTAAAGTTAAAGAAATAATACGATGTCAGGCTGATGGTAATTATACCCACTTATATCTTCAAAACGATAAAAGAATAACTGTTTCTAAAACATTGAAATATTTTGAAAATTTATTAAAATCTTACCTCTTTTTTAGGATTCATCAATCACATTTGATCAATTTACTTTATCTAAATCAATTTAATCAGAAAAAAAGAGTCGTGAAATTAAATGATGGCAGCGAAATAGAAGTGTCTATAAGGAAAAAAGAACCGCTACTAAGGATACTTAATGATATGAAAAATTTTTAATTTTAAACCTTTTATAATTTCTTTGGTCATATTAGCATAACTTTTAAAATTAGTATGATGAAAAAATTAAAATTAGTAATGATAGCTTTGCTATCAACATTTGTATTTATTGCATGCGATAATAGCGAGGCTATTCAAGATGTGCCAGTAGAAGCAATTGATTTAAAAACTGCTGAAACAGAAGCGGTAATTGATGAAGTTTCAGATGAAACTAGTGTTATTATTGAGGAGGCTTACCTAACAGAAGAATACCCCAACACCAAGAGCTTTGATTCAGAAAGGTATTTACCGGACTGTGTGACCATTACCAAAGTAATTACATTAAACAAAAAAACGGTTACGATAGACTTTGGTGAAGGATGTGAATTAAGAAATGGAAATTTTGTAAGTGGAATAATTATGCTATCCTATGAAAAGAACCCGGAAGTAGCCACTAAAACTATTTCTTATATGTTTGAAAACTTTTATTTTAACCAGAAAAATGTTGCCGGAGAAGGTATTATTTTAAGAGAACGTTCAAATGAAAATGGCAACCCTCAATCCACAAAAACATTTAATATTACAGTTACTTGGGCTGATGGCTTATATGCCAAAAAAGAAGGAAAAAAAGTCAGAGAAATGATTGAAGGGCAAGGCACAAATGCGTGGGGTGATAATGTGTTTTTAATCACAGGGAATTGGACATTTACAAAAAGAGATGGAACCGTACTTTCTGCTCAAGTAATTGAAGCACTAAGGAGAGAATTAGCCTGTAAGTTTTTGGTAAGTGGTATTATTGAACTCAATAAAAATAACAATAAAGCTTTATTGAATTATGGAGAGGGATCTTGTGATGATTTGGCAACTATCAATATTAATGATAGGGGAGAAAGAGAAATTCACCTAAGTAATTTATAATCATTAAAAACACCTACTGGTACTAAAGAGTATCATTAGGTGTTTTTCCAATTTTGAATAAGATAATTACACTATTTTTTTTCTACTTCTTCTACTCTTATCGGAATATTTTCAATCAAATCAATATATAAATTAATTTGTTTTTTTAGATCCTTCCTTTCTATAATTTTATCTAAAAAACCATGTTCTAATAAAAATTCAGAACGCTGAAAGCCTTCTGGTAAATCCTTCCCAGTAGTATCTTTTACTACTCTTGGTCCTGCAAAGGCAATTAGAGCATTGGGTTCAGCAAAATTCACATCGCCTAGCATAGCATAAGATGCTGTTGTGCCACCTGTAGTTGGGTCTGTACATAAGGAAACATAAGGTATGCCTGCTTCTGCTAATTGGGCTAACTTAGCTGAGGTTTTTACCAATTGCATTAAAGAAAGTGAAGCTTCCTGCATTCGAGCTCCACCAGATTTCGAGATCATTAAAAAAGGTGTTTTATTTTTAATAGCATAATCAATTGCCCTTGCTATTTTTTCTCCAACTACGCTGCCCATAGAACCACCAATAAATGCAAAATCCATCGCGGCAATCACTAAATCTTTACCCAATGATTTACCAACAGCGGTTCTTATGGCATCTTTTAATTTGGTTTTTTCTTGAGCCTCTTTTAGACGGTCTACATATTTTTTGGTATCAGAAAAAGTTAATGGGTCTTTAGCCGTTATTTTGGCATTAAGTTCTTTATATTTATTTTCATCAAATAAAATTTCGAAGTATTCATTACTTCCAATTCTTACGTGATAACCGTCTTCAGGACTTACATAATAGTTGTCTTTTAGTTCATCAGTATCAACTATTTTTCCACTTGGTGTTTTATACCAAAGCCCTTTAGGCACATCTTTCTTATCTTCAGTTGGTGTTTGAATCCCTTTATCTTTTCTTTTAAACCAAGACGACATAATATATAATTTGGATGGGCAAGTTACTAAAAAATAAGAAAGTTCAGCAAAATTAAATTTTGCTGAACTTTCTTATTTCATTAAATTATAATGTATCTACATTATTCAGATCTTTAAAAGCTTGTTTTAATCTGGCGTTAAAAGTAAGCTCTCCTTCACGTAACCATTTTCTTGGATCGTAGTATTTTTTATTTGGAACATCATCTCCATCAGGATTACCAATTTGACTCTGTAAATAAGCAGTATTATCAGCCATATAATTTCTAATACCACTCATAAAAGCATATTGCAAATCGGTATCGATATTCATTTTTATAACACCATAATCTATTGCTTCTCTAATTTCCTCAACAGTAGAACCTGATCCTCCATGAAAAACAAAATCAATAGTATTATGTGGTACATTATATGCTTTGGAAATATACTCTTGAGAGTTTTTTAAAATTTTTGGAGTCAATTTTACATTACCAGGTTTATAAACACCATGAACATTGCCAAAAGCAGCAGCAATTGTAAATTTATCACTAACTTTTTTAAGCTCTTCATAGGCATAGGCAACTTCTTCAGGTTGAGTGTATAATTTAGAACTATCTACATCAGTATTGTCCACACCATCCTCTTCACCACCGGTAATACCTAATTCAATTTCTAAAGTCATACCCATTTTGCTCATACGGCTCAAGTATTTTTTACAGATTTCAATATTTTCTTCAATAGGTTCTTCAGAAAGGTCAATCATATGAGAGCTAAATAGAGGTTTACCTGTTTCAGCAAAATGTTTTTCACTGGCGTCCAATAAACCATCAATCCATGGTAATAATTTTTTTGCACAATGATCAGTATGTAAAATAACAGGTACACCGTAGGCTTCTGCCAATACATGAACATGTTTTGCTCCGGCGATACCTCCCACAATCGCAGCTTTTTGATTTTCGTTAGATAATCCTTTGCCGGCTACAAATTGAGCACCTCCATTTGAAAATTGAATAATAACTGGAGCATTTAATTCTGCTGCAACTTCCAAAACACCATTGATGGTGTTAGAACCTACAACATTTGCAGCGGGTAATGCAAACTTTTTTTCTTTAGCTAAATTAAAAATTTCTTGTACTTGATTGCCTGTAGCAACTCCTGGATTTATTTTATGAGACATAATTATTTAAATTAATAATAAGGGATAAAATTACTAAAATTTAATAGGAATTTAAGATAAAAAAGCGAAATCGTTATAGATTGATTATTCCTTCATTATAGATCAAATGGAATTAAAGCTAATTCTTTTAAAAAGGATAATTGATACCAATATTATATACGGCGTGATTAAAATTATAATTTTTTAACCATTTATCTGAAGATTGTAAATAAGGTTCATATGTTTTGAAACCGATATCAAATCGAAAGACCAGAAAACTAAAATCATATCTTATACCAAAACCTGAGCCAATGGCTATATCTTTTATAGAAGAAAACCCGTTGAATTTACCGTCGCTAGAGGTAATGTTAGAATTTGTTATATCCCAAATATTACCGGCATCAATAAATAGTGCACTATGAAAACTATTTATAACTTTAAAACGATATTCTAAATTAGAAGTTAATTTTAAACTACCTGTATTAAATTCTAATCCATTTAATTCAGAACCTGGGCCTAATCTAAAGGTATTCCAAGCCCTAATATCATTTGAACCACCTGCACGATAACTCCTACTAAATGGTATAACATCAGAATTACCAAAAGGAATTGCGGCACCTACAAATGTTCTATGAACTAATGTAGAGCTAGGGCCAAAACTCCAATATTTTTTAAATTCTATTTCTGGTTTTATATATTGAGCAATCCTCAAACCAAACAATTTTTTTTTTGACTCACCTGCAGGTTTTTTAATAAATAAAGAGGTTATTGTACCTGAAGAAATTAATCTGCCAGTAAAACTAGAAAAATTATTATCGGTAAAATTATCTCTATTATTATAATTATATGTGTATGAAATTACCGGTACTAAAACATCTTCAACTAAAATATCTTTCCGTTCATTAACTTTTTGTACTTCTAAAAGTTCTATAGGATTTGTGATTTCAAAGTCATCACTAGATTCAAGAATGCGAGTCATATAGGCCTCATAATCAATTAAATTTCCATCAGTATCTATTTCAGTAATGTCTGGAGTGATATTATTGAAATCTAAACCAAAAGCAATACTATCTAATTTACGTGATTCTGAAACGAAAATTGAAAAATATTTATCAGTCCTTAGATTTTTAATGTATTGTACATTTAACAATTCAAATTTATGATTGGTGGTTTTAGAGCTTTGCCATGTGTAATTTATACCTCCGGTTATATTACGCCTGTCTAAACCAACATTACGTTGAATACTAACACTAGCACTAATATTTGTTTTTGGTGCCATTCTCTTTGGAATTAACCTTGTGGTATTTAATGGAAACAATATCCGTGGTATTTTTAAAGTAGCATTTGATCCTATTTCCCAGGCATCCAAACCTAAAAAGGATGAATTATTGGAAGGGTCTAAAGCAGAATTTAAAAATGAACCTTGAAAAGATAATTCTAATACTTCTGCACCTCTAAAAACATTTCTATCTAACCACGAAAATTTTCCTAAAATACCAAAAGGCTTGATGTTTGAAGTAATATATTCATTATCAAAACCGAAGGAATATTTTTTTAAAGGGCTTAGAAATATATTTGCAGAAAGAGAACCGTCTTTATTCTCATCATATTTAATATTAAGAGAAGGCTTAAAATTTTGAAGCTCTCGTAAGTGTTTTCTGGTTAAATCTCTTTCGGTATCTTTATAAACGCCTCCTGGTTGTATACTAATGGCATTAGATAAATATTTAGGTTTGTAATTTATTTTGTTATTAGCATAAAAATTATAACCTTTATAACTGGCAGAATCTTTTATATGATCATTTTTATTATCAAATAAAAAATCGGTATATACATTTACTTTGGTAACCCTTTTTATTTCAAAGGGTTCAGTAAAAATACTATCATTTTGTTCTAGAATTCTATCATCAACCTTTAAGTATACATCTATTTTATGACCTTTTTCAATAGTATCTAGCCAAAATCTCATATTATTTTTTCCGAAATGATAAACTCCAGAGTTTCTAAAAAGGGTAATTAATCTAGCTTCTTCTTTTTCAAAATCAGAATAATCAATTTGATTACCGCCAACAACTAAAGACTTTTCCTTATGTAATTTATATAATGAGTCAAGTACCGGAGAATCAATTTTTACAGAGACACTATCAATAAAATAAGGCTCTCTTTTTTCTATTAAATAATCTATGCTGGTTTTTTTATTACTCTTTTTATCTTGCTTAAATGAAACTTCGGCGTCAAAAAATCCTTTGCTCTGCATATATTTTGTCAATGATATTACAGATTTTTTAACTTTAATACTATCAGAAATTACTGGAGAATTACCATTTTTTATAAACCAAGAATTTATACCCTTGTAGGCCTTCCCTAAGGCTTTTACTTGTTTTCTAGAAAAAACACTAATTAATTTTTTTTCTTTTTTAGGATTTTTTTCTAACCAATTATTAAAAGAATTATTATTAGTGGTATTAGCCATATTGTATAGGTGTAATGAAAAGGGAAATCCCAGTACCTTTGTATTAGGTGCTTGTTTTAAATAACTTGAGATCTCAGGGTCAGATGTTTTTTTATCATTTACTATAATATTGTTTTTTGTTAATAGATATTTACCTTCTGGAACTCGTTTTGTAGCATTACAAGAAATAATTACAATAATAAATAAGATAAATACTATTATTTTAGCAAAATAATTATACAATGCAGTTCAAGTTTTTAAGGAAAAATTCAATTCAAAGTATCAAAAATACTACTATTTAAATGTTAAGCAAAAATCAACACAAATTAATAACGAGTTTACAACAAAAAAAGTACCGAATTAAGCATCAATTGTTTGTTGTTGAAGGCATTAAAGCCGTGAATGAATTTTTATCATCAACAATGCAATTAGAAAAATTGTTTTGTGTTGAAAATTATTATTCAGTAATATCAAAATACGAGCCACAATTAATCTCTGAAAATGAACTTCAAAAAATCAGTACTTTGTTCACACCAAATAAAGTATTAGGTCTTTTTAAAATGCCAAAACCTGCTGATTTTGTGGATAAGGGATTAATACTTGTATTAGATTCTATAAATGATCCTGGTAATTTAGGCACAATTATTAGACTATGTGATTGGTTTGGTGTTTCACAATTGGTATGTTCTTTACATACTGTTGATTGTTATAATTCAAAGGTAGTTCAAGCTACTATGGGTTCTTTGAGTAGAGTGTCTGTTGTTTATACTGATCTTGAAAGGTATTTAAAAAAGATAGAATTACCAATATATGGTGCAGCTATGAATGGAACAACCATTTATAATACAACACTTAAAAAAAATGCGATATTGGTTATGGGAAATGAAGCTAATGGGATTTCTAGTAATATAGAAAAGGTTCTTACTCAAAAAATAACCATTCCAAGATTTGGAGAAAATAGTAATGCTGAAAGTCTAAATGTTGCTACTGCTACTGCTATTTTGTTGAATGAGTTTAGAAGAAGCTAAACGGATTGCATTAAAGTTATGAGATGAATGTTAAACAGAAGAACTTGTCAATTAAGTGGTTATTTTTTACAACTTAAAAATATCTATTCAAAAGTAAAATTGATAAAAACACCTCTAGTGCCAAAATAATCTATAGGTAATGTCCAAGGGCTACTAGGGTTATCATCAGGTACTATTTCATTATTGATAGCAAAAACTCCTCGTATAGAAGGTGAAAATTTAAAATAGGGTAAGTATAAATCAACTCCTAAACCTACTTCATACATAAAATTACTTGTTTTCATTCTAAACTGACCTTTAGAATTATCGTCAGTATTGTTCTGTTGGCTTGAGAAATTATAATCATATGAAACACCTCCAATAACAAAAGCACGCATATTATCTAATCTATTTGTTCTAAACTGTAATAATAATGGCATTCTGAAATAAGTACCTGGTACTTTTCTTATTCTAGCTGCGTCTGTATTGGGTATAAAATTTGGATTGGAAAAAGTTAGTGTTTTAGTATTACTAGACAAACCAGGCTCAAAACGTAAATTTAAATTATCATTGATATTATATCCTAATACCAATCCTATATTAAATCCATAACCATCTTCAACTTCAACAAAAGAATCTGGTAATTCATAACTTACTTTAAAGCTTTTTTTATTAATACCTAAATAATAACCATAATGGATCTTTTTTTTATCTTTATTAGGCAAATATTCTACTCTGTCTTTTTGAGCAAAAGTATTTCCAAATATAAAAAGCATGCCCATAATGCATAAAAATGATTTTATCATTTTATTATTTTTACCTTTTTTTTGAATGTTATTTAACATAAGCATAACATAATTAGAGTTTTATAAAAAATTAATCTGCTAATTTATTTATTTCATTGCGGTATAAATAGAGGCAGATCCAAAAGTTAAAGGTTTATTAGTTGCATTATTAAACCCATTTTTTTCTAAAATATTGTTGAATTTTTTTCCATAAGGAAAAACAGCAGCAGATTCTGGTAAATAAGTATAGGCTCTTTTGTCTTTAGAACCTAATTTACCTATCGTTGGAATAATATATTTTGAATAAAAATTAAAGAGCTGTTTTACGGGAAATTTTTCTGGTTGAGAGGTCTCTAGAACCACAAAAATTCCATTGGGTTTTAAGACCCTGTATATTTCTTGAAGCCCTTTATCTAAGTTTTCAAAATTTCTTACTCCAAAACCTACTGTTATGGCGTCAAATGAATCATCTTCAAAAGGTAAATCTTCAGAATCTCCTAGAACCATTTCAATTAAATCTTCAAGGTTTTTCTCTTTTACCTTTTGTATACCAACTTGTAGCATCCCTATAGAAAGGTCTATGCCTACAATTTTTTTAGGTTTTAATTTTGCAAGCATGATAGCAAAATCTCCTGTGCCAGTTGCAATATCAAGTATGGTTTCAGGCTTTTTATTGCCTACAATTTTTACCACTTTTTTCCTCCATTTTATATCTATACCAAAAGTCATTATTCTATTTAAAAAGTCATAATTACCTGAAACATTATCAAACATTTCAGCTACTTGCTCCTTTTTGCTAAGTTCAGAATCTTTATATGGCGTAACTTTAGTACTCATTTCATGAATTTTGGCAAATATACATATTCAACCTCACTTTTATATTAGAAATTACTTTATATAAACTTCAAAAAACACCTTAGAAATAATATATTTAAACAAACACTTGACAAAGGCTATTCGGATATTGTATATTTGCACTCGTTTTTTATTAGAAAAGCAAAAATATACACAAAACCCATGAAACGAGTACAATAATCCCGATACTTCGGGATATCCCCAAGGAGAAGGTTTTTACAAGTTCCATGTGAAAATTGAAAAACTAAAACAGACACATGAAATTATCACATTTTAAATTTGAATTGCCAGAAGGTTTATTGGCTAAATATCCGTCGGAGCAAAGAGATGAAGCTAGGCTTATGGTATTAGATAGAAAAACTGAAAAAATCGAACATAAATTGTTCAAAGATTTGGTTAATTATTTTGATGAAGATGATGTAATGGTATTTAATAATACAAAAGTATTTCCAGCAAGATTATATGGTAATAAAGAAAAGACGGGAGCAAGAATAGAAGTTTTTTTATTGAGAGAATTAAATGCAGAAAGTAGATTATGGGATGTTTTGGTAGATCCAGCCAGAAAAATTAGAATTGGCAATAAATTATTTTTTGGTGATAATGATGACCTGGTAGCTGAAGTAATTGATAATACTACTTCTAGAGGAAGAACATTACGTTTTTTATATGATGGATCTTACGAGGCTTTTAGAAAAAAATTAAAAGAATTAGGAGAAACGCCATTACCTAAATACATTGATAGAGATGTTGAACCTATTGATGATGAAAGGTATCAAACTATTTATGCTAAGCATGAGGGAGCAGTTGCCGCCCCAACTGCGGGTTTGCATTTTTCTAAGCACTTATTAAAAAGATTAGAAATTAAAGGGGTTAAGCTTGAAGAAATTACTCTACATGTTGGTTTAGGTACTTTTCAACCGGTTGAAGTAGAAGACTTATCTAAACATAAGATGGATTCTGAAGAAATTACAATTCCAGAAAATGCTGCTAAAGTTATCAATAATGCCATAGATAATAAGAAGAGAGTTTGTGCCATTGGCACCACGGTAATGAGAACTCTAGAAAGCTCAGTGTCTGCCGATCATCATTTAAAAACATTTAGTGGATGGACGAACAAGTTTATTTTTCCACCGTATGATTTTAGTATAGCTGATGCCATGGTTACTAACTTTCACACCCCTAAATCTACTTTAATGATGATGACTGCTGCATTTGCCGGGCATGATTTTCTAAAAGAAGCCTATGCTGAAGCCATAAAAGAAAAATATAATTTCTATTCATATGGTGATGCCATGTTAATCATATAATATTTATATAAATCAATAAAAAAGAGCCTTATGTAATTTTATAAGGCTTTTTAGTGTAAAAAAGTTAATACCTTTACACAAATGACATTAAAAATCTGCTTTATGAAATATTTACTATTTTTTTTTCTAAGTTGTACATTTCTTCTTAATGCTCAAGTAACCAACCAAGGAAATCCTAAAAGTTGGAGTATAGCTGAAACGAAATCTGGTATTAGCCCGATAGTTCTACCAAAAGCTAATCTTCAACAAATTAAGGAAGAAGATGATATTAATGATAAACTAAATACCAAACCATATAGAATTGGTATTTCTCATAAAGTGAATTTTGGACTTGATAATGCAGGTTTTTGGACACAATTATCTAACGGAGATCGTATCTGGAGAATTTTATTCAGTTCACCAGATGCTGTGCATCTAAGTGTAAACTTTAATAACTTCTTTTTACCTAAAGGCAGTAATATATATTTATATAATGATGATAAATCTGATTTAATAGGTGCTTATACATCAACTCAAAATAATGAAAATAAAGTTTTGGGTACCTGGTTTGTCAATGGGGATAAATTGTGGGTAGAATATTATGAACCAAAAGAAGTAAAAGATCAAGGTATATTGAATATCAATTCGGTGGTACATGGTTATAGATTAGGTCATACCTATCAAAAAGGATATCATAAATCTTCTTTATTAAAAATAAACAATTCTGGTGATTGTAATCATGATGTTGATTGCCCCATAGGTAATGATTTTGAAACTCAAAAAGAGGTCTTAAAAAAATCTGTAGGTTTTTTAAGTATGGGAGATGGATATATATGTTCAGGGGCATTAATAAATAATATGGAGCAGGATAAAAAGCTATATTTTTTATCTGCCAATCATTGTTTAGAGCGAGATGTTGGCGATCCAGCATCAAATCCTGCCATTTTTTCTATGCGATTTAATTGGATAAGTCCGAATCCCATTTGTGCCAAAAAATTTGATAGTACAGATAGTGCAGAGGCTTTTACTATGAGTGGTTCTACCATAAGAGCTGAAAACCCAAATTCAGACGTTATGTTATTAGAAATTAATGGGAGTATTCCAACAGATTGGGATGTTACCTTTGCCGGATGGGATAATACAGATACCAATCCCATTTTTGAAGTAGGTATACATCACCCGAGAGGAGATATTATGAAAGTTTGCAGAGATGATACAGGTGCTACTAAAACAACATCTAATGGAAAACAACTTTGGCTTATTGGAGGTTTGACTGATGGAATTGGTTTAGGTGATGGTTGGGAGTTGGGAGTAACAGAAGGAGGTTCTTCAGGGTCGCCATTATTTAATGAAAATGGACATATTATTGGCCAGCTTTTTGGTGGAGAAGCCTTATGTACAGGAACTTCTGACAATAATGATTTTGATCTTTATGGTAGGTTTGCTACCTCATGGAGCAGAGGTGGTTCTGCAGCTACTCAATTAAAAAATTGGTTGGATCCACAAAACACAAACGCCAACACCTTAGATGCTTTAGAAAATACCTTAGCCATAAATGATGAATTTTTGGAAATAAACATTACTGTATACCCTAACCCTACTACCGGACTTGTTAATATTAAATCTTCCGGTTTGGTAAACGATTTGAAGTATGAAGTCTATAATGTTTTAGGGCAAACACTATTAGCTAAAAAATTACAAAATAGTCAATCAATAAATCTCAGTAATTTACCAAGTGATATTTATTTTGTAAAAATTATTGAAATAGAAACCAATAAAAGTTTGGTAAAAAGGATAGTGTTAAATAAATAATTAGCCTATTCAATTAAATGATAACGTCTTGATTTTTTTCAGGACGTTTTTTATATTTATATGACAAAGAAGAAAGACATACGTGCCTTGACAAAAGAAGAACTCAGAGCATTTTTTTCTGAAAATAATGATAAAGCTTTTCGCGGAAACCAAGTCTATGAATGGTTATGGCAAAAAGCAACGTATTCTTTTGACGATATGACCAACTTGTCAAAAGAAACCAGAAATATGCTTGAGGAGCATTTTGTAATCAACCATATTGAAGTAGATCAGATGCAACGTTCTATTGATGGCACAATTAAAAATGCCATTAAATTGCATGATAACATGATCGTTGAATCTGTGTTGATTCCCACAGATACTAGAACTACGGCTTGTGTTTCTAGTCAGGTAGGGTGCAGTTTAGACTGTAATTTTTGTGCTACAGCTCGGTTAAAACGTATGCGGAATTTAAATCCAGATGAAATTTATGATCAGGTTGTCGCCATTGATAAACAAAGTAGACTATATCATAATCATAAATTATCTAACATCGTTTTTATGGGAATGGGCGAACCGCTCTTAAATTATAAGAATGTTTTGGAAGCTATTGATAAAATTACTTCTGATGAAGGCCTGGGAATGTCCTCTAAACGAATTACCCTTTCTACAGTAGGAATTCCAAAAATGATCAAAAAATTAGCTGATGATGAGGTAAAATTTAACTTAGCCGTTTCTCTACATTCCGCAATTGATGAGGTTCGTTCTAAAATGATGCCCATTAATGATAAAAGCAATTTGACTGAATTATTAGCATCTTTACAATATTGGTATGCCAAAACCAAACGAAAAATTACATTTGAATATGTGGTATGGAAAGATATTAATGACGCACAAAAAGACGCTAATGCCTTGGTAGATTATTGTAAAAAAATCCCTTCTAAAGTAAATTTGATTGCATATAACGCTATTGATGATGGCGAATTTCAACAAGCTTCTTCTAAGGCTATAAATATGTATGTTAAAACATTAGAAGCCAATCATGTTGTAGTAAATGTGCGAAGAAGTAGAGGTGAAGATATTGATGCCGCCTGTGGACAATTGGCAAATAAAAGTTAGAAGATTTTTAAACCTCACAGGTTTTGAAAACCTGTGAGGTTTATATTAAAACTTCAAAGTAAGGCCTAGTAAAAAGTTAGTTGTGGCTTGAGGATAATAACCCGAACCTTCAATAGTTATTGTATTTCCAGGATTTGACCAAGTATCATCATAGGTATAATAATATCCATTAGAAACATATGTTGTATTAAAAATATTATTGATCAATGCGGAAAACACAATCGACTTAAAAACTTTATTCGGGTTTATTTCATAAACAATATTGATGTCATTGATAAAATAGCTATCCAATATTGAAAAATCAGCATCGGTATTGCTCATGAATTGTTTACCCACATATTTTGACAATAAAGAAAATTGTAAATTTTTAAGAGGTTTATAAGTAATTGTATTTCCGGCAATTATTTTTGGTGAAAAAGAGATGTTTGTATTACCTAAATTAACCAAATTTCCATCTTTAGAACTTACAAAATCTTTATTTTTATTACTGCTTAAGGCTAGATTAGATTGCAGTATTAATTTTTTAGAAACCTGGAGCACAGCATCAAATTCCAATCCTAAACGATAACTTTTACCACTAGTAGTACGTATAGGTGCTCCTACATCATCAAGTTGACCGGTTAATACCATTTGATCTTTATATTGCATATAATATAAGTTCGAGTTAAACTTTACTTTACTAGTATTTAATCTATAACCCAACTCAAAATCGTTTAGTTTTTCAGATTGGGTAATACCATTTTCAAAATCACTTCTTCTAGGCTCTCTATTGGCTATTGCATAGGATGCATAAAGCTGATTTTTAGCATTCATTTTATAAGTGACTCCAGCCTTAGGGTTAAAAAAAGAATAGACTTTATCAATAACTAATGGGACTCTGTCTGATGTTAGTCCTTTAGTTTTGTAAGCTACAAACCGTCCTTGTAAATCTCCATATAAACTTAGTTTCTCATTTACTCTAAAAGTTGCCTTAGAAAAAATGCTGATATCTGTTTTTTTACCATTTCCAACATAGTATTGATCTCGAATTGCTGAACCTCCTGAATTTTCTGCCCAAATTACTTCACCAAAATGATCTCCATCATAGAAACTATAGGAACCACCAAAAATTAAATCAACAGTATTGTTTTTGAAATTGGTATTTGCGTTGACAACATAAAAGTCATTGTCTAACCATCGGCGTCTGATCAAATCTGTAGTATTGATAATTTCACCACCTAAAGCTAAAGGGGTAAAATCATAATCTGCAAAATCTTCATCTTCTTTGTATTGCTCAAAATATCCTCTCCCTTTGGTATAATTTAAGCCAATACTACTTGTCCAGTTATTATTATAACGTTCATTCCAGTGTAGTTGATAATGGTCTTGTTTATAATTATCAACTTCATTATCATAAAATTGAGTATTACCTTCCTTATCTGTATACATTCCGGCAGGATTGAAAGTTCTATTAGATGTTAAAGTTTCAGCATCAATACCAAACCAAGATTGATAAGTAATTTCGTGCCCTCCAAAAGTCAATGCTTTTATTAATGTATTGTCGTCAATATAAACGGCTTGTAAAAAATAAGATTTTAAATCGGATGACGCTCTGTCTATATAACCATCAGAATATATTTTAGACAATCTACCGGCTATTTCAATATGATCGTTAATTAAACCAGTGCTAAATTTTACATTGTGTTTTTTAGTATTAAATGAGCCGAAAGCATTTGATACTTCACCGTAGGGTTTATCCGAAACCGCATCAGTCAATATGTTTAAACTGGCTCCAAAAGCTCCTGATCCATTGGTTGAAGTACCCACACCGCGTTGTAATTGTAAATTTTCAGTAGAGGAAGTAAAATCAGGCATGTTTACCCAAAACGTACCTTGACTTTCGCTATCATTATACGGAATACCATTGATGGTAATATTTACTCTGCTGGCATCACTACCTCTAATACGTATACCTGTATACCCAACACCTGCACCTGCATCACTGGTGGTCACAACACTTGGTAAAAAGTTAAGTAAAATAGGGATGTCTTGCCCTAAATTTCTTTTGCTAAGTTCTCTTTTATCAATATTAGAATGTGTAATAGGAGAAGTAGCATTAACCCGAACTGCTCTTACTATGACTTCATCTAATTTTTTAGGTTCTTGTCCTATTTGGATATCCAGTATTTTATTGGCTGATAGAAAAAATGATCTCTCAATCGGTTGGGACATAAAACTAAAAGTTAAAGTATATTGCCCTTTTGGGAGTATTAGCTCATATTTTCCTTTAAGATCGGTTGTAGTTCCCTTATTAGTTCCTTTTATAAAAACATCAGTACCGAGTAAAGGTTGCTCGTTTTCGTCAACTACAGTTCCTGAAACAGTAAATTCCTGTGCAAAAGTGCTGTAAGAGAATAGGATTAAAAAAAGAAAAAAAAATGAATAATGAGATTCCTGCCTAAGCAGGAATGACGGATTATTGAATAAATTTTTCATACGATTATATATTATTAATCGAATAAAAAGAGGTAATTATTCTTTTGGTGAATTTTGATGACATGGCAATTGTATGTAAAGATTGCCTACCCGCCATTTAACTCCTTTGCTACAAATGCCCATCAGACATTTTTTTCGCTAGGATCCCTAAACGACATTACCCGTTCTAGGTTCAATGGGTGTAATCTCAGCCCTTTTAATTCTGAACTCAATACTGCGAATTCATTACTTAAAAAAGCACCCCTTTTAAGATTGAGGCAAATATAATTATCAATTATTAATTATGAGTAGCGAATTGAATTTATTTACAAAAAAAATCAATTGCCGGACAATTTAGACATGGTTGGTTTTATTGGACTTACAAGACTAACATTATAATTAGGTAATAAATGTAGCCTTTAGTTTATTAAAAACGAGTTAATTTTGTATTTTCAAACTAAATAACAATGGTAATTCTTGATAAACCTTATGTATCTGATTTTTTAATTGATACTATTAATAAATTTCAACTACCTGTACTTGAAAATCAGTTTGCTAATGAAATAAAAACTATTGAAAAGTATCTTATTACCGATGATGAAGCTATTCAAAAAATTGTAGATCAAAAGGAATTGTTATACACCAATTCTGAAAATGCTATTGGTTGGATTGGAAATAATCTAAAGAATTCAAATTTGCCTCAACAGATAGAATTGTTTAAAAACAAAGAAAAATTTAGGAATTTAATTACTGAATTATACCCAGATTTTTATTTCAAAAAAGTGGCGTTTAGTGAATTAAAAAATCTAAATATTGAAAGTTTACCTATCCCTTTTGTTGTAAAACCAAATGTTGGTTTTTTTAGTATGGGTGTTCATATAATAGAAAACACCAATGATTGGTTAGACGCCTTAACAAGTCTTAAAATTGAAATGGATACTGTTAAGAATATATATCCTTTACAAGTAATGGATGCGACAGAATTTATTATTGAATCTTATATTAGTGGAAAAGAATATGCTATAGATTGTTATTTTAATAAAGAAGGCAAACCTGTAATTTTAATTATATTGGAGCATCAGTTTTCTTCTGGTGATGATGTGAGTGACCGACTATATTTTACATCCACAACAATTATTAAAAAATTAAAGGATAAAGTTCAGGTTTTTTTAGAAAAGGTAAATAATCTTGCAGGTTTAACTAGTTTTCCATTGCATATTGAAATAAGAATTGATAATAATACAATAATTCCAATTGAAGGAAATCCTATGCGTTTTGGTGGCTGGTGTACAACGCCAGACTTGACGTATTATGCTTACGGATTTAACCCTTATCAATATTATTTTGAACAAAAAGTACCCGATTGGAATGCTATAATAAAAAAGTCTGATGGGTCTATTTATAGTATCATCATCCTAAATAATGCCACAGGATATGACGCGGATCAAATCAAATCATTCGATTATGACAAATTACTATCTACTTTCAAGAACCCCTTAGAACTTAGAAAAATAGCGTATTCAAAATATCCACTTTTTGGATTTCTATTTGCTAAAACAACTAAACAGAATCGGACTGAATTGAAAAATATATTGGTTTCTGATTTAACCGAATTTGTTTTGCTTAATCAATATTAGGTTTTTGTCTAAGTGCTTTTTTAAAAGCTAGTTGTTTCTTTTTTTCTAACCTTTTTCTTATAGCCGATTTGCTAATTTTTGTTGCCTTTCTTACTTTAGGTTTTTTTAATCCGTTATTAATAATGTCTAAAAAACGGTCAATGACAATTTCCTTGTTTTTGTGTTGACTTCTAGTTTGATCACAAAAAAGAATAAGTATATTTTCTTTAGTTAGTCTATTCTCTAAATTTTTTAACAAGAGCGTTTTTTGTTCATCATTGAGTTCTGTTGAATTGTCAAGATCAAAAGTCAATTCAATTTTAGATGATACTTTATTGGCATGTTGTCCACCAGGTCCACTACTTCTAATGGCTTTAAAGCTGAGTTCTTTGATGAGGTTTTCAGTGTTCATTATTTGGTGTAAAACTTCCTAAAAATGTAAATTTAACTAATTCCCCTCTAGAGAGGGGCTAGGGGTGCGTTTTTTCAAATTCAAATATAAACCATTCTATAGCACGTAAAACATTATCCATTTCTTTTAATACTTGATGGTCAGAAAATCGTAAAACGGTAATTCCTAGTTCATTTAATTTTTTGTCTTTTTTCAAATCTTTGTTATAGACTTCTATAAATTCATGTGAATACCCATCAACTCCAATGGCGAGCATCAGTTCATTGCAGAAAAAATCAAGTATAAAATTATCTATTGGTTTTTACCGGTGAAAATCATAACCATGCATTTGTTTCCCTTTTAATTTTAACCATAAATAACCTCTGATTTTGTAGAATTATTACGCAATTGTCTTGCTAATTCTTTAAGGTTTGGGTTATATGGGATTATTTTTCGCTTTTTCATTTTTTACACACCCTAACCCCCTCTCTAGAGGGGAATTGATGCTTGCTATTTTTGAACCTATATTTTATTATTCAAATTTTTAAGGCTTTGTATAATTTCTTATTTTTTTATACCTTATTTTCTCTATAAAGATGCGAATAGATTATGTACTTTATTATAAACCGTAATTGGTATTACTTTCTATATTCTGATGTAAAAAATGCAAATCTATATCAGCTAAATTATCCGAGAAGCTGTCCAAATTATCTCTGCCTTCTAGTAATTTATCTATAGCTTCTGTAGCCATTTTTAAACGTGTTTTTTTATCTCCTTTTAATAAAATATACGGTCGGTTATATTTTTGTAGAGCACTTTCAAAAGCGTTAAACATTTCCTTACGGAGTTCTGGTCTGTCTCTTAAATCATCTTCTTCCCATGGGGTATCAATATAGGTTAACAAGTATAAGTCGTAGGTATTTTCTATAGCTGCTTTATCTAATAGAGGGTCAACTATTCCACCATAATACGCTTCAGAATAGACCTTGGTTTCTAATAAGTCAGTATCACAAATCAATACTTTATCCGCTTTTTTAACCAATTTATTTTCCAATTTCATTTGCCCGACTGCAATGGGCAATAAGTCAGAATTTTCACATGTTTTACGCTGATTATTCCATTTATTTTGAAGATACTCTCTGGCATATTCAGCAACCCAAACCGTATTATAATGTCTTGCCAATTGTGTAGAGAGTGTTGTTTTTCCGGTGGATTCCGGACCAAACAATACTACCTTTACAATACTTGGTCCTTTTGATTGTTTAAGCTTTTTTTCCATACTAGATATCCTTGAAAGGCTAAAATTAAGAAAATTGTGTATTGAATTCCTGTAAATCCGTAACCTTTTACAAAATAAAGCGGAATTGATACAATATTGGTGAGTATCCAAAAATTCCAATTCTCTATTTTTTTAATTGCCATTAACCACATGGCTACAAAAGCGGCTGCGGTAGTAAATGTGTCTAAAAATGGTACAGCTACTCTAAATTTTTCTAAACTACCTGATGTTAAATTGGTATATGCAAAACTTGCACTTTCTTTGAAATTCAAGTCGTTTGGCATTACATTATAATGTCTATAAATAAAAATTACAAAGATGGAGGCTAATATAAAAATGGCAAAAGCAATGCATTTTTCTTTAATAGTAGTTCTGGAAATGGGGATATGTGTCTTTTTTTTAGCATCTATAAGTTTACTCCACATATACCATCCATAAATACTCATAAGAGTATAGTAGATATTAATGATTAAATCTCCAAATAAATTCCATTGAGAGAGTAAATATATATATATGGTTGTGCTTATAATTCCGGTAGGAAAAACCAGGACATTTTCTTTTTTAGCATATAAAACGCTGGCAATGCCTAAACCGGCAGCAATAATTTCTAAAATTATATTAATGAGTGGAGCTGTTCTATAAGGGTCTAAAAAGAAATCAATTAGTGTATTCATCTATCAAAATATATCAAACCATAAATTATTTTTTTCAAAAGCCGTACCAATTACCACCAGATCTGCACCGGCATCATAAGCATTTTCTAATTGCTGTTTTGAACGAATACCCCCACCCACAATTAAAGGAATATTTAATTCTCTTTTAACGGTATTGATAATTTTTTGACTGACAGGGTACTTGGCTCCTGATCCAGCCTCTAAATAGATTAATTTTTTACCTGCAAATGCTCCTGCCTTAGCAGTATGCAAAATTAAATCTGTTTCGTTTTGAGGTATGGGCCTTGTATTGCTAACTCTCTGAACTGCAGTTTCTGTACCTCCATCAATTAAAATATACCCGGTTGGGATAATTTCCAAATTTGAATTTATGAGTTTTGGTACTGATTTTATTTGTTGTTGGATGAGGTATTCAGGATTATTACCGGAAATCAATGATAAAAACAATAATGCATCAGCTTTATCTGTAATTTGAGTATAATCTCCCGGAAATAATACTATTGGAATACGAGTAAATTCTTTTAATTTTGTCACCAATCTATCCGTATCTCCATTGGATACAGTACTACCACCAACAAAAATAAAATCAGCTTTTTTATTTATTTTTTCTAGAAGATGTGAAAGCTCTTTTAAGTTAACTTTTTCAGGATCTAACAAAACGGCTAAAAGTTTTTCTCTTTGAGCAATAGATTGAATTATGTGTTTGTATATGTTCATTAAAAAATCAAATATAAGGATTGCTTTGTATCATTCAATTTAATAATTCATCTAAAGCATAAACACAAGTAAACCCTTCAAATTCCAGGAAGGAAATGTCATAGGAGCTGATCTTTTCACCAAATGTAATTGTTGCCGTTGTTTGTGCCCCCTTAAAAGAAAAATCTTCTACATATATATGCTGCAAAAAACTTAACCCTTCTTGCTCATAAATTTTATATAAAGACTCTTTAGCACCCCAAACTATGGTTAATTTTCTAACCAAGTCTTGTTCGTTAGTCAAATGATCATAATCTTCTGTGGTGGTGAATTTATGAGCAATACGTAATATCTTATCACGTTGTTTTTCAATATCAATACCAACCCGTGTAGTATCACTTACTATTATAGCAGTAAAAATAAAGGAATGTGTAATTGAAATAAATTTACCGTTTTTAAGATGAGGTTTTCCAAAGTCGTCATAGTATAAATCGGCATCAACATAACCCACTATTGCTAATAAATGACGAATACTCATAAAACCTCTTCTATGTAAATCAGATTTCATTCCGTTTACACGATTTTGAGAATTTTCTGTTAAGTCAATATTGATTGCTAAATCTTCAAAAGATTCTTCAATTTTCCAAATAAAAACTGTAGTAGATTTATTAATAAATAGCGTTTTGTATAGCGGCATTAGTTTAAAAAGTAATTTTGTAACTTTGCAATCTTAAAATTGAAATAAAATAAATATGAGTATAAAAACAACTACATATGTACCGTACAAAGTTAAGGATATTTCTTTAGCTGATTGGGGTAGAAAAGAAATTGAATTGGCTGAAGCTGAAATGCCTGGTTTAATGAGTCTACGTGAAGAATATAAGGATGAACAACCTTTAAAAGGAGCACGTATTGCCGGTTGTTTGCATATGACCATTCAAACCGCAGTTTTGATAGAAACTCTAAAAGCATTGGGTGCAGAAGTAACCTGGAGTTCTTGTAATATTTTTTCTACTCAAGATCAAGCCGCTGCTGCTATTGCTGCTGCAGGTTTTCCAGTATATGCTTGGAAAGGTATGAATGAAGAAGAATTTGATTGGTGTATAGAACAAACACTATTTTTTGGTGAAGATAAAAAACCTTTGAATATGATTTTGGATGATGGTGGAGATTTAACTAATATGGTACTAGATAAATATCCGGAATTGGTATCAGAAGTGAAAGGAATATCTGAAGAAACAACTACCGGTGTTCATAGATTGTATGAACGTATGAAGGAAGGTAGATTACCAATGCCGGCAATTAATATAAACGACTCTGTTACCAAATCTAAATTTGATAATAAATATGGCTGTCGAGAAAGTGCCGTTGATGCTATTAGAAGAGCAACAGATGTTATGTTGGCCGGAAAAAGGGTTGTAGTTTGTGGTTATGGAGATGTTGGTAAAGGTACGGCAGCTTCCTTTAAGGGAGCAGGTTCTATTGTTACCATTACTGAAATTGACCCAATTTGTGCTTTACAAGCCGCAATGGACGGTTTTGAAGTTAAAAAATTAGATAATGTTATTGAAAAAGCTGATGTGATTATTACTACTACCGGAAATAAAGATATTGTACTTGGTAGACATTTTAAGAAAATGAAAGACAAAACTATCGTATGTAATATTGGCCATTTCGATAATGAAATTGCGGTACAATGGTTAAATGATAATTACGGAGATACTAAAGTTGAAATTAAGCCTCAAGTTGATAAATATACCATTGATGGTAAAGATATTTTATTATTGGCAGAAGGAAGATTAGTGAATTTGGGCTGTGCCACGGGTCACCCTAGTTTTGTAATGAGTAACTCTTTTACCAATCAAACTTTAGCTCAAATTGAATTGTGGAATAACCATGCTAACTATGAGAACAAAGTGTATATGTTACCTAAGCATTTAGATGAAAAAGTAGCACGTTTACATTTAGAAAAAATAGGTGTTGAATTAGAGACATTAAATGAAGAGCAAGCTAAATATATTGGTGTTGAGGTAGAAGGTCCGTATAAGCCTGATTATTACAGGTATTAATCTTTTTGATTAAGGAGAGTTTTTAGCTTTAAAAAATTAATATTACTTGACCCTTGCCTTTTGGTAAGGGTTTATTAGTATTTAATAAATAACTATATTTGTTTTCTATTTTTATAGAGAAAAATAAATTATTAAAATGAAAAATATTTTAGTTCCTATTGGGTCAGATAAAAATGCAATTAATACATTGCAATATGCTATTGATTTTTCAGAAGGAACTAATGCTACAATTTATATTATAAAGGTCTATGGAGTGTCTAAAGTAGCGAGTTCTATGAAAAATATAGACTCTATATTAAAGGAAGACAGCAATAAAGAATTAAATGTTGTTTTAGATAATGTCAATAGTAAGGGAGCTCAGATTATTTCTAAATCAATTAAAGGAGATATAATTAACAGTATTGAACGCGTAGCAAAGCAATTAGATGTTGATCTTATCATTTCTTCTGCAAAAAGTATTTCTAAAGATGAGAGTGTTTATTTAGGTAAGATTGCTGGTGGTTTGATAAAGAATACAAATATTCCAATTTTAATCATACCTAAAAACTATAAATTCAAAGTAGTTTCTAAAGTATTAATGGCGATAAAGTCAGGAACAATTTCAAATGCCACCGTGCTATCTCCAATGATGGATGTTTTGAATAGGTTTAAATCTAAATTAGATTTAATTAAAGTCATAACACCAAGTTCAAATGATGATAATGTTGAAGTAAATAAAACTTTAGATGCTTTAACCTCTAGTTTTAAAACTACTGAAAATGCAACTATTTTTCAAGGTGTTTTAGAGCATATTCATGAGTCAAATCCTGATGTATTATGTGTTATTAGACGAAAAAGAGGGTTTTTTATTCGCCTTTGGAAAAAAGATAGGGTTTATAAAAAGAATTTTGAAAGTAGAATGCCATTGTTGGTCTTAAAAGGAGCTTCATAAAAATAATTTGGGACGTTTGAATTTTAAAGAGAAGAAGAGGGAAACGTATTTTATTTATGTAATTTATAGCATAAACTTCGGTAGGTATTACGTAGGTTTGTCCGCTGATGTAAAACAAAGGTTGAAAATTCACAATTCATGTAAAGTGAAATCAACAAAAGCTTATGCACCTTGGAAATTGATTCACAATGAAGAATTTGAAAAGAGAATTGAAGCTCGCAAAAGAGAAAAGTACATTAAAATCAGCCGCCGGAAGAAAGTGGCGTAAAAATAATCTGGGGGATTAGCTCAGTTGGCTAGAGCGTTTGGCTGGCAGCCAAAAGGTCATCGGTTCGACTCCGATATTCTCCACATCAAGCAGAAAATCCGTACGAGAGTACGGATTTTTTTATTCCCGGAAAAATCAGAAAGTTTACTTTCATGATTTTGAAGGGAAAAAAAGCAACCTGCAAAGCATATTGTGATTTTCTATTTGCAGAAGTGTACGTTTGAGGATCAACGCAGTTACTCCGATATCCTGACTTCGACACTGGGTCACCCAAATTCAAATAATTCTGATAAATATTTTTGTTCATCTGTTAAAAGAAGAATATGTTTAACAGATTGGTTGTTATCAGAACGAGCAATGACTTGATAAATAGT
>Ga0209633_10000389_pt1 | contig 52110 bp, 49 predicted proteins | sample Cruoilmetagenom1_FD_187290 | JGI IMG/M metagenome (GOLD analysis project Ga0209633, IMG submission 187290) | Oil polluted marine microbial communities from Coal Oil Point, Santa Barbara, California, USA - Sample 1 (SPAdes) (version 2) | ecosystem: Environmental > Aquatic > Marine > Oil seeps ... | reverse complement strand
AAATTCCGGCAATCACTGGGGCTGACAGACGAACTTCCTGTCATTGCCGTCCTCCCTGGCAGCCGCTCGACCGAAGTTAGCCGGATGATGGGCGTCTTTGGCAGGACGCTAGGACTAATCATTGCGCAGAAAGGGCCCGTGGACGTGGTCATTCCTGCCGCGTCTGGCATGGAACGCCTGATCCGAGAGCATCTCTCGGATTGGCCACTGAAACCCCACATCCTCAGCGGACAGGACGATAAATTTAGCGCCTTCCGACTGGCGGATGCGGCACTTGCCACGTCCGGCACGGTTACGCTCGAGCTCGCTCTTGCAGAGACACCCATGGTCGTTGCCTATCGCACAGAAGCAATCGTGGCGATGTTTCGCTGGATGTTGCAGGCGCATTCAATCGTGCTGCCCAATCTTGTGTTGGGTCGCAATGTCTTCCCTGAATACATTCAGGAGGAGTGCGCGCCTGAAACCCTGTCTGCCGCCCTGATGCCTCTACTGGACAAAAAAAGCGCTGAGAGAAAACTTCAGATCGATGCTCTAAGAGGCTTGGAAGACCAGATGAAATTGCCATCCGGGACACCAAGCACACGGGCCGCCGAAATCGTGCTCACATTGGCAACTGCAGACAGGCCGGCCGGCTAGCCCGAATCTATGTGCGATCTTGCATCTTAATGTATGGGCGTTCTTCAGGCCCCAAATAGAGCTGGCGTGGCCTGCCGATGCGTTGCTCGGGATCTTCGATCATTTCTTTCCATTGCGCGATCCAGCCGACCGTGCGCGCGACGGCGAACAGCACAGTGAACATCGATGTCGGGAAGCCAAGCGCCCGCAGGGTAATGCCTGAATAGAAGTCGATGTTCGGATAGAGTTTCCTATCCACGAAATACTCATCCTCCAATGCGATCTTCTCCAGTTCAAGGGCCACCTGAAGGGTATGATCCTTGTCTGCCCCGATGGCATGCAGAACCTCGTGGCAGTTCTTTTGCATGATCTTGGCGCGAGGGTCGTAATTCTTGTAGACGCGATGCCCGAAGCCCATCAGACGGAAGGGATCGTCCTTGTCCTTTGCGCGCTCGATAAACTCCGGAATCCGGTCGACAGTACCGATCTCCTCCAACATCTGCAGGGCGGCCTCGTTGGCGCCACCGTGCGCAGGGCCCCACAGGCACGCAATGCCCGCCGAAATACAACCGAACGGGTTGGCGCCGGAGGACCCTGCAAGCCGGACAGTTGACGTGGAGGCGTTCTGTTCGTGGTCGGCATGCAGGATGAAAATATTATCCATCGCCTCAGCGAACACCGGATTCGCCTCATAGGCTTCGCACGGTACTGCAAAGCACATTTGGAGGAAGTTAGCCGCGTAATCGAGATCATTGCGCGGATAGGTGAATGGCTGACCAACAGAATATTTGTAAGCCATTGATGCGATCGTCGGCATCTTGGCGATCATGCGGATGGACGCAATATCGCGTTGCCACGGATCATTAATATCGGTTGAGTCATGGTAAAATGCCGATAGAGCGCCGACGACACCTACCATGATCGCCATGGGGTGGGCGTCACGCCGGAATCCGGTAAAGAACCGGGTCATCTGTTCATGCACCATTGTGTGCATCGTCACCCGGCTGTCGAAGTCCTCCTGTTGAGCCTTCGTCGGCAATTCGCCGTAGAGGAGGAGGTGGCAGGTTTCCAGAAAGTTGCCATTTTCCGCAAGTTCCGCGATCGGATAGCCGCGATAAAGAAGGACGCCGTTCTCACCATCGATATAGGTGATCTTGGATTCACAACTGGCGGTTGAGGTAAATCCGGGATCGTAGGTAAACCGTCCGGTTTCTCCATACAGCCGCGCAATATCAATGACATCGGGCCCGATGGTGCCCTGGTAGATCGGAAGAACGTATTCCTCGTCATCCAGCGACAGCGTGGCCGATTTCTGGTTATCTGTCGCAGGTGCAAGCCCTTGAGTATCGTCCGCTGTGCTCATGCCGACCTCCATCACTTGGCCCCACGGAACGCACGCAACTCGCCTGATCCGGGGACAGCTAAAAGTTGAATTGAAGACTTAACCCCTTGCCTAGTCGATTTCGGATAACTGAGCAAGATCGCCAATGCACGCAGTACTATTTCGCATAATTTTTGTGCAGAATCGTGGATAACTGCGAGGTATTGCTGTCGATTCTCTAATGTATCTGGTCCTGGATGCGGGCAATCGTTTCATCTTTTCCTAGGACATGGAGAACATCGAAAATTCCGGGTGACGTGGCGCGACCGGTCAAAGCTGCACGCATTGGTTGTGCAACTTTGCCAAGCTTGAGATCAGCCGCTTCAGCATATTCCCGGATCGCCTGCTCAATATTTTCCACAGACCAGTCTTCGATGTGCGACAGCGGATCCACCAGCCCGGCGATCACGCCGCATGCTTCACTGTCGAGTATTCCGGCTGCTTTTTCATCCATGTCGAGGGGGCGAGAGACAAAAACAAATCGTCCCGTTTCCATAATATCCAACAAGGTTTTGGCGCGTTTTTTCAAATCCGGCATTGCAAGCGCCAGCTTTTCCCAGGCTGCATCGTCGTCGGCATTGGGTGGCTGGTCTTCAGCTTTGAGATCGGGAAGGAGTGCCCGGGCAAGGCCGGCAAGTTCGCGGTTATCGGTCGCACGCATATAGTGCGCGTTTAAATTCTCGAGTTTGTTAAAATCGAACCGGGCCGGGGAGCGGCCGATACCCGGAAGATCGAACCACTCGATCATTTGCGCGGTAGAGAATATTTCATCGTCCCCGTGGCTCCATCCAAGTCGAACCAGATAGTTTCGCAACGCTGCGGGCAGGTATCCCATGGTTCTGTAAGCCTGCACGCTGAGAGCGCCGTGGCGTTTGGACAGTTTGGCGCCATCCTCGCCATGAATAAGCGGAACATGGGCGAAAACCGGCTCGTCCCAGCCAAGTGCCTTGTAAATTTGCGCCTGGCGGCTGGCGTTGGTCAGGTGATCGCCACCGCGAATGGCGTGCGTAACACCCATGTCGTGGTCGTCTACGACAACTGCAAGGTTATATGTCGGCGTGCCGTCGCTGCGCTGAATGATGAGGTCGTCAAGATCCTTGTTGGCTACGGTAATCGTCCCCATGACCTGGTCATCAATGACCGTTTCCCCTTCTTTCGGTGCTTTGAAACGAATCGCAGGGGCAACACCATCGGGTGCGTCCGAAGGATCACGGTCCCGCCACATCCCGTCATAAACGGCCGTGCGGCCTTCCGCATGCGCCTGGTTGCGCATTTCCTCAAGTTCTTCAGGTGTTGCGTAACACCTGTATGCGAGGCCCTTCTCCAGCAATTCGGCAACAATCTGCTGATGTCGGTCCACGCGGGTGTGCTGATAAACAGGCTCGTCGTCCCATTCGATCCCGAGCCAGGTCAGCCCGTCCAGAATTGCGTCGATGGCTTCCTTCGTGGAACGTTTGCGGTCGGTGTCCTCGATACGCAACAGCATGCGCCCGCCGTTTCCCTTGGCATAAAGCCAGTTGAACAGCGCCGTGCGCGCACCACCAATGTGCAGGAATCCGGTGGGCGAGGGGGCGAAACGGGTCACCACGCTTTGGCTCATTGCGCTGCTCCATGTCCTTGCTGAAGTGGCTTGCTGATGTGGGAAAATGCACCGAAATGGTTCGGGCTTTGCCGTGCGCTCATGTAGCATAAATGCGGGGCCTGCGTTAAGTGCAGGTGCGTGTTGCGAGGCACGACAATGCGAAAGATGCTCAACTTCAGGAGAAATAACGACGGCCTCAATCCGCTAGCTCGTTTGCTCGCCAGACTGTCAGCCATGCTGGAGGCTGAATCCGATCGATGGTTTCTCTGGCTACCGATTGTATTTGGCATTGGCATCGGTATCTATTTTTCTCTCCCTCAAGAGCCCGGCACGACCATCGTTTTCGTCGCAATAGTGATCGCCGCAAGTCTGTGTCTGATGACCCGGGCATTTCCACTGGTTTGGATCATCGCTATTGCCTGTTTGTGCGCAGCGCTCGGCTTCGCTGATGCCAAGCTCAGAACCACGCTGGTTGACCAGCCAGTTCTCAAGAAGAGCCGGACATTGACCGTACACGGATGGGTCGAGCGGACGGAAAACAGGCTGCCGCGTGGCGCACGCATCACGCTGCGCGTCTTCGAAGTTCCGTCGGCACCTGGCCAATTTCCTGCGCGCATCCGGTTTATGAGCCGCTTTGACGATGTTCCCGCTACGGGTACCGCGATAGTAGCTCGCGTCCGGCTCAACCCTATTCCAGACCCCGTCCTGCCGGGCGGTTTTGATTTTGGGCGTAAGGCCTACTATGCGGGACTGGGCGCAGTGGGTTTTGCTTATGCGCCGGCCAAAACGCTGACCGACGCACCCACACCACCCCTTGGCATTCGGCTGCGAGCCGCCATCGATCGGGTGCGCCATGGCGTTGAGAAGCGTATCTTGACCGTATTGCCGGGTCAGTCAGGCGCAACTGCAACCGCTCTTATCACGGGCGAACGCGGACGAATTCCGAAAGAAACACTACAGTCTCTGCGTGACTCTGGCCTCGCACACATGCTTGCGATCTCCGGATTACACATGGCGCTGATGGCAGGCACACTGTTCTGGTTGCTTCGGGCCGTTGCTGCGGCATTCCCGGCACTTGCCTTGCGCTACCCCATCAAGAAATGGGCCGCCGTGCTGGCGCTTGCAGGCGGTGCGTTTTACCTGGCCCTATCCGGCGGCGCCATTGCCACGCAACGCGCTTTTCTCATGATGGCCATCATATTTACAGCCATCCTCATCGACCGGCCGGCACTTACCCTGCGAAATGTCGCGATCGCCGCCATTGTCATTCTCGTGCTCTTTCCAGAAAGCCTTCTGGATGTCTCGTTTCAGATGTCGTTTGCCGCAGTGACGGCACTCGTCGCGGTGTATGAACGGTTGGACCGCAAGAGGTGGCAATCGGTACCTGCTTCGCCTGTGCAGTGGGTAGGCCGAAAGGCCATTTTGTATTTTGCCGGGATCGCGCTTACGACGCTCGTCGCCAGCATTGCAGTGGCGCCCTTCGCGGCCTTTCATTTTCACAAACTTGCCCAATACAGCCTTGTCGCCAACCTCGCGACCATGCCTCTGTTCGGCCTCGTCGTCATGCCGGCCGCACTCGCAGTCCTGGTGACCATGCCACTTGGCCTCGAGGCTGTACCCCTTCACGTCATGTCCTGGGGAATCGACCACGTTCTCAGTATCGCATCCGCCGTTTCGCACTGGGAAGGCGCGACAATTGAGGTTGCCGCAATGCCGGTTCTATCTCTTCTGGCACTCATCTCGGGGGGATTATGGCTGTGCTTGTGGCGAGGAACCTGGCGCCTTGCCGGGTTGCCGGTTGCAGCACTGGGGCTGCTGAATGTTGCAAGTCTTCCCAAGCCGGATCTCCTCGTTGACCGGGACGGCAAGATCGTTGCTATACGGACGGACGCCGATACGCTCACATTTTCCGGGGGCAGGCGAACCAGTTACAGCCTCACCCAATGGTTGAAAGCAGATGGTGACCCGCGTGACCCGGCCGCTGCTCTCAAGGAACGCGGCTTCCGCTGCGACGAGCTGGCTTGTGTCGCCACCGTCAAAGGAAAGTCCGTCGCTTTTGTTCGTCATGCAGCGGCACTGGCGGAAGAATGCGCGCGGTCCGATATCGTAATCTCCCAACTACCGGTCAACCGGAACTGCCGCAAAGCGCGGGTGACAGTCGACGCAATAGATCTGTGGGAACACGGTGCGCATGCCCTCTATCTCGACGGGCAATCCATACAGATCAAAACTGTCGCCAAACAACGCGGCTCGCGGCCCTGGACGCGAACGATTGCAAAAAAACGTGGACGGGCAATCCCGGAATCCGATGACAGCGCCGCATACGCAAGCGAAACCGAATAGATAAATGCCAGCAGGTTCAGACCGGCACGCCTAGTAGACCCGGATCAGACCAACCAGCTTACCTTGCACATCAACCCTGTCGGGTCCGAAAATACGGGTCTCGTAAGCCGGGTTGGCGGCTTCAAGGGCGATCGAATCACCACGCCGGCGCATCCGCTTCAATGTCGCTTCTTCCCGGTCCACGAGTGCCACGACAATTTCACCCGAACTCGCGGTATCACCGCGACGAATAAGGACCACGTCACCATCGAGAATGCCCGCTTCGATCATGGAATCGCCCCTGACCTCAAGCGCAAAATGCTCGCCGGTGGTCAGAAGCTCTGGCGGCACCTCGATTGAACGCTCGGCGTGCTGAATGGCTTCGATCGGAACACCTGCCGCAATCCGGCCCATGACAGGTACGGGCACATTCGCAGAGGAGGGAACACCGTCATCTTCCCTGCGAACACGGCCAAGGCTGCCCTCAATGACGCTCGGCGAAAAGCCGCGTCCACCGCCATTGCCGATGCTTTGACCGACAGACTCGGGAAGTTTGAGAATTTCAAGCGCCCGGGCGCGATGGGGAAGGCGGCGGATGAAACCGCGCTCTTCAAGCGCTGTGATAAGTCTGTGAATGCCCGATTTCGACTTGAGATCGAGCGCTTCTTTCATTTCATCAAACGAGGGCGGTACGCCCGATTCCTTTACCCGCTCATGAATGAACATCAGCAGTTCTTTTTGTTTTCGCGTCAGCATATCAGCCTCTTGTTCGTCCGCCGGGTTGTTTCGGCCATATCGAATCAAACTAGCTACCAGATATGGACAAATCGTGAACAAATATACATGTTCTAGTTGCGTTCCGCAAGCTGCGACTTTGCAATGGCGCGAGAAGGCCAATGAGATCAAAAATCTAGCGGAAGTATCTCGACGGAATCGCCATCTGAGCAGGCCGGTGCATCGGGGAGACGCACGATCAGGCAATCAGCCTGGGAGAGGGGCGCAAGCAGGGAGCTATCCTGAGAGCGCACGGGGGTTACGCGCGTGTCGCCATCCGGACCGATATCAATCGTCGCGCGCATGTAGTGCTGGCGGGGTCCGTTTTTCTCCAAAACGCCGGCCAGAATAGCCGATCTTGGCGCCGCGGCTTTGCTGTCGAGCCCCAGAAGGCATTCGATCATCGGCACGAGAAAGATGCGTGAACAAACCAGAGCGGAGACAGGATTTCCGGGCAATCCGAGTACGCGTTGCGCACGCAACTGGCCGAACATCAGCGGCTTGCCGGGCCGCATGGCAATGCGCCAGAAGTCGAGCGACATGCCTGCGGAGCGAAGGGCATCCTGCACCAGATCATGCGCACCGACAGATGCGCCGCCAATCGTAACCAGGATATCGGCATCTGCCGCTGCGCCGATGTGTTCGGCGAGGCTTTCGCCCGTATCGCGAGCGATGCCGAGCCGACTGGGCTCACCGCCAGCCGACTTTGCAAGTTCAGCAAGGCCAAACGGAATCGACGAGACAATCTGTCCCGGCTCGGGTTTTTCGCCTGGCATCACCAGTTCATCGCCCGTGGCGAGGATGGCGACAACGGGTCTGCGGCGTACGGAGAACGCCGTCACATTCATGGCTGCTGCAAGCGTCAAATCACGCGCGTTGAGCTTTCGCCCCGCCGCGAGCAACCCATCGCCTTCTGCAAAATCAAACCCGCGCGGGCGGACGAACGCACCGCTTGCCGCGCCTTCGTTGACGGTTACACGGTCCCCATCGCGGTCAGTATCTTCCTGTATGACGATAGTGTCCGCGCCCAAGGGAACAGCACCGCCTGTAAAAATACGAACAGCCTGACCGGAACCCACCTCGCCATCCCATGGGTGACCGGCGGCGGCCTCGCCAACGATCGTCAGGGAGCTGGGAACCTCCGCAATATCCTGTGCACGTACCGCGTAGCCGTCCATGGCCGAAGCATCGAACGGTGGTTGGGTCATTCGCGCGGCAACATCGGCCGCCAGAATGCGTCCAAATCCGTTCTCCAGGGAGATTGTTTCTGCTGGAGTGGGCTCAAGCCCTGCAACCACTCTGGCGAGCGCTTCATCCACACTCAGCATGGGTTTGCGGACCTGGTTCACTGGCCGGCTTTATAGTGCCCGGATCGCCCGCCTGACTTCTCAATCAGGCGAATACCGGAAAAAGACATGGCTCTGTCGACCGCCTTCACCATGTCATAGATCGTCAGACACGCGACGGAGACCGCAGTCAGCGCCTCCATCTCCACGCCGGTCTTGCCCGATACCCTGACCGTAGCCGTCACGGTTATCCCGGCAGGATCATGAGAAGGCTCGAACTCGACGCTGGCATGCGAGAGGGAAAGCGGATGACAAAGCGGAATAAGGCTATGAGTATTCTTGGCTGCCATGATGCCGGCAATGCGTGCTGTCGCCAGCACGTCGCCTTTCTTGGCATCTCCCTTCTCGATGAGAGCGAGGGTTTCGGGCTCCATTGAGATAAACCCTTCCGCCACCGCGACGCGTTCAGTCTCATCTTTCGTGCCCACATCGACCATGTGCGCTTCGCCGCGCTCATTCAAATGGGTGAGGCTCTTGTCTGTCATTGGGCTGCAGCCCCTTGGGCCTGCGAAACAGGGCTCAACAATATTCGCGTGGCCGCTTCCACATCGTCCTGACGCATCAAGCTTTCACCAACGAGAAACGCGTGTACTCCGTACGTCCTGAGGCCAGCGATATCGGCTGAAGTAAAGATGCCGCTCTCGGAAATGACGATGCGGTCTTCCGGTATCATTGTCACGAGCCTTCGTGTCGTCTCCAGCGTCGTCTCGAACGTCGTGAGATCGCGGTTGTTGACACCGACAAGACGAGTGTCGAGTTCAAGCGCGCGCTCCAGTTCTGCTTCATTATGAACTTCCGCGAGCACGTCCATGTTCCAGTCACGCGCAGCGCCAGCCAGATCCTGGGCCTGTTCGTCGCTCACCCCGGCCATAATGACGAGAATACAGTCAGCACCCCAGCATCGCGCCTCAACCACCTGATAGGGATCGAGCATGAAATCCTTGCGCAGAACGGGGAGGGTGCAGGCCGCGCGGGCGGCCGTCAGGAAATCGGCATGCCCCTGAAAGGATGGGGTGTCTGTTAGGACAGACAGGCAGGCCGCGCCACCGGCCTCGTAAGCCTGTGCCAGCGCCGGAGGATCAAAATCCTCCCGGATAAGCCCCTTGGAAGGACTGGCTTTCTTTATTTCGGCAACGAGAGCGGACTTGCCTGCTGCAATTATCTCGGAGATTGCGTCACCAAAGCCGCGAACGGGCGACGCTTCCCGGGCATCCGCTTCAAGCGTGCTAAGGGACCGCTCGGCTTTCGCGGCGGCGATTTCGTCGCGCTTGTAGGCATTGATCTGGTCGAGAATATTGGCCATGGGGTTTAAGCGTTGGTGATGCGCACAAGATCGTCAAGGGCCTTGCGAGCTTTGCCACTGTCTATGGCTTCCGCGGCCAACTCCGCGCCTTGTGCCAAGTCTTTCGCTTTCCCCGCGACGACCAGCGCGGCAGCTGCGTTCAGCACCACGATATCACGGAAAGCGGACGGCGCGCCTGCGAGCAGCTCCTTGACCGCTTCAGCATTCTCCTCTGCCTCCCCACCGATCAAGTCATCGGGTTTGGCAACGGAAATTCCGGCATCTTCCGGTGTGATCTCGAAAGTTGAAACCTTGTCCTCTTTCAATTCGGCCACAAAGGACGAGCCGGTGGTCGTTAACTCATCCAGCCCATCACTGCCATGAACGATCCAGACCCGCCGCGATCCGAGGTTGCGAAGCACCTCAGCCAGCGGCACAAGCCAGTCGCGGGAATAGACTCCAATCACCTGATGCTTGGCATTTGCAGGGTTCGCGAGTGGCCCGAGAATATTGAATATCGTGCGCATACCGAGTTCGGCCCGCACGGGAGCGACATGGCGCATCGCGGCATGGTGCTTGGGCGCAAACATGAACCCCACGCCGGCGTCCTTTATGGCTGTGGCAACCACATCCGGCCCCACATCGAGATTGACGCCGAGCGCCGCCAGAACATCTGCCGACCCCGATTTGGACGAAACCGACTTGTTGCCATGTTTCGCCACCGGAACGCCGGCGCCCGCTGCAACGAAGGCTGCGCAAGTCGAGATGTTGTAAGTCCCCTTGGCATCACCGCCAGTACCGCATGTGTCAACCGAACCTTCAGGCGCGGAGACGCTCGTTGCTTTCGCACGCATTGTCTGCGCCGCACCGGTGATCTCATCGATCGTCTCACCGCGCACGCGCAGACCCATCAGGAACGCACCAATTTGCGCGGGCGTTGCTTCACCGGACATCATGATGCCGAAGGCTTCCGCTGCTTCATCTGCGGTGAGTGTTTGCCCTTCGGACGTCTTGGCGAGGTATTTGGAAAATTCTGACATCTGACTATTCCGCTAGACCGCCACCTTCGCGGCATCCAAAGGTTCTGCGGGCTGATGCTTTATGCCGGCAACATCGAGGAAATTGGCGAGCAGTGCATGGCCGTGTTGGGAAGCGATACTTTCAGGATGAAACTGGACCCCGTGCACGGGGTACTGCTTGTGCTGAATGCCCATGATGACGCCGCCATCGGTTTCAGCAGTGATTTCAAAACAATCGGGCAGCGTGTCGCGGTCCACGACCAGAGAGTGATAACGCGTCGCTTCGAATTCTGCAGGCAGACCGGCGAAAATACCAGCGCCCGTGTTGCGCGTGCTTTGTGTACCTGCGCCGAGAACGTGGATGGTTGAAAGCTTGCCGTGCATAAGCACCGGCGCACTGACGATTTTTCCGCCAAAAGCCTGGCCCATGGCCTGGTGGCCAAGGCAAACGCCCAACATGGGAATATCCGGTGCCGCGCGCTTCACCAAATCAAGACAGATCCCGGCTTCATTTGGCGTGCAGGGACCGGGAGACAACACGATGCCTGCCGGTGCCTCCTCCAGCACTTGCTCAACGCTCACCTTGTCATTGCGATAGACACGGCATTCCGCGCCCAGCTCGCCCAAAAAGTGGACGAGGTTGTAGGTGAAACTGTCATAATTGTCGATCAGGGTCAGCATGGTGCTGTTCTAAACCGGTTGACTGCATATTCGTCAAGCAATGTTCGCGAATGGTATACGACCATTTTGCGTCACTTGTCGCCGTTCAACTCCCTCGGCAACACGAAACGCTGCAGATATCCGGTACGAGCGGCTACAGACGCCCAATCTCCCTCAAACGTAATCACCGCGAGTGCTGCCGTTGGATATTTTACGTCCAGAGCGTTCAGCGCGGCTTCGTCTCCGCTGCCAGGCAGAGAGGCGCCAAAGGAGTGCATGCCGGGATTATGACCGACGAGCATGGCGTGGATGCGCTCGTGCGGCAGCGATTGAACGAGGCTCAACATGTTGCCGGGTCCTGCATGATAGAGCCCATCTTCGAAGCGGATTTCAGGTGACGTCTTCCACTCAGCGGCCGCCAACTCAAGCGTCTGTCGCGCGCGCACTGCGGTCGAACACAGCACGACGTCTGGCTCAAGGCCTTCTGTCGCCATATACCGGCCCATGCGCGGCGCAGCTTTTTCCCCGCGCGGCGCCAATGGCCGCTCAAAGTCACCCACTCCCGGATTGTCCCAGGCGGATTTCGCATGGCGGAAGAGCGACAACGTAATCATGAGGCATCAACCCTGATTTGAACCCGTTGCAAAGCGCACAGCCTCTTCTGCCGCCCGAAACAGCGCCTTGGCCTTATTATGGCACTCGGCCTGTTCAGACTCCGGCACCGAGTCTGCAACGATACCGGCACCCGCCTGAACATGCATGACATCGTCTTTCACAATCGATGTTCGCAGGACGATGCAGCTGTCCATGTCTCCGTTGGCGGAAAAATAACCGACGCACCCGGCATAGATACCGCGCTTGTCCTGCTCCAGTTCATCGATGATCTCCATGGCGCGGACCTTCGGCGCTCCCGACAAGGTGCCTGCCGGGAAGGCAGCAGTCAGCGCATCTATGGCATCGTGGCTTGGATCGAGCTTGCCAACCACATTCGAAACGATGTGCATGACGTGGCTATAAAATTCGAGGGAGAAACTGTCGGTGACCTGTACTGAACCGATTTCAGCGACACGGCCTACATCGTTACGTCCAAGATCAAGCAGCATCAGGTGTTCGGCACGCTCCTTCGGGTCCTTCAGCAACTCTTCGGCAAGCGCTTCATCTTCCTGACGTGTCTGACCGCGCGGCCGTGTGCCTGCCAAGGGGCGAAGGGTGACCTCTCCGGCCCGCGCGCGCACGAGGATCTCAGGACTTGAACCGACGACCGAGAATTCATCCAGGTTGAGAAAGAACAGGAACGGTGAGGGGTTTACTCGCCGCAAGGCACGATAAAGTGAAAACGGAGGCAACGTGAACGGCGCCGAAAAACGTTGACTCAAGACGACCTGGAAGACGTCCCCTGCGGAAACATACTCCTTCCCGCGCTTGACCATCGCCATGAAGTCTTCCGGCGCTGTATTGGAGGTGGGTTCCGGCACAGGCACATCGGCATGTTCAAGCCGAGCGGCGTGGGGCAGGGCGGAATCAAGCCGGAACAGCGCCTCGCGCAACCGCTCGCATGCCCGGTTGTAGGCATTCTCGGCTGTCATTCCGGACGTAGGCCGAACCGGCGTCACCGCGATGATCTCATCCCGCACGGCATCGAAAATCACCATGATTGTCGGGCGCAGGAGGATCGCGTCCGGGACACCGATGGGGTCGGGGTTTTCTGCTGGCAAATGTTCGACAAGCCGGACCGTATCGTAACCCATATAACCGAATACCCCGGCCGCCATCGGCGGTAGCTCTTCAGGAAGATCGATACGCGACTCAGCGATGAGGGTACGCAACGCAGACAGTGTTCCCCCCTCGCAGGGCATGTAGTCATCCCCTTCGGACGGTGACGTCCTGATTTCCGAATTGTCGCCGTTTGCACGCCAGATTATGTCGGGATCCAAGCCGATTATCGAATAGCGCCCACGAACGGCCCCGCCTTCGACCGACTCAAAGAGAAAGCTGTAAGGGCGCTCATCAGCGAGCTTGAGAAATGCCGAAACGGGCGTTTCGAGATCAGCGACAAGGCGCGTCCAAACAACCTGAGGCTTGTTTGAATTGTAACCTTGAGCGAATGCGTCGAGGGACGGTTCAATCTCTCCAATGCCGGGCAGATTAAGCATGGTTGTCATGAGGCCCGGCCGCTTTGCTAGTAATTTCCGCGACGGCCACCGCCAGCATACTGTCCGGTTCGTGCTTCTTGAAATACAGCGTCATTGATGCTCACACCAAAATTCTCGCGCAAGGCGCGAATATACTGAATAGTCAGATCATCGCCGATCTCTGTTTCAGCCGATTTCAATAGAGTTTCCTGTGCTTTCGCATCCGGCGCATCAGGCACTTTCAGTTCGCTCACCTGGAATATGATGCGGCCCTTTGCGTCTGGTGTTGATGCCGACCCGAATTGGCCTTCTTTGAGCGCAAAGGCTTGCTGAACGGCCGCAGGCGGGAGACCCGAGTCAAGAGTGGAACGCTTCAGAGGCGCGGTTTCCTTTGTCTCAATTCCGAATTCTTCGGCCAATTTGGCAATTGTCTCGCCAGCGCGCAGCTTGTCGACAAGTTCCTGTCCTTTTTTGACCAGGATGGTGCGCTCCGCACTCTCGTGCCACTTCTTCTTCGCTTCATCCGTCACTTCGTCAAAGTCCTTCTGGCGCTGTGGCGTTACATCCATCACATCATACCAGATGTAACCCCGATCAGTAGTCTCCTCAGGATCGGTTTCGACTTTTGCCTCCGCAGCAAAGACCGCCCGCAGGACGCGGGGTTGCTTCGACAGGACATCGACGGCCTTTCCATCGGCATCTCGCCCGCGAGCGTCAATGGCGGGCACTTCGACATATTTGAAATTGAGCTTCTTGGCGGTTTCAGCAAGCGTCGACCCGGTTGCGCGTTCGTCCTCAAGCTTGTCATAGGAGTCCAGGATCGTTTCGGCGGCACGCTGTGCAGCAATCAGTTTGCGGATATTTTCCTGCTCATCCTCAAAGGTCTTAACCACAGCGGGTTCAATTTTTGTGACCCTTGCAATGACTGTCGCGAGGCTGCCTTTGATCGGTTCGCTGATTTCGTCAATGGGCAGAGAAAAGACGGCATCCGCCACCGTTTCATCTGCCAGGCCGGTTTTGGGAATTATGCCGAGATCAACATCCCCCTTGGCCAAATCGCGTTCCGCAGCGACATCCATGAAACCGGCACCCTTCTTGAGCTTTTCATATGCCGCATCCGCGCTCGCCTTGTCGGGAAACGGAATCTGCTGAACGGCACGGCGCTCGGGCTGCCCGAACCTCGCCTTGTTGCTCTCAAAATAGCTCTTCTGGTCCTCTTCGCTGACCTCAAGCTCTTCTGCAAGTAACCCGGGGGTCATCACGATCAATCCGACTTTGCGCGTTTCCGGCGCCCGGAATTCGCTCTTGTGGGCGTTGTAATATTCTCGGACCTGCTCCGCCGTCGGCTCACCCACCGTATCCAGCTTGTCCAGCGGTACGGTGACATAGCTGAGTTTGCGGGTTTCATTCCGGAACCTGTTGACGGCGTCCAGCAAAGTCTTGGAAACCTGACCCGTCCGGGCAACCGTACCGACGATCTGTTCAAGCACGAGCACCTTCTGCTGGCGCTCCAAAAATGTCTGTTCGTTCATACTGCTCGCCTGCAGAATACGGAAAAAGAGTTCGCGGCTGAATTTCCCGCTCTGGTCATGGAACATTTTGTCGCGCGCAAGATGAGCAGTGACCGCTTTTGGGGAAATTCCCAGGCCCAGCTCATTCGCCTGATTTTCTACCGCTGCATCGCCTATGAGACGAAGGAGTATCTGGTTGTCGAGCGCCATGGCCTGGGCGTCCGCATAGGTGACGTTGCGCCCCAGTCGATTTCGCAGAACCTGCATTTCGCGCTGCAATTCAGACTGGTATTCCTGTGCTGAAATCTCCGTATCACCGACGGTCGCGACCGTCTGCGCACCATAACCACCAAAAATATCCGCCACCCCCCAAACAGCGAAACTCATCACAAGGAGGCCGATGAAGATTTTGGCAATCCAGGTGCCTGTACCTTTTCGCAGTGCTTCCAGCATGGTCTGTTCTCTTTGTCCCGAAGGTGTCGTCGTTTCTAAAATGCCGTCTTGAATTGCGCGCCGATCTGGTCAAGCCTGCCGGGCGCAGGCATCATATGGAGCAGCGCTTGGCACAGCAAGTTACCAGCAATTCATTTGGCACTGTCATTAACGGGTTTTCTGCCAACTCACATCTTCTCAATAGTATGGTAATTCTACTAAAATCAATGGGGTTTAGCACATGACACGACCACGGCCTCTCGTCGCCGGTAACTGGAAAATGAACGGGTTGCGAGCATCATGGAGTGAGGCTGAGCAACTGAGTGCGCACCTTTCGAAGCATGCGGCCATCACTGCCGACGTAATGTTGTGCCCGCCGGCGACGCTCATATCCGAGTTTGCCAGCCGTCTTTCGACGACTCCGGTTCAAATTGGTGGCCAGGATTGCCATTCTGGCGTTTCAGGCGCTCATACTGGCGACATCGCCGCGGAAATGCTTGCCGACGCCGGTGCAACGGCGGTGATTGTTGGTCATTCTGAGCGCCGCGCCGACCATGGGGAATCAAATGAAGTGGTTCGCGCAAAGGCTGAGGCAGCCCACCGGGCCGGACTCATTGCGATAGTCTGTGTTGGCGAAACCGAAGCAGAGCGTAAGGAGGGGAGGGCGCTGGATATCGTTGGCAGCCAGCTTGCCGGTTCGCTTCCCGATGGCACAAATGCAGCCAATACGGTTATTGCATACGAACCCGTCTGGGCAATCGGCACGGGGCTAACGCCGACGCCTGAAGATGTCGAAGAGGTCCATGCCCATATCCGCGCCGAACTTGTGAAGGGACTAGAAGAGGCGCAGGGTGGACAGACCCGCATCCTGTACGGAGGGTCGGTCAAACCGGCAAACGCCGCTGAACTGATGGGTGTGACCAATGTCGATGGCGCCCTCGTTGGAGGTGCCAGTCTCAAGGCTGATGACTTTTGGGGTATCGTTTCCGTTTACGGACAAAATTGAGTATTTTTTGAACGCGAACCGCTCATTCCACTAGCGGCACATCGCGCGGTCAGTTAGTTTGACGCGGCCCACCAATCTCAAATTCCAATGACGCGAGTTGAAACAGTGGCGAATTGGCTGATCCCTTTAGGTGTGACCGTTTCCGGCATCTTGGCTTTCGTCATGCCGCACACCGCCTTGGCCAAGCCACTGTCGAGTGAAGCATGCGTGCAGCTTGTCAATGAACATTCCACGCTCGCCAAATCCGGTGTCGAACAGCAGCTGAAAGGGGAGCCTGCGAGCGCGGGCACCACTCTCAAGGCTGAACAACTCGCAAATATTGACCGGTATCTTTTTATTGAGGGGCAAATTCGATTCCGCTGTCCCGAGATTAAACTTCCAGGCATGAAGTCGCCTGCGCACTCCAAAGAACAGGCCGCTGAATTCCAGAAACGAGCAACCAGGGAAGCCCAGGCGCGCAAGGCTGCGGAGCAAAAGGCGAAAGAGAAAGACAAACCCGCGGGCGGTGGTATTCCCCTGCCGGACCGCAATCCCAAGCGACAGGCTAAAGCCGCCGGTTAGCCATATCGGATTTCTCAACTGCAGGACTGGCCAAATGTCGAGCTCTCCTGTAAAAGGCGAGGCGAAAAGTCCCCCATATTGCATGAATTGAGACGAATTCGATGGCGACTGTCCTATTGGTCATACACATCATGGTGGCGGCGGCTCTTGTGGGCCTCGTACTGCTGCAACGTTCCGAAGGCGGCGCGCTTGGAATTGGCGGCGGCGGCGGTGGGGGAGGCGGATTTATGAGCGGTCGTGGTGCTGCGAACCTCCTTACACGGATCACAGCTCTTTTTGCCGCCGCTTTCTTCGTAACCAGCATCCTTTTGACACTTGTCGCCCGGGAAGGTGGCGGATCAGGACCCGGACTGGACAGTTTCATCCTTCCTGATACACCCGGCCAGACTGGCGGTAGTACAGGTGGATCAAGCCCGCTCGAGGGCCTGCAGCTACCCACTGAAAAGAAGCCGGAAGGCCCGCAAGTCCCGCAATCTCAGTAGGTTAGGCACGTCTGGCCGCTTGAATCGCGAAAAAGTCTGGGCAAAAAGTGTCCCAGGCTGGATTATTGTGCTTCGAATCACGGCACTCATTGTATATTCTGCAAGCCCATGGCGCGGTATCTGTTCATCACCGGCGGCGTGGTTTCCTCCCTCGGAAAAGGGCTCGCATCTGCGGCTTTGGGCGCGCTACTGCAAGCGCGCGGTTACAAGGTTCGCCTGCGTAAGCTTGACCCCTATCTGAATGTCGATCCGGGAACCATGAGCCCTTACCAACACGGCGAGGTGTTCGTCACCGATGACGGTGCGGAAACCGATCTGGATTTGGGCCACTATGAACGCTTCACGGGCGTGCCCTGCAGCCAGCAGGACAACGTAACCTCTGGCCGCATTTATCAGAACGTCCTGAATAAGGAACGCCGCGGAGATTATCTGGGCGGCACCGTCCAGGTCATTCCCCACGTGACTGACGAGATTAAAAATTTCGTGCTCGCCGGCAACGAGGGGGTCGATTTTGTCTTGTGCGAGATCGGCGGCACAGTTGGCGACATAGAGGGGCTGCCGTTCTTCGAGGCCATCCGCCAACTGCGCAACGAGTTGCCGCGCGGCGAGACGGCGTTCATGCACCTGACGCTGGTGCCCTTTATCAGCAGTGCAGGTGAACTCAAGACCAAACCGACGCAGCACTCGGTCAAGGAACTTCGCTCCATCGGCATTCAGCCTGATGTGTTGCTGTGCCGGTGCGATCGGCCAATCCCTGAGGACGAGCGCCGCAAGATCGCTCTATTCTGCAATGTGCGGGACACATCTGTAATACAGGCGCTTGACGTCTCGACGATTTACGATGTGCCATTGACCTACCACGAGGAAGGGCTCGATCGCGAAGTGCTCTCTGCATTCGGTATCAACGATGCGCCGGAACCCGACCTTAGTCGCTGGAACAAGATCTCCAGACGTGTCGCCAACCCGGAAGGTGAGGTGCGCGTCGCGGTGGTCGGCAAATATACCGGCCTCAAGGATGCCTATAAGTCGCTCAACGAAGCGCTTGTGCATGGCGGGATTGCCAACAAAGTGAAGGTCAATCTGGATTGGATTGAATCTGAAGTGTTCGAAACGGATGATCCCGGCGCGTACCTTGGCGAGGTGCATGGGATTCTCGTGCCCGGCGGGTTCGGCGAACGCGGTGCCGAGGGGAAAATCCGAGCGGCGGGATTCGCCCGGACCCGAGAGGTGCCGTATTTCGGAATTTGTTTTGGCATGCAAATGGCGGTCATCGAAAGCGCACGCAATCTTGCGGATATCGAGAATGCCGGGTCAACGGAATTTGGCCCTACCGAGGAACCGGTGGTCGGTCTCATGACCGAGTGGATGAAGGGCAATGAACTCGAGCAACGCGAGGCCAATGGCAATCTCGGCGGCACAATGCGTCTGGGCGCATATGCGGCGCACCTGGCCAACGGCAGCAGGATTGCGGAGATTTACGGATCAACGGAAATTTCCGAACGTCACCGGCATCGCTACGAGGTCAACATGCGTTACCGCAGCAAGCTGGAAGCCGCAGGTTTGAGGTTTTCGGGTGTTTCCCCCGATGAGCTGTTGCCGGAAACCGTCGAAATCCCCGAGCATCCCTGGTTTATTGGCGTCCAATACCATCCCGAACTCAAATCGCGACCCTTTCAACCGCATCCACTGTTCGCTTCGTTTATCGAGGCAGCCGTTGAGCAGAGCAGGTTAGTCTAGTTCCGTGACCCCCAACGCAACAATCAAAGCCGGATCTGTCAGCATTTCAAATGCCAGCCCGATCGCTATATTTGCCGGTCCCTGCGCCATGGAATCCCGCGCGCATGCGCTGGAGACAGCATCGGCACTGAAGGAAATCGCGCAGCGCGTGGGAATCGGCCTCATCTACAAATCCTCTTTCGACAAGGCCAATCGCACCAGTATTTCCAGTGCTCGGGGTGTGGGATTGAAAGACGCCTTGCCGGTGTTCGCCGAAATTCGTGAAAGCCTCGGATTGCCCGTTGTCACCGATGTGCATGAACGCGAGCATTGTGCGCCAGTCGCCGAAGCCGTTGACGTTCTGCAAATTCCCGCCTTTTTGTGCAGGCAGACGGACCTGCTCGTGGCTGCGGCCAAGACAGGGGCGATCATCAAGGTCAAGAAGGGCCAGTTTCTCGCGCCATGGGACATGAAGAATGTGGTCGCGAAACTTCTTGAAGCGGGAAATCCCAACATTCTGGTGACCGAGCGTGGTGCCAGCTTTGGTTACAACACACTCGTCACTGACATGCGCGCCCTGCCGATATTGGCGGAGACCGGCTGTCCGGTCGTATTCGATGCGACCCACTCGGTGCAACAACCAGGTGGGCAGGGCACGTCAAGCGGCGGACAGCGGGAATTTGTGCCCGTGCTGGCGCGCGCTGCGGTCGCGGTAGGCGTTGCCGCACTCTTTATCGAAACTCATCCTGACCCGGACAAAGCACTGTCTGATGGTCCCAACATGGTGCCGCTCAACGAATTGGAGGGCTTGCTCAAGCAGCTTGTTGCGCTGGATCGGGTCGTAAAAGGCAGCCGGTAGCACGCACGTCACGCTCGCATCCAGGCGGCGCGCCCGCGCGCCTTTGCCCATTTGCGGCGCGGATCGATTGACCCTATCCTTCAGATCTTCAGGTATATCGCTGATACGAGTTGAACCGCGCCCATGGCCACGCCGCCCCCTCTGCCGATGAACCAGACGCTCGCTGAGGCAATCGCTCTGCACAAGCAGGGCAATTTTGCCCAAGCATACAAGGGCTACCGAAAGTTCCTTAAACGCAACCCGGCACACCCCGATGCCCTCGTGCTTGGCGGGCAGGCGGCATTTCTTTCCGGGCATCAAAAGGAAGCCCTGAGCTGGCTCAAGAGTGCAGCCGGGAAATACCCAGATAATCCAGACGCTTCGTATAACCTTGGCGTTCTCTATCAATCTCTGGGCGACACCCGCAAGGCGCTGGACGCCTTCAAGGTTGCAGCGGAAGCCGGACCGGGATTTGCGCTGGCGCATTATAATCTGGCGATGGCGCTCCACGAACTTGGGCGGGCTGATGATGCCTTACAATCTTTCGACCGCGCGGTTGCGGCAGATCCTCGTCACGCCGAAGCTCACGCAAGCAAGGCCTATGTCTTGCGAGGCATGGGACGTATCGACGAGGCCATCCAGGCTTATCAGAATGCCTTGCGGCTGGACGAACGCAACGCCAAGGCCTGGGTAGGGCTTGGCACATGCCTTCAGGAAAAAGACAAGCTTGATGAAGCCTTCACAGCTCACCGCAATGGGATGACGGTTGATCCGGATTATCCCGACGCAACCAGCAACCTCTGCGATGTATTGGTGCAGATGGAACGCCCGAAGGACGCGATCAGGGCATGCAATGCCTATCTCGCGCGCCATCCCGGCGATACAGCGGTCCTCGCAGCCAAGTCCATTGCTCTCAATGAAGCCGGCGAGAAAGAACAATACGATGCGCTCGTAGATCTCGACCTGTTCGTGCGCCCAATCGCGCACGAGCCGCCATCGGGGTTCAAAGACATCGAGGCCTTTAACAAGGCCCTCAACGACCATGTCATGAAACACCCGACATTGGTGACCGCCCCCTCAAGCCACACAACCATGAACGGCAAGCAGACAGGCACGATCAACGCCGGCGCCAAGGGTCCGATTTCCGCGCTCGAGTCGCTCATTGGCAAGGCCATCGATCTCTATGTAGAAGAAGTCAAAGACGTCACTGACCATCCCATCGTCGCCCATCGGCCGAAGAGCTACGAATTGTCGATCTGGGGGACGGTACTGGAAGGGGAGGGTTTTCAGGCCCCGCATATTCACCCTTCAGGCTGGCTCAGCGGCGTCTACTACCCGCAGGTTCCAAAGGTTGTGGAAGACGAAGAGAATAAGTACGGCTGGATCGAATTTGGCCAACCCGGTCCGGAGTATCATTTTTCTTCCGAGTCAACGCTCAGACTGGTCAAACCAGAGCCCGGCATGATGGTCATGTTCCCAAGCTACATGTTCCACCGCACCATTCCTTTCCAGTCCGACGAGACCCGCATCAGCATCGCCTTTGACGTCGTGCCAGCCTAATCAGGCGCGACCAGCGCACTCTCGCGGTCATTCCAGCGCCACAAATTGTCGCTGGTGACGTGGGTCCCACCCATCCAGCGGTCGATACGGGCATCGGCTGCATAGTCCAATGCTCCACCCAGGACCTGAAACCCAAGAGGGGTCAGCCCAATCGGATTGTCGACATAAGCCATGAATTCATCGTGACCCATGTTTGGAGAAAACTTGCTCTCGGACGCCTCAATTAACTGACCGGGGCTCGACGCCAGTCCATCGACCCACCACCAGAAACTCCAGTCCCCCATGAAGGCCGCTTCCTCAAGGCGTTCAACCGCGCGAAACAACTCACGTGGCGTACCAACACCATCATTGATCGCCACCAGTATCTGATGCTGGGTGCGCGCAAGCCCCGTATTCGCATCGGGTAGCTCCTGAAGCATGCGCCGCGCCGCCTGCGCCAGATAGGGAAGGGCTGAAAGGTCCTCATCCAGAAGTACGGCAAACGCTTTTGGGTCGGGCTGTCGAAATGCCGCCCAAACCCTGCTGGCCAGGGCAAACTGGGGCTCCGTAACCGGTGCGCTGAGCTTGGCGAACTCGGACAACTTTTCAACGCTTTGGGTGCCGAGAAAATCGTCCGATTGAACAAGCTGCAATCCTGCGCCACGCCCCGGCGTCCCGAAAAACCAATCAAGAATCTGGATGAGTTGCAGCTGGTCATAGAGGTCGTGCTCGAACCACAGCGTGACCTTCTCGAACGCTTCATAATGTGCAAGCCCTCGATCGCGGGCACGGAAGTTTTCTCGAATTGCGTCCGGTTCGCCCCAGCTACGTTCAGCGAGAAAGTCAGCACGCAATTCGGAAAGTTCTTCAAGAGTGCCCGTGAGCGGGACCGGACCATCGTGCAGCACATCGCGCCACGGCAAAACTTCGGTACCGGAGAAGGCTTTGCGCAACAGCTCACCTGCTGAATCACCATTGGTGATGATGAGATCGTATCCGGACTGAAGCGCGTCGCTCATTTGCTCAACCACGCCCGCGGTAGGGGAGCACACCCTGGTCTGGAACCCACATACCATCAGGCAGGGTCCCCGTTTCCCAGAATACATCGATGGGTATTCCGCCACGCGGATACCAGTATCCACCGATGCGCAACCAGCGCGGTTCGACTTCTTTCACTACCCGCTTGGCGATGCTCAGCGTGCAGTCCTCATGAAACGCGCCATGATTGCGGAAGCTGGCGAGAAAGAGCTTGAGCGATTTGGATTCGAGAAGCCATTTGTCCGGCGCATAGTCGATAACAAGATGAGCAAAATCGGGCTGCCCCGTTACCGGGCACAATGCGGTGAACTCCGGACAGGTAAATCGAGCCAGATAGTCTGTATCCACATGGGGGTTGGCAACGCGTTCAAGCTTCGCCTCTTCGGGCGAAGCCGGCACGGGCATCTCCTGGCCCAGCTGGGAGAGTTTTTCCTGTTTGTCTACCATAGCAGTGCCTGATCAGCCCTTTGCGGCTGCCCCAGGCCCTGAATAGACACAGCCTTCGCCGCAGGTATCGCGGGATATGACAATCTCTGCGAGACCCGGTACGCGATTGTGCAGCCGCTCCCACATCCATCTGGTGATCAGCTCCAGAGTAGGATTATCAAGGCCGTCGATATTGTTCAGAAAGTTATGGTCAAGCGTGGTGCGCATATCATCGAGTGCGGCCTCGAGGTCATCAAAATGGATAAGCAGGCCCGTCTCCGGGTCAGGCTCGCCATCCACACTGACGCGCACACGGAATGAATGCCCGTGGATACGAGCATTCGGATGGTCCTTTGGGGCGGAGGGCAGAAAGTGTGCGCCCTCGAACGTGAATTCTTTGTAGATGCGCATGGTGACGCTCTTTACGGGATTTCGTTTCGTATTTCCAGACGGGTGATCAAGCAATTCCCATGAGCTTGTGAGTCTGAATGCTGAGCCGCCATTGAGGATGGGCCAGGCAGTAGGACAGCGCCGCTTGTGTATTGGCCGCTCGCTTGTCGCCATCCATTGGTTGCAACAGATGCGATCCGAATTCAAGAGCGGATACGTCATCCGGGTCAATGCCACTCTGCGGGTAGACGAGCTTTAACTCATCGCCTGATTTCTGCACCAGTTCTGCCCCGGCCTTCGGGCTCACGCATATCCAGTCGATTTCACGGGGCACGGGCAGGGTGCCGTTGGTTTCAATGGCGATTTCAAACCCAGCACTGTGCAGCGCGTCGATAAGTGGGCGATCCACCTGAAGCATCGGTTCGCCGCCGGTAAGAACAATCAGCCGCCGCACACCTTTTTCATCGCCCCAAACCTCCTGACACGCAACTGCCACATCTTCAGCCGTTTGGAACTTTCCACCACCTGGACCATCTGTTCCGACAAAGTCGGTGTCGCAAAATTTGCAAATTGCCTTCGAGCGGTCGCGTTCAAGGCCTGACCACAGATTGCATCCGGCAAACCGGCAAAACACGGCACGACGGCCGCTCTGCATGCCTTCGCCTTGCAGCGTCAGATAGATTTCCTTGACCGAGTACATATCTGGTTGGTTCGCGTTCTGTCCTGCTAAGCGCCGGCGGTTTCAGCCGTCGCGCCGCTCCATTCACGAAATCCCTTCTCTCGCAACTCGCAAGCCGGACACGCGCCACAGCCATAACCCCAGTCATGGCGGGTCTCGCGTGCGCCCTTGTAGCAGCTGTGGGTGTGCTCGACGATCAGGTCGACCAATGCACTTCCGCCAAGGTCGTGGGCCAGTTCCCATGTCTGCGCTTTTGAAAGACGCATGAGTGGTGTCTCAATGACAAACTCCACGTCAGTCCCAAGGCGTATCGCGTGAGCCAGCGACTGCAATGTCTCATGTCGGCAGTCGGGATATCCCGAGTAATCCGTTTCGCACATGCCACCGACGAGCGTCTTCATGCCGCGCCGGTGCCCAAGCGCCGAGGCATATGTGAAGAACAGCAGGTTGCGGCCAGGAACGAACGTATTCGGCAGGCCATTCTCCTGCATTTCAATTTCAACGTCGCGGGTGAGCGCAGTCTCGCTAATCTTTGAAAGAGCGGGAATTTCGACCATATGGTCATCGCCGAGCCGAGCGTTCCATTCCGGAAACGCTTCAATTGTCGCACTGCGGACTTTGACGCGGCATTCGAGTTCCACATCATGGCGCTGCCCGTAATCGAAACCGATCGTCTCAACCCGTTCATAGCGGTCCAATGCCCAGGCCAAACAGACTGTTGAATCCTGGCCGCCTGAGAAAAGGACGAGCGCAGCGGAATTTGTGCCGTTATCTTTGGTCATCATCTTTCCTGAGATCGAAAATCGCTCTCCGCCGGACGGCGTTTATCGTTGCGCCCTTTTACATGAGGCGGCTTTCGGCTAAGAGGATGCGCAAATCTTCGCATGAACGGTCGCATTCCCGCAACTCGGACTGCGTATCTGAGGGAACACTCATATGACAGCGATTTTGGAAATAGTCGGGCGTGAAATTCTTGACAGTCGCGGCAATCCAACCGTCGAGGTCGACGTTGTACTGGAAGATGGTTCCATGGGCCGCGCGAGCGTTCCCTCCGGCGCGTCGACCGGCGCGTTTGAGGCGCACGAGTTGCGCGACGGCGATCCGAAACGTTATTTCGGGAAGGGCGTGCGCAAGGCCGTCGATGCGATCAATAGCGAGATATTCGATGCGCTGCAGGAGCTCGAAGCAGAAGATCAGTTGCGCATAGATCGCATCCTTTGTGATCTTGACGGGACGCCAACCAAGAAGCGGCTCGGCGCCAACGCCATCCTTGGCGTATCGCTCGCGGTCGCCAAGGCCGCGGCAATGGCAAGCGGGCTGTCTGTCTACCGATATCTTGGCGGTGCGGATGCGCATGTCCTGCCGGTGCCGATGATGAATATCATCAATGGCGGTGCACACGCGGACAACCCGATTGATTTCCAGGAATTCATGATCATGCCGGTGGGAGCGGAATCGCTCACCGAGGCCGTGCGTATTGGGGCGGAAATCTTTCATACACTGCGCAAAGGTCTGAACGACGCCAGCCATAATACCAACGTCGGCGATGAGGGCGGCTTTGCACCCCATCTCGAAACCGCAACCGACGCGCTGGATTTCATCATGAAATCCATCGAAGCGGCCGGATACAAGGCAGGCGAGGATGTGTTCATCGCGCTCGATCCGGCATCAACTGAATTTTTCAAGGACGGCAACTACGTGCTGTCAGGCGAAGGCAAGACGCTGGATGCGGGCGGCATGACCGACCTCTATGCGGATCTGGTGTCTAAATACCCCATCGTTTCCATCGAAGACGGTCTGGCCGAGGAGGACTGGGAGGGATGGAAAGCGCTGACTTCGGCAATTGGCGATAAGTGCCAGCTCGTGGGCGATGATCTGTTCGTCACCAATCCTGAACGCCTTGCCCGCGGTATCACCGAAGGTGCAGCCAATTCGATCCTCGTCAAGGTGAACCAGATCGGCACGCTGACCGAGGCATTTGAGGCGGTTTCCATGGCGCAACGCGCATCTTTCACAACCGTAATTTCGCATCGTTCGGGAGAGACCGAGGATGCGACAATTTCCGATATCGCCGTGGCAACCAACGCGGGGCAAATCAAGACGGGATCACTCTCCCGGTCGGACCGTTTGGCAAAATACAACCAGCTTATCCGCATCGAGGAAGAGCTCGGTGACAGTGCGGCATATGCAGGTCGCTCCGCACTGCCCTCGCGACAGTAGGTGTTACCCCGCCGCTTGCGGTCTGCCCAAACTATTCAATTATTTTGACACGATCTTTAATCAAGGTCAGTGTGTCGGAAAACACGGACGAGTATATCTTCTACCGTGACTAGCCCAGATCATGACGCAAACAGATTACTGGTGCGTTTGAGGTTCCAGGCTCAAAATCGAGTAAGTTGAATATGTCAGGTCAAGATCAGCGCCATCAACTCCGTCTTGTGGCGGGCTTGGCGGAGCAAGTCGGCCAGCCATTCATCGCGCTCGACCTGCCTGCAGGCACGACGGTGGAGGGCTTGCGCCAACAACTCGCCGCGCTCTATCCTCATATCGTGCCACTCCTCGGCAAGTCTCTCCTGGTCGCGGGAGACCGCATCCTCGACGACCACGCGCCGTTGCCCACAGGCGAGCCATTGGCATTGGTGCCGCCCGCGGCAGGAGGATAGGCACGGCGGCAATCAAATCGCAGGCGTCCAAGATTGATTTATTGATGCTTAGTTCTGAAGTCTAACGGGAGGCCAACATGGCAATTGCAGAAAAACACGACGCGCCGCTTGAAGTTCAATCTCGGCGCAACGTGATCGTCCAGACATTTACAAACGGAATTCTGGATCCCGACCAGCCGATGCTGGGGCCGGTCCAGGACGGTGGTACGATTATCGCCAACACCGCGCCTGGGTGCTGGGGCCCGATGATTACACCACGACTGCGTGGAGGGCATGAGGTCACTCAACCCGTCTTTGTGGATGGCGCCAAGCCCGGCGACGCAGTGGCTATCCGAATCCGCGATATTTCCGTCACGTCTATCGCAACCGCATCAGGACACGATACCTGGCCCGAAGGCTACGCGCTCGGCGACCCGTATGTGGCACCGCGCTGCCCCACATGCGACGAGCTCTGGCCCGAAACCCATATCGAAGGGGTGGGCCCAAAATCCGTAGTTTGCGACAGCTGCGGTAAACCGGTTACGCCGTTTGAGTTTGTTCACGGCTACACGGTGGTCTTCGACGACACCCGCAGCGTGGGGCTGACGATGCCCAAGAAGTCAGCCGAAGAAATTGCCGCCAACGCAGATCACTATGCCGCACTTCCGGACAATTCAGTTCAACATTCGATCTTGAATTATGCACCTTCGGACATGGCGGGCGTTATGGTGCGTATGCGTCCGTTCCTGGGCCAACTCGGCACGACGCCCTCAATCCCGATTCCGGATTCCCACAATGCGGGAGATTTCGGCTCCGCGCTCATCGGTGCGCCTCATCCCTATGCGATTTCGGCGGAGGAACTAACCGAACACCGCACCGACGGACATCTGGACATCGATGCGGTCAGGGCTGGTGCCATTTTGGTCGCCCCCGTGAAGGTTGAAGGTGCCGGGATCTACATGGGCGACATGCATGCACTGCAGGGTGACGGCGAGATCGCGGGCCACACCATGGACGTATCAGGCAGCGTGACCTTGCAGGTCGAAGTCGTCAAAAAGCGTGCCCTTGATGGCCCGGTTCTGTTCCCCCTGGTTGAAGATCTGCCGCCAATGGCGCGCCCATTCAACGAAACAGAGCGTGCAAAAGCCCGACACCTCGCCAGGGAATGGGGCGTTGGGGACGTCGAAGAATCAGCGCCGATTTCGGTTGTCGGCTCAGGACCGGATCTCAACACCGCTACCGACAATGGCCTGCGCCGGGCGGCGGACCTGCTCGACATGAGCGAGGCGGAAATACGCAACCGCGCGACTGTTACCGGGGCAATAGAAATCGGCCGCAATCCCGGTGTGATTCAGGTCACGTTCCTTGCGCCCATGACCAATCTTGAAAAGGCTGGATTGGCGAAATTCGCACGAGAGCAGTACGGGCTCTGATTACCGAGCTACACAGCGTCACGCAGGGCTCGCGGCATCTTCCGCGAGGCCCGGCGGCGGCTTGTTCGAGGCGTGCGTCATATCGTTAGCGGCACGGCGTCCGGTAAAAGGCCGGCCGCGCGATAACCTCTGCTTAAGACAATGGCCATAGCCTGAAGGTTCGGCTCAGGGTGTTGGGGTTTGAAATCCTGAGTTCTGCTTACTGGGGAATGCCCGAGTTTAAGGGCAAAGCAGGCGGGTCAGTTTATGTCTGTTCGTCAAGCGTGCGTGTCGCTCATCTGTTTGGGGCTGCTCGGCTATTTCAGTTACCACATGTTCGTCGGTGACTTCGGTCTCGAGGCGCGGGCACGCCTGCAAACCGAAATCAAAACATTGGACGGCGAGCTCAAGGGGCTCGGTGCGCTGCGCGAGCGCCTGGATCGCGACGTCTCGCTGATGCGTGCGGAAAATCTCGATCCCGACATGCTCGACGAGCGCGCCCGGGCCGTGCTCAATTTTTCCCACCCGGATGAGATTGTCATTATGACGAAACCACAAACCGACACGCCCAAGCGCTAGATAAAACGTCGTCTGGCAGATCATCATTTCTTGCATGGCACCGTTTTCTTCAGTTTTTCAATAGCTTAATCCTCTTGGATCGAAGAACAGGCGAACTGGCAAATCTGCTTCAGTTCGTGTAACTTTTTGCCCCTGAGGGAAGACGCAAAGGGAGGCTTGATGACCGTGTCCGACGAGCGCGCCGGAACCGCGAGACTTCATGACGATGACGAGAACGGAGCCGCGTCGGAAGTCGCGAGCATCGTGGAAACTGCTGGAAAACCGTCTGCGTCCGTTCCTGAGTTTGATGCCGAGCAGGAGCGAAAATCATACCGCGACATGCTGCTGATCCGCCGTTTCGAAGAAAAGGCGGGGCAACTCTATGGCATGGGGTTCATTGGCGGTTTCTGCCACCTCTATATCGGCCAGGAAGCTGTCGTCACGGGCATGCAGATGTCGATCAAGAAGGGCGACCAGGTCATTACCACCTACCGTGACCACGGACATATGCTGGCCTGCGGCATGGACCCGAAAGGCGTCATGGCGGAACTCACCGGGCGACGCGGTGGTTATTCGAAAGGCAAAGGCGGCTCGATGCACATGTTTTCCGTGGAAGCCAATTTCTATGGCGGCCACGGCATCGTTGGCGCGTCAGCTCCGCTGGGAACGGGTCTCGCATTCGCCAACAAATATCGCGGCAACGACAATGTGAGCCTGACCTATTTTGGCGACGGCTCGGCCAATCAGGGGCAGGTTTATGAGTCCTTCAACATGGCCAAACTGTGGGATCTGCCGGTCATCTACGTTATCGAGAACAACAAATACGCCATGGGGACAAGCATTGAGCGTGCATCCTCAACCACCGATCTTTCGCAAAGAGGTGAGAGCTTCGACATTCCGGGCGAGCAGGTCGATGGCATGGACGTACGCGCTGTAAAGGCGGCAGGGGACAAGGCAGTTAAATGGGCCCGTGAAGGAAACGGGCCTTTTATTTTGGAGATGCTGACATACCGCTATCGCGGTCACTCGATGTCGGACCCGGCGAAGTACCGCACCAAGGAAGAAGTCCAGAAGATGCGCACGGAGTCTGACCCGATTGAAATGATCCGCGTCCGTATGCTCGACAAAGGGTTCGCCAAAGAAGACGAACTCAAGGAAATCGACAAGGAAGTCCGCGCGATTGTCAACGAGGCGGCGGAGTTCGCCCAAAACGATCCGGAACCCGACACCTCAGAGCTTTACACGGACATTTTGAAGAAACCGTAATCGGCTCCGATCACGCCCAGGGGAGGCAGAAGAGACCATGGCGACCGAAATTCTCATGCCGGCGCTTTCGCCCACCATGGAAGAGGGCAAGCTGGCCAAATGGATGGTCAAGGAAGGCGACGCGGTTCAGATCGGCGACGTCATTGCTGAAATCGAGACCGATAAGGCCACGATGGAGGTCGAGGTCATCGAAGAGGGAAATGTCGCCAAGCTTCTGGTCGCCGAAGGCACCGAAGGTGTGAAGGTCAACACTCCGATTGCCATTATCGCCGTGGAAGGCGAGGACGTTGTGGCAAGTCCCCCATCAGCTGAGCCGCCTCAAGAGGCGAGTGCACCGGCGCAACAGCCAACTTCACCGGCACCTCAAGCCGAACCTGCGCCCGAAGTGGTCGCACCAGCCGTTATCGCCGCGTCTGACCCCGAAGTCCCGCAGGGAACCGAAACGGCGACAATGACCGTGCGCGAGGCGCTGCGCGACGCCATGGCGGAAGAAATGCGAAAGGATGAAGACATCCTCGTCATGGGCGAGGAGGTCGCCGAATATCAGGGCGCCTACAAGGTGACCCAGGGCCTGCTGGATGAATTCGGTGCGCGCCGGGTAATCGATACGCCGATTACCGAACACGGCTTTTGCGGCGTCGGTGTGGGTGCGGCATTTGCCGGCCTCAAACCGATTGTCGAATTCATGACCTGGAATTTCGCCATGCAGGCCATCGACCACATCATCAATTCCGCCGCCAAGACGCTCTATATGTCCGGCGGTCAAATGGGATGCCCCATCGTGTTCCGGGGCCCCAATGGGGCTGCGGCACGCGTTGGTGCGCAGCATAGCCAGTGTTACTCGTCCTGGTACGCCCACATACCCGGCCTCAAGGTGATCGCGCCCTACACGGCATCGGATGCAAAAGGGTTGCTCAAGGCTGCCATCCGCGATCCCAATCCGGTTGTGTTCCTGGAAAACGAAATCCTCTACGGGCAAAGCTTTGAAGTGCCCCAAGTCGACGACTGGGTCCTGCCCATCGGCAAGGCCCGTGTCGTACGCGAAGGCGGTGATGTGACGATCGTTTCCTTCTCACGCGGTGTGAGTTATTCGCTCGACGCGGCCGAGGTGCTTTCAGGTGAAGGTATCGAGGCGGAAGTGATTGATCTGCGCACGCTCCGCCCTCTCGACATGGAAACGATCATCGGCTCCGTAAAAAAGACCAACCGGATTATTACCGTCGAGGAAGCCTGGCCGATCTGTTCGATCGGAACCGAAATTTGCGCCGCGGTCGCACGCGATGCATTTGACTATCTCGACGCGCCCCCGACACAGGTGTCGGGCGCGGACGTGCCCATGCCCTATGCCGCCAATCTGGAGAAACTTGCCCTTCCGAGCGCTGGTCAGGTGGCCGATGCGGCGCGCGCGGTGTGTTATGCCAAATAGTTCGATTGCTACGGAAATTGAGGGCAGCTGCCATTGTGGCGCGATCGAGGTGAGCCTTTCATTTTCGAAGCCACCGGATCAGATTCTGCCGCGTGCGTGCCAATGCGATTTTTGCACCCGCCAGTCCTGCCTCTGGGTATCGGATCCAAACGGGGCTTCTCAAATCAGGATTACTCAACGCGATGCGCTGAACCGATACCGGTTTGGCCACGAGACTGCGGATTTCCTTATTTGTTCGCAGTGTGGCACATCCGTCGCTGCTGTCGTCGGCGAAGGCGAAGACATGAAGTTGGTTGCGAACGCACGTGGATTGGCCATGACAATGCTTTGCGAGATTCCCCTCAAGCTTACCGATTTCGACGCTGAGGACCCATCCGGGCGGATGGCACGCCGACAACGCAACTGGACGCCCGCGACATTGCAGATCACAGTCTAAGTAGAGAACTGAACGGATAATCCCATGCCCATTGAAATCCTGATGCCCGCGCTTTCGCCCACCATGGAAGACGGGAAACTCGCCAAATGGATGGTGAAGGAAGGCGACACGGTCCAGTCCGGGGACGTGATTGCCGAAATCGAAACCGACAAGGCGACCATGGAAGTCGAGGCGGTCGATGAGGGTGTGATTGCAAAAATCCTCATAGGCGAGGGGACCGAGCATGTTGCCGTGAACAAACCGATCGCCGTCCTGCTGGAAGAAGGAGAAGATGCGAGCGCGCTGGAAAGCACCGGCAGCGCATCACCAGCGCCGCCAGCCGCCGAACCTCCTGCTGCGCCAAGCACACCGCCGTCTCCAGATCCTGCACCTGCCGCGGCACCCCAGGCCGAGACTAGGCCTGCTCCCGAACCGGCTCCAAAATCCAACGGACAGGCGGGCCGGATGTTCGCATCTCCTCTGGCGCGTCGCCTCGCCCAGCAGGGCAACATCGATCTCGCACAGATTACAGGTACCGGCCCCCATGGCCGCGTCGTCAAACATGACGTAGAAGAGGCGCTGAAAAGTGGCGTTGCGCCCGCAGCGGCTGCAGCGGAAGCCACTTCCGGCGGCCAGGTCATGCCCGCACGCACGTCGTCGACCACCGCCGTCCCAGCCATGCCCGACGAGGAAATTCTCGCGCTATATGAGTCGGGCAGCTACGAGGTTGTACCTCACGACAATATGCGAAGGATCATAGCTGAACGCCTTACCATGGCGAAGTCCACGATCCCGCATTTCTATCTCAGCCTGGACTGCCGCCTCGATGCACTGCTTGCCGCGCGCCAACGGCTCAACGCGATGAGCCCGGCGGAAGGCCCCAACGTCTTCAAAATTTCAGTCAACGATATGATCATCAAGGCGTTGGCCATGGCGCTGCAGAAAGTTCCTCACGCCAACGCCACATGGACGGACCAGGGTATCTTGCGCCACCGCTCCTCTGATGTCGGCGTCGCGGTGGCCATCGATGGCGGCCTGTTCACGCCTGTCATTCGTCATGCAGAGGTGAAAAGCCTGTCGGAGATTTCCAACGAGATGAAGGACCTTGCAGGGCGTGCGCGCAAGAGGCGTCTTGCTCCCCACGAATATCAGGGCGGCACGACGTCCATTTCCAATCTCGGAATGATGGGTATCAAGTCATTCGACGCTGTGATCAACCCGCCGCATTCATCCATCCTCGCGGTTGGCGCGGGCGAGAAACGCCCTGTCATCAATAATGACTCCATAGAAATCGCCACGATGATGACCTGCACGCTCTCCTGTGATCATCGGGTGGTCGACGGGGCGCTCGGGGCGGAATTGCTCGACGCCTTCAAGGGGTTCATTGAAGAACCCGTGACTATGCTGGTCTGACCAATCCGAGGGCAACCAACCACATCAATTCGTTATCAAGAAAGCAGTTGAATGAGTGACACTTCCTTCGATATTGCCGTGATCGGTGGTGGGCCCGGTGGCTATGTGGCTGCAATCCGGGCCGCACAACTCGGGCTCAGCGTATGTGTGATTGAACGGGAGCATATGGGCGGCATCTGTTTGAACTGGGGCTGCATTCCGACGAAGGCCCTGTTGCGAACCTCCGAAATCTTCCACTTGATGCATCGGGCGGACGAATTCGGGTTGTCGGTCAGTGACATACGGTTCGATATTCAGAAAGTGGTGAAGCGCAGCCGCAAGGTTTCCGCTAAACTCTCAGGTGGCGTCGCCTACCTTATGAAAAAGAACAAAATTCCCGTGTTTGACGGCACAGCGCGGCTCAAAGGCAATGGCGTTGTCGCGATTACCGGCAAGGACGGTGCAGCACTTGCCGACGTGCAGGCCAAACACATCATCGTCGCAACCGGCGCGCGAGCGCGCACGCTGCCTAACCTTGAACCCGACGGCAAACTCGTCTGGACCTACAAGGAAGCGATGGTGCCGGACATGATGCCGAAATCCCTGCTCGTGGTGGGGTCGGGCGCCATCGGTATTGAGTTTGCCAGCTTCTACCGCACTCTGGGCGCAGACGTCACGGTCGTGGAAATCATGGACCGGGTTCTGCCTGTCGAGGATGAGGAGATATCCGGACTTGCCCAGAAGGCGTTTGAGAAACAGGGCATGAAAATCCTCACCGGTACGTCCGTGGAGCAACTTGAAAAGGGCGAGAACGCTGTCGCCGTCACGCTCAAGAAAGGCGATGGCGCGAGCGAAACCCTCACTGTGGACCGGGTCATACTGGCAATCGGCATCACCGGAAATGTGGAAGACATTGGGCTCGAGGAGGCGGGCGTCAATATCGACCGCGGCCACATCGCAATCGACGAGTGGAGCCGCACCGACGTTGAGGGCATTTACGCCATTGGCGACGTGGCCGGGCCGCCATGGCTCGCCCACAAGGCCAGCCATGAAGGTGTGTTGTGCGTTGAAAAGATCGCGGGCGTTGAAGGGGTGCATCCACTCAACACGTCCAACGTGCCGGGCTGCACCTATTGCGCGCCACAGGTGGCCAGTGTCGGGTTGACTGAGAAAAACGCCATTGAAGCAGGGCACGAGGTCAAGGTCGGGCGCTTTCCATATCAGGCCAACGGTAAGGCCATTGCGCTTGGCGAGACAGACGGTCTCATCAAGACCGTGTTTGACGCCAAGACCGGCGAATTGCTGGGCGCCCACATGATCGGTGCGGAAGTCACGGAGCTCATTCAGGGATATGGCATCGCGCGGACACTCGAGACCACCGAGGCTGATCTGATGCACACCATCTTCCCGCATCCGACGCTGTCGGAAATGATGCATGAGTCCGTTCTCGACGCATACGGACGGGTCATGCATATTTAGCAGGGTTCGAGCGTCCAGGGACATCACAAGCAAAGCAGGGAATGAAACTATGGAACCACAGGGATTGATGGGTATGCCGGGCGTTGGTTTTTTCGGCATGCTGATAATCGGTATTCTCGCCGGATACATCGCGGAGAAAGTCACCGCAAGCGATCATGGCCTGTTCACAAACCTGCTCGTGGGCATCGCTGGTGCGTTCGTTGGTGGAACGCTCGCCGGTGTGCTGGGTATACAGGTATTCGGGTTTTGGGGATCGCTTGTTACCGCCTCGATCGGAGCGGTCATTGTATTGTTTGTGTGGCGTCGGGTTACCGCCGGATGAAGCGGTCGCATAGGGAACTTGATACTGAAGCGGGGAAAAGGAGTACGTCATGGAAATAATCATCTTTTTGGTTGTCGGCCTCATCGCCGGGTTCATCGCTGCGAGGGTCATGGGCAAGAACCAGGATCTGCTTACCAATCTCATCGTTGGTGTCGTTGGCGCGGTTGTTGGCGGCGTGATTGCCGGATTACTCGGAATTGTCGCCATTGGTATCTTGGGACGTATCGTCGTCGCCACGCTTGGCGCTATCTTGTGTCTGTTCGTCTGGCAGAAATACAAGAGCCGCTAGGGGTGACAACATTCGCCATGCATAAGAGCTGACACAATGGACTTGTTGCATTTGTTCATGTTTGTGGCCGTGGGGCTTGGCGTCGGGCATATCTCACACAAGGCGAGCAATGGCGCTATTCCACCAGGGGTTGCCTATGGTTTGGGCCTTGCAGGAGCGTTGTTTGGTGGCATCGGCTCCACGCTCGCCGGCATGACGTTCTACAACATCCTGGGCCGCATGGTGGTTGGCCTGGGTTGTGCTACCGTGTGTGTGCTTTTATGGCGCCAGCTCCGACTATTATAATGCAGGATCAGGCAGCACTGCTAACATGGTGACACTTCTCGATACGGTAAGGCGGTCCAAGGAAGACCGCCCCCGCCACCCTGAAAAACAGGGGAGGCCGGATACACCGCTTCTGCGCAAGCCTGATTGGATTCGGGTCAAGGCACCGGGCTCTCCTGTCTACAACGAGACCCGGCGCATCATGCGCGAAAACAACCTGCACACGGTTTGCGAGGAAGCAGGGTGTCCGAACATCGGCGAGTGCTGGTCCAAACGTCACGCTACCATGATGATTATGGGCGACACGTGCACGCGTGCTTGTGCGTTCTGCAATGTGCGAACCGGTCAGCCTGATCCGCTCGATGCCGACGAACCGGAAAACGTCGCTCGCGCCGTCGAGATGCTGGGGCTCAAGCACGTGGTTGTGACGTCCGTCGACCGCGACGATCTCGGAGACGGTGGAGGCGCACATTTCGCCGCCGTGATCGCGGCAATCCGCGCCCGTTCGCCGGAAACCACAATCGAGGTTTTGACGCCCGATTTCCTGCGTAAGGATGGCGCACTTGAGGAAGTCATCGACGCCAGGCCCGATGTGTTCAACCACAATCTGGAAACCGTACCCTCGCTTTATCTTTCGATCCGCCCCGGTGCGCGCTATTTCCATTCCCTAAGGCTTCTGCAGCAGGTGAAGGAGCGTGATCCTTCCATGTTCACCAAGTCAGGCATCATGGTCGGCCTTGGCGAGGAGCGCCATGAAGTGTTGCAAGTGATGGATGATCTCCGCTCAGCCGGGGTAGACTTCCTGACCATCGGTCAGTACCTCCAACCCACACGCAAGCACGCGGCTGTCGATCGGTTCGTGACGCCGGACGAATTCAAGGCCTTTGAGCGCATGGCTTACGGGAAGGGCTTTCTGCTCGTCTCCTCAAGCCCGCTAACACGGTCCTCTTACCATGCGGACGAAGACTTCGAGAAGCTCCGGGCGGCACGCAACGCCGAACTTGCGAAGTAGTCCGGCGGCCACGGAACTCCCATGAAGACATTTCAAACCACTCGCCGCGTCGCGCATTCGGCTCAACAGATGTTCGCACTGGTGGCTGATATTGAGAAATATCCGGAGTTCTTGCCCCTTTGCAAAGCCGTGACACTCCGCGGCCGTGAGGAAAAGGATGGGCATGAGGTTCTCATCGCTGGCATGACGGTTTCCTACAATCTCTTTCGCGAGACGTTCACCAGCCGCGTGACCCTCGATCGTGATACCCCGCAGATCCTCGTCGAATATCTCGATGGCCCATTCAAGCACCTCGAGAACCGGTGGAATTTTCGGGATACAGGCGAGGGGACCAGCGATATTGAGTTTTTTATCGCCTATGAATTCAACTCCCGCTCGCTGCAACTGCTGATGGGCGCCATGTTCGACCAGGCATTCGGCAAATTTGCCGAGGCTTTCGAGCAGCGTGCCGATGTCGTGTACGGGGTGGAGGGTCTCCCTGCACAGGCTCCGACGGTTTCCTCCTGACGACGCTCAAATCACTGAACGCACCAACCGGAAGGCTTCCTCGACAGATTTTTCGCGGATCTGACTGCGGCCAAGATCACCGTAGGCACACTGCAACGGTTTGAGAACGCCACCACGTCGCGCTACCGTGAAGTGAACCAGTCCGATCGGTTTTTCCACGCTGCCGCCGCCGGGGCCGGCAATGCCCGTAACCGAAACCGCGATATCAGCACTGGAATGCTTCAAGGCACCTTCCGCCATCGCGCAGGCAACTTCCTTACTGACGGCTCCTTTTGATGCGATCAGTTCTTCGGGAACTCCAAGCATCTGTGTCTTGGCCTCATTTGAATAGGTGACAAAACCGCGATCGAGACCGTCCGATGATCCCGGGATATCGGTCAAACAAGCACAGATGAGCCCACCGGTGCAGGATTCGGCTGTTGCCAGCATCAGCTCTTGCGCACGCAATGTATCGAGCAGCCCGCGCGCCTGTTCCAAGAGGTCAGGTGACATTGGTTTTCACTTTCGTTCCCAATCGCACCACAGCCGTCGCCTGCGCCGCGATGCCTTCGCGGCGGCCCGTAAATCCAAGACCTTCCGTAGTGGTCGCCTTGACGCTCACACGCCCGGGATCAAGTTCGAGAATTTCGGCAACCCGTGTCTTCATTTTTTCGCGATGCGGGCCGATCTTCGGCGCCTCGCAGATGAGCGTTACATCAACATTGTTGATCCTGGCGCCACGAGCGTGGGCGCGGGCCGCGGCATCGCGCAAGAATTGATCAGATGCAGCACCACGCCATTTGGGATCACTGGGGGGGAAATGGGTGCCGATATCGCCATCACCAATGGCACCCAGGATGGCATCGGTGAGAGCATGCAGACCCACATCGGCATCGGAATGTCCGGCCAGGGCCTTGTCGTGCGGGATCTTCAACCCACACAGCATTACGTGGTCACCGTCGACAAAGGCGTGCACGTCGAAACCGTGCCCCAAACGGGTTTCACCTGCCGCCTCGCCGTGTGCCTCGCGCAAATGCTGCTCCGCGCGTTCGCAATCCTCACTCGTCGTCAGCTTTACATTGTCTGGCGAACCATCGACCAGTTCAATGCCGAGCCCGTGCCATTCGGCAAGAGCTGAATCATCTGTAAAGTCACCCTTGCCTGCGCGCTCCGCCTCCCGGTGGGCTGCCAGCAGTTTCGCGAAATGAAACCCCTGCGGTGTCTGTGCCCGCCAAAGGCCCGCCCGATCGATAGTCGCGCTGATCTTGCCGCTGCTCGCCTTTTTGAGGGTATCAGTGACAGGGAGGGCAGGGACAGCGCCGTCACTGTTCGCCAGTCCCGCGATGACACGATCAATCAGCGGCGCATTGGCGAACGGGCGCGCAGCATCGTGGATCAACACCTTGCGGGGGTTGAGAATTTCCAGGCCCTCAAGCCCGGCTCGAACCGACGCCTGGCGGGTCGCGCCACCAGCCACGGGCTGGACCAATTTGCCCGAGAACATTGCGGAAGCAGCGTCGTACTGGGACCGGTCGTCGTCGTGAATGACCGTCAAAACAGCGTCGATGTGCGGGTGAGCGACAAAATGCTCCAGTGTGCGGGTCAGCACCGGTTTACCGGCCAGCGACCGGTACTGCTTCGGCACATCACCTCCGCCAGCGCGCTCCCCACGTCCCGCAGCCACGATAACCACTGCTGTTTCCAAAGTTTTTCGATGCCTCCCGAGTCCAAAATTCTGTTTTGCCGCTACGAATGTAGCGGTCCCGGCGGCCACGTGCCAGTGATAAGCCCTGACCTGACCGGGGCCATAAGAGGTTGCATACGGGCGCAACTACCCGTACCGTGCCTATGTTGTATGCACTTTTTTTTCTGACTAATTTTTGTGCAGATATGATCACCCAATCCCTTGCACCGCGTAAGCCCGGACCACCTTCTGAAACCCTTCAGATCGGTTCCGTGGCTTTGCCGAATCGGGTCTTTCTGGCGCCGATGTCCGGAGTTACAGATTTGGCCTTTCGCCGGATAGCCACGAAGCAAGGCGCTGGTCTCGTTGTCACGGAAATGGTTGCCAGCCAGTTGCTTGTAGACGAAAGGCGCGAAGAAGTCCGCAGACTCGAAAAGGGCTGCGAGCGCCCCTTTGTGGTTCAGCTTGCCGGACGCGAAGCAAAATGGATGGCGGAGGGCGCGAGGATCGCAGTTGAGCGCGGCGCCGATATTGTAGACATCAATATGGGGTGCCCGGCCAAGCAGGTTACACGCGGTCTGTCAGGTTCCGCCCTGATGCGCGACCTTGATCATGCACTCAGCCTCATTGACGCGGTCGTTAGCGCGGTAGATGTGCCGGTGACGCTGAAAATGCGGATGGGGTGGGACCATGACAGTCTGAACGCACCTGAACTTGCCTTTCGTGCCGAGCAATCCGGCGTGCAAATGATCACCGTACATGGCCGTACCCGTTGTCAGTTCTTCAAGGGCACCGCCGACTGGAAATTCATTGCTCGCGTTAAGGACGCGGTCAGTGTGCCTGTTATCGTCAACGGCGACTTGCGCTCGATGGACGATATCTACGCAGCACTCAGGCAGTCTGGTGCAGATGGCGCGATGGTGGGGCGGGGCTGTTATGGCCGACCATGGTTTCCCGGCGCCGCAGCACTGGCACTCAAGAACGGCGCGACAGCCGTCAAGACTCCGCCACCGGAGAAACAAAAGGCCATCGTGCTGGAGCACTATGAGGCGATGCTGGAGCATTACGACCGGGATTTCGGTGTTCGCATCGCCCGCAAACATCTCGGCTGGTACGTTGAACGGAGCGCCCATACCATCGAAGATGCAAAGTACTGGCGCGCACGCCTGTGCCGCGAAGAAAACCCAAATCAGATTCGGCAGGCTCTGTGCGAGTTCTACGATCAAAGTACAGAGGTGGCCGCATGAACGAAGCCATCGAAACAAGTTTCCCGGACACCCACAACACCGACGCGGCACATCTGGCTCTGAATTTGCTGGACGGGTTACCTCACCCGATCCTGCTGCTTGGATCGGACAGCAGCATTGAGTATGCAAACGCCGCAGCGGAGGACTTCTTTCAGGCCAGTGTCGCGCTGCTACGCCGACAATCCTTGAGCGAAGTCGTCGCGTTCGGTAGCCCACTTCTGGCACTCGTCGATCATGTCCGCCGACATGGCTACAATGTGAATGAGTATGGCGTTGACCTTGGCTCGGCAAAGAACGCGGGACAAAGGCTCGTTGACGTATTCTGCGGTCCGGTAACCGAGGCGCAGGAAAAGATCATGCTGGTATTGCAACAACGCAGCATGGCGCAAATGATCGAACGACAATTGACCCATCGCGGCGCGGCGCGCTCGGTCTCCGGATTGGCCGCCGTTCTTGCCCACGAAATCAAGAATCCCCTGTCCGGCATAAGAGGTGCTGCGCAGCTTTTGGAAAGCGCGATTAGCGATGAAGACCGGACGCTGACACAGCTCATATGCGCAGAGTCGGATCGTATCTGCGATCTGGTCGACCGCATGGAAGTGTTTGGTGATGAGCGTCCGCTGATTAAAGAAGCGGTCAATATTCATGACGTTCTTGATCATGTCAGAAAGATAGCTCAAGCGGGTTTTGCCAGCCATATCAAATTGATAGAAGAATATGATCCCTCTCTTCCAGCTGTTCCAGGATCGCGCGACAAGCTCATTCAGGCATTCCTCAATCTGCTCAAAAATGCGAGTGAGGCGATCGGAAGTGAACGCAGTGATGGCAAGATCGTTCTGAGCACTGCGTTTCGTCCCGGCGTGCGACTTTCGGTGCCCGGCTCCGCAACCCGCATCTCTCTGCCACTTGAAATCGCCATCAGGGACAACGGCCCCGGCGTGCCGTCGGAATTGCGTCGGCACCTGTTTGAACCATTCGTTACGACCAAACCATCGGGCAGCGGATTGGGGCTCGCGCTTGTTGCGAAATTCATCGGCGACCACGGTGGCATCATCGAATGCGATAGCGCTCCGGGAGGTACGACCTTCCGGGCGCTGTTGCCAATGCATGACGGGGCAGGAAAGCAGGACGAAGCAGGAGCAGCATCATGAGCAAAGGCAATATCCTCATTGCTGACGATGACGCGGCAATCCGCACAGTGCTGAATCAGGCATTTGCGAGAGCCGGATACGTTCCGCGCGCCACGGGCAACGCCGCAACACTGTGGCAGTGGGTATCACAGGGTCTTGGCGATCTTGTCGTAACCGACGTGATCATGCCGGATGAAAACGCGTTCGATCTCATTCCCAAAGTCAAGAAGATCCGTCCTGATCTGCCGATTGTGGTGATGAGCGCCCAGAACACGTTGATGACCGCCATCACGGCTGCGGAGTGCGGGGCATACGAGTATCTGCCCAAGCCGTTTGACCTGAATGAACTTGTAGCAATCGTCGGCCGTGCCCTGACTGAACCGCGTGCCAAGGTGCAGCCTGTACGCGAAACCCGCGCTGATGAATTCCCTCTGATCGGACGGTCTGCACCGATGCAGGAGATCTACCGGGTGCTGGCGCGGCTGACACAAACAGACCTGACGGCCATGATTACCGGCGAATCGGGAACCGGCAAGGAGTTGGTGGCACGCGCGCTGCACGAATATGGAACCAGGCGTAACGGCCCCTTTGTTGCGATCAACATGGCGGCAATCCCGCGCGAATTGATTGAATCGGAATTATTTGGCCACGAGAAGGGCGCATTTACCGGGGCGCAGACGCGCCATATCGGCCGCTTCGAGCAGGCGGAGGGCGGCACGCTGTTCCTCGATGAGATCGGGGATATGCCCATGGAGGCACAGACGCGGTTGCTAAGGGTTTTGCAGGAAGGCGAGTACACGACTGTGGGCGGTCGTACGCCAATCAAGACCAATGTTCGCATCATTGCCGCCACCCACCGAGACCTCCAACATCAGATCGATCAGGGGCTGTTTCGCGAGGACCTTTTCTATCGCCTGAATGTGGTGCCACTGCGCATACCGCCCGTGCGCGAGCGCAAGGAAGATCTCGGAGACCTGACGCGCCATTTTCTACGCCAGGCGGAGTCGGAAGGCCTGCCAGCCAAAAGCATCGATGCAGCATCCATCGAACGGATGAAACAGCACCATTGGCCCGGCAACGTACGAGAGCTCGAAAATCTCGTCCGTCGCCTCGCTGCGCTTTACACGCAAGACACGATCACCGTCGATCTTGTGGAGGCAGAACTCTCAAGCAATGTGATGGAAGCGTTCGATGGAAGTGATCCGGGTGATCTGGACATCAGCCAATCGCTTGAGAGGTTTTTGGCCGAGTATTTCGCTGACTTCGGCGGGGAGTTACCGCCACCCGGTCTGTATCAACGGATTTTGCGGATGGTCGAGCCGCCGCTCATAACTGCCGCACTGGCAGCCACACGAGGGAACCAGATTCGTGCTTCGGAATTGCTTGGGCTGAACCGCAACACATTGCGCAAGAAGATCCGTGATCTGGACCTGAAAGTTATCCGGTCTTCCGCCTGAAAACCGCCGCCTCATGCCATTTCTGTGGTGTTAGGGCTGTCGTCCTATTTTCGCAACAATTTGTCGCCAATGTGCCACATTGTGATTATTTTGCATCAGGGTTTGAGTGCGTCGGCGCGCCGCTCTGATCAAATCATGCGAGATTCTGCGAGAATGCGCCCATTTTTTGCCCACGCTCGTGCGCACGATTCCGGCCAGTCACGAGCAGTTCGTCTTGGACTGCGCGCATAGTTGGGCAGGAGGCCCTGATTGATGGTTTCCTACGCAGCAGACCCTGCCGGTGAAAGCAGTTCACCCCTGCAAAACTGGACGGCCGCGACCGGCAAACCCTCATTTTTCTTCGGCGTGGGTCTGGTCGCTTTATCAATCCTCTCGGGCCTTGCGACTTACCTGATCCTGACAGGACTGACCCCGATTGCCCCGACGCATACGGTCGTGGTGACAATGCTGTTGATCAATGCGGTCCTGGCGCTTGGCATGATCGCCCTCATAGCCTGGCAGGTAGCCGGATTGTGGGTTGCGCGGCGGCGCCAGGCGGCAGGTGCGCGGCTCCACGTACGGATTGTCGGCCTTTTCAGCATCATCGCCGTATTGCCGGCTATCCTTCTCGCCGTCTTCGCCAGCGTGTCGCTCGATCGTGGTCTTGACCACTGGTTTTCAAAGCGCACCAATCTGATTGTGCAAAACTCGGTCGATGTCGCGACCGCGTACCTCAATGAACACGGTCAGATCATCCGGTCCGACGTTATTTCAATGGCCGCCGACATCGACGAGGCGGCCGGTCTTGTCAGAACCAAACCAAAAAGTTTCGCCAGATTCCTGGCCGCACAGGCGGCAATCCGTTCCATACCGGTTGCCTATATTATTGACGATAAGGCCGAAGCGCTGGCCTCCGCGGGCAAACTGTATAACGACCCATATGTCGCCCCGCCAAAAGATGTCCTGGAAAAAGCGAAAGATGGCAAAGCCGTCATCATTGCACCTGGCAAAACCAACCGGGTCGCGGCCATCAAGAAACTTGAAGGTTTTGCCGACAGCTATCTTTACATCGTCCGACCGGTAAACCCGCAAGTTCTCCAACTCTTGCGTGAAACGAAAGCGAGCGAGCGCGAATACCGGGCCCTGTCCGAACGGCGGACGGACGTGCAGATGGCGTTCGCGCTGATGTATGTCGCGATCGCACTGACACTCCTGCTGGCTGCAATCTGGAGCGGTCTGTGGTTTGCCAACCGGCTGGTTTCACCCATCCGCCAGCTTATCGGCGCTGCAAACCAGGTTTCGAAAGGCAATTTGGACGTACAGGTCACACCGAGCGACTCAGAAGGTGACCTCAAAAAACTCGGCACGACATTCAATGACATGACGCACGAACTTCAGGTCCAGCGCGATCAGCTGGTCGACACCAATGCCATCCTTGATGAGCGCCGGCGCTTCATCGAAACTGTGCTGTCAGGTGTAACTGCAGGTGTAATTGGGCTCGACACCAAGGGCGTTGTCACGCTTGCAAACCCATCGGCGGAGACCTTGCTTATCAGTGGCAAAAAACAGTTGGTCGGCAATGACATCGCGAGTGCGGTTCCCGAGTTTGCAAATCTGTTCGAGCTTGGCCGCAAACAGGGCAAAAAACCCGTGCTGGATCAGGTGCACCTCGTCCGGGGCGGCCAGGAACGCAATTTTGCCGTCCGCGTGACCAGCGAGCGCTCGGGGAAGACCGAGTATGGGTATGTGATCACGTTCGACGATGTCACCGAACTGGTGACAGCTCAACGCTCATCCGCGTGGGCTGACATAGCCCGGCGGATTGCCCATGAAATCAAGAATCCACTGACGCCCATTCAGCTGTCCGCTGAACGCATCCGACGTAAGTATGGCGACACGATCACTGGTGACCGGGAGGTGTTCGACCGCTGCACCGATACCATTATCCGTCAGGTTGAAGATATCGGTCGCATGGTCGACGAATTCTCCGCCTTTGCGCGAATGCCCAAACCGACTATGGAAAAATCCGACATCCGCGAAATTACGCGCGAAGCCGTGTTCCTTTTCCAGGTGAGCCATCCGGAAATTAGCTTCGAGCTCGACCTGCCCACCAAACCGGTATTTATGAACTGCGACCGGCGGTTGATGTCCCAAGCCATTACGAATCTGGTGAAGAACGCCAATGAAGCAATCGAGCCGGACACAGGCGTCAAAGGAGAAATCGTAACGCGCGTGCGAATGCGTGCCGGACGGGTCATCATCGAGGTCATCGACAACGGAAAGGGCCTTCCGAAGGAAAACCGAAATCGTCTGGTAGAACCCTATATGACGACCCGCGAAAAGGGGACGGGGCTTGGCTTGGCAATCGTCCAGAAAATTACCGAACAGCATGGAGGACGGCTGCAGTTGCGCGATGCGCCAAAGCGGAGCGGGAAGGTTGGCGGTGCATGTGTGCGACTCGACTTCCCGGCTATGGAAGGGGCGCTTGACGCCGGGGACGCATCTCCCAATTCAGAAAAATCACGCAAGAGACCCGCGACGAACAAATCTGCAACCGCATCCAAGACGAAATCATCTCCCCGGAAAACGCCGGCAAAGCGCAAGCCGAAACGGGCACGTTCCAAGAAACAGACCACTACGGTTCAAGGAGTGACTCATGGCGTCTGACCTCCTCATTGTCGATGACGAAACCGATATTCGTGAGCTCATATCAGGAATTCTGGAAGATGAAGGGCACGGAACCCGGTTGGCCAAGGACAGCACCGAGGCGCTGAATGCCATTGAAGAACGCAGACCCTCTCTGATCATTCTTGATATCTGGCTGCAGGGCAGCGAGCTCGATGGACTGGAGCTGCTCGATCGTATCAAGAAGACCCATTCCGATCTTCCGATTGTCATCATTTCAGGCCATGGCAATATCGAAACGGCCGTCGCCGCGATCAAGCGGGGTGCCTATGACTATATCGAGAAACCATTCAAGGCTGACCGTCTGGTACTGGTGACAACACGCGCCCTGGAAGCCTCTGCGCTAAAGCGCGAAAACCGGCAATTGAAGGAACGCAGCACGCAAAGTGCCGAAATGGTCGGAAAATCAACCGCAATGAACCATTTGCGGCAGGCCATCGAGAAAGTTGCACCGACCAACAGCCGGATACTGATCACCGGTCCGTCGGGATCAGGAAAAGAGCTCGCGGCAAGGGTTCTGCATGAGAGCTCAGCACGAGCGGACGCGCCGTTTGTCGCATTGAACGCGGCCGCAATGGCCCCGGACCGCGTTGAAATCGAGCTTTTTGGCACCGAGGAAGGAACCAGCGGCCAGCACAAGGTCGGAGCGCTTGAAGAAGCACATGGCGGAACGCTGTATATCGACGAAGTCGCGGACATGCCGATGGAAACCCAGGGCAAGGTGCTTCGCGTGCTTGTCGAGCAAAAATTCCAGCGGCTCGGTGGGGGACCCAAAGTTCACGTTGAAGTACGGATCGTGTCCTCAACCAGCCGTGACCTTGAACAGGACATTTCAACCGGTAATTTCAGGGAGGATCTGTTTCACAGGCTGAGTGTGGTCCCTCTGGCTGTACCGGCACTCTCCGACCGGCGCGAGGATATTCCGGCACTCGTCAAATACTTCGTGGCACAACTGGCCGTCGCTTCAGGACTTCAGCCACGCCGGATCGGCGACGACGCAATGGCTGTGCTGCAATCACATGACTGGCCGGGAAATGTGCGCCAGCTACGCAACAATGTGGAACGCTTGCTTATCCTCAGTGGCGGAGACCCGAAGACACCGATAAGTGTTGAAATGCTGCCCGACGAAATCGCCAATCCGGTACCACTTTCCCAGGAGCGCAGTTCCGGCGAACAGCTCATGTCGCTACCGCTCCGGGATGCTCGTGAAATTTTCGAGCGCGAGTATCTGGTTGCTCAAATCAATCGTTTTGGAGGGAACATTTCGCGTACCGCGGAGTTCGTCGGCATGGAGCGGTCGGCACTGCATCGCAAACTCCGCGGCCTTGGGGTCCCGTCGGGGGAACGCACAGCACTCTAGCGGTTTGAAATTACCAAATAACTTCAATTAGATAGAAATTTTTGACCCACATGCAGTCTGAGCTGCGCTATACCTTGCAGCCTCGCACGGGGAATGCGGCTGAGAAACCTTTAGGGGCAAGGCAAAATGAAGGTCCTTATATGCGGGGCCGGCCAAGTCGGCTTCGGAATCGCCGAGCGCCTGTCGGCCGAAGACAACGACGTCTCAATCATCGACAATTCTCCCGAACTTATTCAGCGGGTGAGTGACATTCTTGATGTGCGGGGTTTTGTAGGCCACGGCTCACATCCAGATGTACTAGACGACGCCGGCGCAGCGGACGCCGACATGATCATTGCGGTTACGCTCCATGATGAAGTCAACATGGTGGCCTGCCAGGTTGCTCATTCGCTCTTCAATATCCCGACAAAGATCGCCCGCATTCGCGCGCAGAGTTATCTGGAACCCCATTGGCGGGACCTCTTCTCTCGCGAACACATGCCGATAGACGTCATCATCTCGCCAGAGATAGAGGTAGGTGACATGGTGCTGCGGCGGTTGAGCGTACCCGGCGCATTCGAAACGGTCAGTTTTGGCGACGGGAAGATCAGTGTCGTTGGCGTTACGTGCGAGGAAGATTGCCCGGTTGTGGATACGCCGCTGAAGCAATTGACCGAACTGTTTCCGGATCTTCCGTCAGTCGTTGTCGCCGTGGTGAGGGGTGGACAGTTATTTGTTCCTCACGGGGCCGACCAGCTTCTTGCCGGAGATGACGCCTATTTCGTTGCGCCAAACGATCAGGTGGAGCGTACGCTCAAGATCTTCGGGCATGACGAAGAGCAGGCAAGGCGCGTCATTATTGGGGGTGGTGGAAATATCGGCTTGTATGTCGCCAACCGGTTGGAGCAGTTGCACAACGCAGTTCGACTTAAACTGGTGGAGTCCGACCGGGAACGCGCGGTTGAGATCGCTGAGCAACTGAACAAGACTGTCGTACTCAACGGAAGCGCACTGGATGAAGAGGTCCTGAAAGAAGCCGATGTAACAAACGCCGATACAATGGTTGCGCTCACCAATGACGACCAGGTGAACATTCTTTCCTGTATCATGGCGGACCGGCTCGGTTGCGAACGATCACTCTGTCTTCTCAACAATACCAGCTACACCGACATGGTTCGCTCGCTTGGCATCGAAGCCAGCATCAATCCAAGGGCGATTACTGTCTCACGGGTCTTGCAGCATGTCCGACGCGGCCGGATACGCGCAGTGCATTCGATCCAGAACGGAGCAGGGGAGGTGATCGAAGCAGAAGCACTGGAAACCTCGCCTCTGGTGGGCAGGCCGCTCAGGGACATCGAGCTTCCTGATGGCCTACGCATTGGCGCCATTCTGCGTGAAGGCGAGGTTCGCATTCCCGACGGCAATACGGAAATTCATGCTCACGACCGCGTCGTCATGTTCGCCACCGCGGAAAGCGTGCATGATGTCGAACAGATGTTCCGCGTCAGCCTCGAATTCTTTTAAGGGTCGACGCCGCAATGCGCGCAGTCGCAGTGCTATACATTCTTGGGTGGGTCCTGGCGGCCCTTTCAGCGGCTATGCTCGTGCCCGCAACATTTGCCGTCGCACGCGACTCCATCGCCCATGTGCAGGCGTTTTTGGTGCCAGCTATTGCCGTTGGCTTCATCGCCGGGTGCCTGATCATCGCCTTCAAGAGCCGAGAGATATTTTCTGGCCGACGCCAGAGCCTGTTACTGCTGTCGCTGGTCTGGATTGTGGTTCCAGTTGCCGCGGCGTTTCCATTTTACGCCTCCGGTTTTCCAAAAGAGGCTATCCCCGCCTATTTTGAGGCGACATCAGGTTTCACGACCACCGGTGCAACCGTATTGTCTGATTTGTCGCAGGTTCCTGCCAGCATCATCGTATGGCGGTCGCTGTTGCAGTGGCTTGGCGGCCTGGCGACGCTTGTCACGTTGGCCGCTCTGCTCGGGCCCTTGTCCGGAACAGCGCTGCATGACCGGCAACTCCGGCTGGTGGGAAACAGCACACACGGAACAGCGCTTCACATGAAGGAGGCGCTCCGTGAAATCACTCCCCTTTATGCTGTGCTTACATCTGCATGTTTCATTGCGCTGTCGGTCTCCGGAATTCCCGCATTCGATGCCTTTTGCCTGTCTCTTTCGACGCTGTCGACAGGGGGGTTCATGCCAAGGGAGGGCACAATCGCTCTCTACGGATCACCGATGGCAGAACTTGCACTCGCTTTTTTCATGGTGATTGGTGCCATCAGCATCATCTGGATACGCACCATTTTTCAGAGGCGCTGGGCAATCGTCCGCGAAACGCATGAACCGCTCTGGATTGTCTGGATAGTTATGGCGTTTGGCATCTTGCTTGCCATCGCACTTGCGATCAAGACGGGTGAGTTGAGCGTCCCTGTCTTCATTCACACGCTCACTCTGGGACTTGCTTCTGCTGCCTCCATCATTTCTACAACCGGATTTGCGATTTCCGAACAGACGCATTTGCTCATTCCATACATAGCACTGCTCTGTCTGTGCATTGTCGGAGGCGGACGCTTTTCCACCGCGGGTGGGCTCAAGGTCTATCGTGTCGCATCCATGCTACGTCAGCTCGACCATGAGTTTCGGTTATTGGTTTATCCGCACGGAGTGCGTCCTGCGCGCCAGGCTACAGAGGCAATCGACAACGAAATTCTCAAATCGACATGGATATTGCTGACGGCTTTCATGCTGGTCGTTGGTGCAATCGCCATGGCTGTCTCCTGGACCGGAGTGCCATTTTCAGGAGCACTGCTTGCTGCCGCAGGGTCGGTATCAAACATTGGTCCGGCCTACGAATTCGCACGGATCGTCGATTACCCTGACGCCCCGACCTATGCGCAGATGGGGCCGTTTGCACAGCTGGTCTTATGTGCCGGAATGATATTCGGACGCGTGGAAATTCTTGCCTTGCTATCGTTTTTCAACGTCGTGTTCTGGCGGGATTGACGGCAAGCGAATTCTTGAGACACCTTTGACTGGCAACTGTGAGTGAATTGAAACTCATCGTGAAACAAAAGGACCTCATCGCATCAAAGTGTCAAAAGATAACATTTTCAACCATGGGTTGAGTGAGATTCAGCGCCTCTAGTGAATAATAAGATAAGCTCTTTCAACAATTTAGCGTAGATTCTGATCTTGCGGCTTGCGGCGATCCACTCCATTGGCGTCTAATAGATTCGAATCGATACATCTGCGTAATGCTATTGTCATAAGAGGTGCTATAGTCCCAACAAAGCAGACAAGTTTTTTGTCTGCAAAAAAGACGGAATACTCATGGCCGCAGAAAGATCGCAAAGCCTCCAGGATATATTTCTAAATCACGTTAGAAAAAATAAGACGCCGCTCACAATATTTCTTGTAAATGGTGTAAAGCTTCAGGGCGTCGTGACTTGGTTTGACAATTTCTGCGTGCTGCTTCGCCGCGACGGTCACTCGCAACTGGTTTACAAGCACGCCATTTCGACGATCATGCCCGGGCAACCGGTTCAATTGCTGGACGGGGAAGTGCAGGACGAAGAGGGGTAGACCTGATCATTGCGTAGCGTTGACCCGAACAGGTTGAAGTCAAAACCACTCGACATTCCACAAAAAGGGAAGGGGCTTGAAACCAGGCTTGCGCCGACGCGCGCCATGGTGTTGTGCCCGATCCTGCGCAGGCCCGCGCGGAAAACTTCGAAAACCAAACATGGCCTGGCTGCCGGCACAGGTGAAGTTGAAACTCGCTCGGAGCAAGCGCGGCTTGCCGAAGCGGTCGGTCTTGCCCACGCAATCGGGCTTGATATTCGCTCCAGCGGCATTGTCCCGATTGCACGACCGCATCCAGGTACACTCTTCGGCTCGGGCAAGGTCGAAGAACTAAAAGGGATCAGTGCCGCTGAAGACGTGGACCTCGTTGTCGTCGACCATCCACTTGCCCCCGTCCAACAGCGCAATCTCGAAAAGGCGTGGAAGGTCAAAGTGCTCGACCGAACCGGATTGATTCTCGAGATCTTTGGTGAGCGGGCGCAGACGCGCGAAGGGCGTCTGCAAGTGGAACTCGCCCATTTGACTTATCAGAAGAGCCGGCTGGTGCGGAGCTGGACCCATCTTGAACGCCAGCGAGGTGGTGTGGGCTTTCTGGGCGGCCCAGGCGAGACACAGATCGAGGCAGACAGGCGCGCACTGCAGGAGAAGATTGTGCGCATTCGCCGCGAACTCGATCAGGTCAAGCGCACCCGTGCTCTGCACCGTGAAGGCCGAAAGCGCGTGCCTTATCCGGTTGTCGCGCTCGTGGGTTACACGAACGCCGGGAAGTCAACGCTCTTCAATACGCTGACCGGGGCAGGGGTTGATGCCAGAAATCTTCTCTTCGCCACACTCGACCCGACAATGCGCGAGATTTCGCTTCCACAAGGGGCAAAGGCCATCCTGTCCGATACGGTCGGATTTATCTCCAACCTGCCGACCAGTCTTATCGCGGCGTTCCGAGCAACGCTTGAAGAAGTACTCGAGGCTGACTTGATCCTTCATGTGCGGGATATCGCAAGTGAAGAGACGGATGCCCAGCGCGCCGACGTCAGGCAGATACTTGGTGAGCTGGGCGTTGACACAGCGCAGAGCGACGGCCGCGTTTTGGAAATCTGGAACAAAGTCGACTTGCTCGACGACGAGCGTGCCAGTGAGGTGCGCAATACAGCGGCACGCGTTGGAGCGATCTGTGTTTCGGCGATTTCCGGCGAGGGCGTCAACGAATTGCGCGCAGCAGTCGAGAACAAACTCAACGAGGATATGAAGCCGGTGGAGATCGTGCTGCAGCCGCAAGACGGCGCGCTGATGAGTTGGCTACACGACAATGCCAATGTACTCACTTCAAGTACCGACGATGATGGCCGGACGACGATCGAAGTGAGAATTTCTGGTACCAAACTCGATCAGTTTAACCGTCGATACCGACGCTCGCGGATTGCCGCCGAGTAAGGACGATCACGAAGGCTCCACGTCTTTTGCTCGTTCTTCTGACTTCACCTTGTTCCAGAGCTGATCCATTTCCTCCAAATTGGAGTCGTTTGGCGTACGCCCTTCAACCGCCAGCATCTGCTCGATCCTGTTGAAGCGGCCGACGAACTTCCCATTCGCGCGGCGCAAGACGTCTTCCGGGTCCAGCTGAAGGTGACGTGCAAGATTGGCAACAACGAAAAGCATATCGCCGAATTCCTCCGCGATGTCTTCACTGCGAGGCTTGCCGCCTGCAACTGCTTCTTCCAGTTCACCCATCTCTTCCTTGAGCTTGTCAAACACCGGCTCCATGGACGGCCAGTCGAACCCAACGCGGGCTGCCTTGTTTTGTAGTTTGACGGCGCGAAGCAGCGCGGGCAGGGCATGTGGCACGCCATCCAGCACGCTTTCAGAGCCCTTTGGATCAGAACCAGATTGCCCCGCAGATTTCTCCTGCGCCTTGACCCGTTCCCACAGACCGTCCAGGTCTACGTTGGCCCGTTCTTTCTCATCTCCAAAGACATGAGGATGCCGGCGGATCATCTTTTCACAGATCGCACCAACCACATCGTCAAAGCTGAATTCGCCATCTTCCTCGGCCATACGCGCGTGATAAACGACCTGCAACAGCAAGTCTCCAAGCTCATCTTTCAGCGCGTTGAAATCCTCGCGTTCGATGGCATCAGCCACCTCATAGGCTTCTTCGATGGTGTAGGGGACAATAGTCGCGTAGGTCTGCTCAAGGTCCCAGGGGCAGCCCGTGACAGGCGTCCTGAGCGCCGCCATGATGGAGAGGAGGTCGGCGATATCGTGCTTGGCCTTAACCAATTAACCCTCTGATCTAGGTGAACAAATC
>Ga0209633_10000388_pt1 | contig 52255 bp, 35 predicted proteins | sample Cruoilmetagenom1_FD_187290 | JGI IMG/M metagenome (GOLD analysis project Ga0209633, IMG submission 187290) | Oil polluted marine microbial communities from Coal Oil Point, Santa Barbara, California, USA - Sample 1 (SPAdes) (version 2) | ecosystem: Environmental > Aquatic > Marine > Oil seeps ... | reverse complement strand
TCGGAAAAACTAGTAGTAGTTCCTGTAATGGTTACTACATAATCATGCGTTTCATTGGCTGTAATACTTAGTTGACCATTGTTTTTAGTTGGACAAGTTTCACTAGTTACTTGAATATCAAAATTATCTGTAGGTAATGAGAAAACAGGACAACCAGATGCCGTAACAACTGTTCCTATAGGTGTATTTGGACATAAATCATTAGTATCTACAACACCATCCCCATCACTATCATCTGTTGCTGTGCCACCTCTAGGATCTAATAATTTTACGGTTGAATATAATCTATATTCTCCTGGATTTAAAGTTAAAGATTCATTTACATCTGTAACTGTTTTTTCGACTCCAGTAAAATACTCATACCAAATACCAGTTTTAGTAAATTGTGGTGCAATAGATTTAGTAGTAACATCAAAATTACCTACCAAAACTACATCCATGCTGGCATCTTTTAAAGTGATAGATTTTGTTAATCCGTTTACATTTAAGGTGAAATCAGTACTATTAAAAACGGGTTGTTGTTTTTTAAAAGATATCAGGGTTGCCCAAGTATTATAGATTTGTTTTCTATGTACATCATCAAAATATTCCCAGTGAATAGGTTTCCTATCTAATCTACAATTGTTTACAGATCCATCTGCACAAGTATTAATTGAAAAATCATACCCTAATTCACCAAATTGCCAAATCATTTTTGGACCAGGAATTGTAAAAAAGAACATACCAGCTAATTCTTCTCTTGCTAATGCTGTATTTAAATTTTTGACATTATAGTTTCCACTACTGTTTCCAAAGTTTAAATTATTGTACATTAATCGTTCTTCGTCATGGCTTTCCATATAACCAACAACATTTGGATTGTTCCAACCTCTTTGTTTATAAGACATCCAATCAATATTGGCATCAGATGCAAAGCCCATGGTATTTTGGTTATAATTATGATTACCATTTCCCCAAAGCATAAAACCAAAATTAGCTAACACCGTTTCTTCTGAATCATCTGCAAAATGCTCTAAAATTAAATATTCATTGTTGGAAGTATTTGTCCAGATATCATTAGCGTAATCTTCTAAAATAGCAATTCTGGAAGCGTCGTAATTTCCCCAAGCACCTACATCCGTATTAACAGTTTGAGTAAAACCTTTGGATAAATCAAAACGAAAACCATCTACTTTAAATTCAGTTACCCAATGTTCTATGGTTTGTTTTACGTAAGTTTTGGTGTAAGGACTTTCATGATTAAAATCGTACCCAACACTAAATGGATGAGTTGCATCTTGATTAAAATATGGACTATTAGCGGCAGGTTTATTAACGCTACTATCCCAGTACATTTGAACTAAAGGACTTTGACCAAAAGCTTGGTTGTAAACTACATCTAAAATAACGGCAATTCCTTTTAAATGGCATTGATCTACAAAGTTTTTTAAATCGTTTTTTGTTCCGTATGCTTTATCTAAAGCTCCGTGAAAGGAAGGATTGTAGCCCCAGCTATCGTTACCTTCAAATTCACTAACAGGCATTAATTCAATAGCATTAATTCCTAAACTTTTTAAATAATCGAGCTTGGTTAGTGCCGTATTTAAATCGCCTATATCATTGGTATTGACAACCGTAAAATCTCTTAATAATAATTCGTAAACTATTAAATTATGTTCATCTGGTTTTACAAAATTTGTAGTTTGCCATGTATAAGTTGGTTCATTAATTAAAAATGTGGAAACAATTCCAGTGGTTAAACCTGAAGGGTAAGGTTTTAAGTTAGGATAAGTAATAATTGGTATATATTGGTCGTTGTTAGGGTCTAATATTTTTGTGCTGTACGGGTCAGCAACTTTAATGTTGTAATCTATTAAATATTGGTAAGCATATTCGGTATTAATATTAAGTCCTGATAAAGTAATCCAAAAATCATCGCCATCTTTTGCCATTTGGTAGTTAGCATCTAAGGTCCAATTGTTGAAATCACCAAGAAGAAATACATCCGTTTTTAATGGAGCTTGTAATACAAAAGTAACCGTATTGTCAGGATTTATGTTTGCACCATATTTTAAACCTGCGGGTTTTGTAGCGGTTATTGTTGGAGTTTTTACATAAACATTTATACTATTTTCTTTAATATCTGTTGTAGTAGTTGCAACCGATTTAATAGTGTGTGCACCAGTTGAAGGAAATGTATAATTTAATAATGAAATTGTATTTGAATTTGTTGCTGTTTGTTTTGAAACACCATCAACAAATAGTTCTAAATCTGCATTGATTGATGATTCCGCAGAAATAGTTATAGCATCACTTAAATTGAAAACAGCTCCATTGGCAGGGTTTGTAAAAGTTATATTTAAACCTGTTGCATAAATTGGAATAAATATATCTGGGCTAGTTTGTGAATTTCCATCAGCAGATCTAAATACAAATGCTAATTTGGTAACGGTTTCTCCAGCAGTAATACTATAATAACTGGTTATATTTGGTGTAATTACTAAAGTATATATATTAGCGTTTAAACTATCACGTGTTAATTTAGGTTGCAAAGTATTATCACCCCAAGTTCCAATAACATGTTTCCAATCAGAATTGCTTGTTGAGGCAGAAGTTATTACTCCTGTATGTGCATATACATCACCAGTATAACCATCTAAACCTGTGCCTGTTGCATCTAAAGTAATAGTAATTACATCGTTTGCAGTTGGTAATGTAGGGTTAGTAGTTACTTGAGAAAAGGTTATTGCACTTGTTAAAAATAATGCTAAGAGTAATAGTTTTTTCATATAGATTGTTTTTTAAAATTTTAAAATAAAAAAGGCTGCATTGAGCAGCCTTTTTTATCCGCATAATTTTTAAGTGGTAGGGGATAATGTAATAGTTTTATCTAGGTAATTAACGGTTATAGTATAAACACCAGGTGTTCCAAGAAATCTAAAGTTATTATCGCCATCTTGAGCATCTTCGAAGTTAGAATCAATTGTAAAACCTTCTCCAACATAATAAGGGTAATTTCTACCAGAACCCCAATCTCCAAAATTAGTGAAGAATCTAAAGGTGTCATTACTAAAAGTTGTTGTAGCTTCAAACACCCCATCTTTTACCCAAGTCATTTCTACTGGAGTGTCCCAACCCCAACCTGCATCAGGAATACCAGCACCAACCATATAATGTTTAGGCTCATCAACAGCATTCATTATAATTGTTTTTGTTATAAGATTCACATCAATTTTATAAAAACCAGTTGTTCCTATAAATTTAATATTAGTATCTCCATCTTGAGCATTTTCAAAATTAGCATCTACACTACCACCTTCAAAAAATGTCCAATTGTATTGTGATGAAGCATTCCAATCTGGAGCATCAAAAAATCTGAAAGCTCCTCCATTATTAAACTTAGCAATTACTTCATAAGTGCCAGGTCCTGTTCCATAAACTTCAACTGCTTTTGCAGTATCCCATCCTAAAACAGCATCACCAATCATATAAATTGGATTAAAATCAGTAGAAAAAGGAGTTACAGTAATTGGCATATCATTTGAATCAAAAGAGGAATAGTCACTTAAGCTAACTTCAACTTTTATAGATATTTCTCCTGCGATTTTAGGTGTCAATCCTAAATTTATAAGTATTTTGTTTAATTCAACAGTTTCAAAAGTTTTAGAAAGGTTTGTTCCAACTGGAACAGTCTCTGAATTATCTTGATAACTTAATATGATTTTATAACTCGGTGCAGCTTTATACCCAAAACTAGGCTCAGTCCAAGTTACTGTTAAGGCATCTTGTCCTGAATTTAAGATGTCTAAAACCACATCACTAGCTGAAAGAGTAACCGTAGTAGATGCCGTAGCATCTAATTCAGTTAAATTTTGGCTATCACAAGCTACTAACAAAGTAGTAGCTGTGAATAACAATAGTATATTTTTAAATATTTTTTTCATGGTTTCTAATTTAAAAGATTAATATCCTGGGTTTTGAGTTAAATTCGGATTTGCATTTAAATCAGAAGATGGGATAGGGAATAAGTTACGGAAACTTGGTGTGGATGTACCTTCCGCTACACCACCTTTCCAAGGCCAAACGTAATTACCGTCTGTAAATCTTCCATATCTAATTAAGTCCGTTCTTCTGGTTCCTTCCCAATATAATTCTCTTCCTCTTTCATTTAAAATGAAGTCTAAATCTATAGAAGAAACAGGTGTAGCATTTGATCTAGTTCTTAGTAAATTCACATAAGAAATTGCAGTTGCTTCATCACCTCCGCCGCCTCTTAAAACAGCTTCAGCATACGTTAAATATACGTCCGAAATTCTAAATAATGGAAAATCGGTATCTGTAAAGTTTCCACTAGCATCAGAACCTGCATTTCCGTTTTTATCTACGTTCTTAAATTTAGTAATTGCATAACCATCTGTAAAAGTTGGTACAGAAGCAATTTCTAATTCTTGACCATCCGTATAAAACATTGCTCTTGAATCTTGGTCAATGCTATATGTATTATTGGTTAAATTTAATGTGATTTTATATAAACCAGCAGTAACAGCAATATTTGCACCACCATCTTCTAAAGTACCATCTGCACCATTATCACCAAAATTGAATCCCCAATCGTTATCTCTTCTAAATTTTATTTCACCATCAGCTAAATTAAAATAGCCTTGATAAACATCAGTAGTTCCTGTTTGATATAAAGGCATGTCAGGACCGTTCCAACCATTAATAGTTGCAGAACCAACTAATGCCCAATTTGTAGCAACTCCTATAGCGGTATTTGCTGTAGCAACATCAGAATCAGCACCAAACAAGTTTACTAAATTTTTAGTAGTTCGGTTACCACCCCAACCACCGTTGATTCCAAAATCGGTAGGGTTCATACTTCCACCAACAGCAGCATGAATTAAGAAAGTTGTACCACCATAAGTTTGGGTATGTAAACCATCAAATGCAATTGGGAAAATAACACCACTAGCAGTATTATTATCCGCTAAAAATAAATTTTTATAAGCTGGTTCTAAGGTGTAACCTGCATTAATTACTTTACTTGCATAGGTAATACAATCGCTATATCTAGCAGTACCTGTATAAACTTCAGCATTTAAGTACATTTTAGCTAATAACGTCCAAACAGCCGCTTGGTCTGCTCTGGCATATTCGTTCGATTTTGGAGCTGGCATAGTACCTTCAATAGCTAATAATTCACTTTCTACAAAGTTAAATATATCTGTTCTACTTTTTTGAGGAGGGAAAAAGAACCCAACTTCATCAGCTTCCGTAACAAATGGGAAACTACCAAATAAATCAACTGCATGGTAATAACTCAAAGCTCTTAAAAAACGAGCTTCATTTCGGTATTCTTGAACATCCGTTAATAATTGTCCGGTAACTCCTCTTGAACTTAATTTAGCATCTGTAGTTTCACGTAAAAAAGCATTACATGAAGTTATTTGATACATAATTCTGTTGTACAATGCAGTAACAAACTCATTACTTGGAGTCCAGCTTTGATTGTGATAATCAGGTAAACTACCATCTGCCCATCCAATTACGGCTTCATCCGTAGTTACCTCTTGAGCTAACCAATATTGACGTAAATATTGGCTAAATCCTTCATCAATTCCTGTAATATCAGGTAAACCAGCAGGACCTTGTTGTCCGCTAATAGCTAAACCAGCGTATAATTTTGCTAGTACTTGTTTATAGGCAGCAGGATTTTTAAATAAATCTGAAGCCAAAACAATATCTTTATCTTTAGGTAAAGTGTTTAAATCTTGTAAACACGAGGTCATAGTAAATAACATTACAATGGCACCTAAAAAGAATATTTTAAAAGAATATTTTTTCATTTTTTAAATATTAAAAGTTTAAATTAACACCAAGCATATATACTATAGGTCTTGGGTAAATATTATAATCAATACCTCCACTAACTTCAGGGTCTAATCCTTTGTAATCTGTAATAGTTAACACATTTTGTACGGTTCCTGAAAGTGTAAAGCTAGTATTTTCGCCCATTACGTTGCCAAAGTTATAGCCAACACTAACATTGTCTAATTTTACAAAAGAAGCTTCTTGAATATAGTAATCAGATAAGTATCTTTCAGTACCTCCATTTACAAAGCCAGTTTCTAAAACATTTACAACGCCATTCGTTATAACATTTGGAAAACCAGGATTTAGTAATTGATCTTGGAAACCTAAGTTGGAATCTACATTATTATATACATAATTTCCAATACTTCCTCTCCATGCCATATTAAAGTTCCAATTTTTATAATTTAAATTAGTAGTGAAACCAAAATTATAGTCTGCAGCTGGTTTTTTGTAACGGTACTTATCAGCAATCGTTATTTGACCATCATTATTTCTATCTACATAAACCCCCTCAATTGGCTTTCCATTAGTATCATATACTTGTTGATATACAAAGAAAGCATAAGGAGCAAACCCAACAGTATGACGTTGAATAGTATTTCCAACACCACCATTAAATCCACCAACTTCAACACCTTCATAATTTGGATCATCGTTGGTTGTTAATTGAGTAATTTCCGTATGCGCCCAAGTAAAGTTACCACCTACAGTTAATTGTAAATCATCCGTATTCACTAATTTTGAATTTAAAGTAACCTCAATCCCTTTATTTTCCATTTTACCAATATTAGCATTATCTGCATTAGATAATGATGAACCAGCAGGGAAAGGAATAAAGTTTAATAAATCTTTAGTTTTTCTATAATAAGCATCAACGGATCCATTAACAATACCATCAAATAGTCCAAAATCTACACCAGTATTGTACGTTTCTGTTTGTTCCCATTTTAAAGTAGTATTAAAAGGTTCTGCTCTATAAGTATTTATAAAGCTTGTACCAAATTGGTATTGTGCAGTATTGGTACTTGCTAAATAAGTTGCAATTGCAGGATAATAACTTCTAGGATTGTCTAAGTTATCAAGATTTTGTTGACCAGTAATACCCCAACTTAAACGCAATTTTAAATTAGAAAATGTTTTAGAATCCTTCATAAAAGGTTCTTCATATATTTTCCAAGCAAATGCTGCGGAAGGAAAATTACCCCAACGGTTTTCTTTACTAAATCTTGAAGAACCATCACGTCTGTATGTTAAGGTTAACAAATATTTATCCGCAAAAGCATATTTTAAACGGCTAAAATAAGATTGTAAATTTAATTCTTTATAAAAGTCATTATTTTCAATTTTACTTGGAGAAACAGAATGGTTAAATCCTTCGTTTTTGAAATTTTGATAAGAATAACCAGCCATAAAGTCCACAGAACTATTAATAGATTTTAAATCTTTAGCATAATCTAAATAAAAATCCATTAACTTATTATCTTTTGTTTGTTCGTAATGATTGGTACTTTTAAAGATGGTTCCATCTGTTAAAGTTGAATTAGCGGAGTTATTTGTAATGTCATCACCCTTACTTTTTGATTGATCAAAACCTAAGTTAAGATTAGCTCTTAGTTCTGGTAAAAAATGCATTTTATAATCAAATTGGATATTTCCAATGCCACGGTTTGCATGAGATCTATTATCTTTTTGTGTTAATAAAGCTAATGGATTTTTTGGAGCGCCTACAGCAATTGGAGCTCCACCAGGAGATTGTAACCATTCAAAATACCCCCCATAAGGCGAAGTGCTGTCATAAACAGGTTTTGTTGGATCCATTGAAATGGCATTACCAATAGCACCGGTATCTGCAAATCTATTAAGAACCATAGAAACTCTAGCATTGGCATCAATTTTTAAGTGATCATCAAATAATTTAGAACCTAAACTAATTGAGTACGTACCTCTTTCTAATTTAGAAGTTCGTAAGGTTCCAGTTTGATTAGTATAACCAGCGGAAGTTCTATAGTTCAATGTTTTAGTACCACCAGAAATACTTACATTATGGTTGGTAGCATAACCCGTTTTAAAGATTTGATTTTGCCAATTGGTACTGGCACTTCCTAATAAAGCTATATCACTTGGGGTACCATGAGCATTTACATAAGCTCTAAATTGAGTAGTACTTAAAGCATCTATTGTATTTACATTTTCACTTATAGAAAAGTTTGTATTGTAACTTGCTTTAAAACCATCTCCTTTACCTTTTTTAGTGGTAATAATAATTACCCCATTTGATGCACGTGAACCATAAATAGCAGTAGCAGAGGCATCTTTTAAAACGGTATATGAAGCAATATCATCTGGATTAATAGTGTTTAAAGGGTTTCTCATTCCATCAATACTATGGTTATCAACTGGCACACCATCAATAATAAATAATGGGTCGTTACTAGCATTTAAAGAAGCGCCACCTCTAATTCTAATAGTAGATCCACTACCAGGAGCACCACCACCAGAAGTAACTTGCACACCAGCTAATTTACCTGTTAACATTTGATCTGGAGAAACAATGTTCCCACGATTTAAATCTTTTGTTTTAACTGAAGTTATTGAACCTGTAGCATCTTTTACGGTAGTAACACCATAACCTACAATTACAACTTCATCTAAAGATTCAGTACTTTCAACCAAAGCAACATTAATAGTTGTGTTGTTACCCACGGTAATTTCTTGAGTTTTAAATCCTACATAAGAAAAAACCAATACATCACCCATTTTTACTTTATCTAAGGAATAATTTCCATCAAAGTCAGTAGAGGTACCTGTAGTGGTTCCTTTAATTAAAACGCCAACGCCAGGTAAGGCTGTGCCTCCTGTTGCTTCTGTAACCGTTCCTTTATAAGTTTGTTGACCAAACATAATAATAGGAAAGAGAAGAATGACATTTAACAAAAAAAGTCTAAAATTTTTCATTTATTTTAAGTTAATTAATAATTAAGTTTTTAATTGTTTTTACTGTTTTTTACATTTCACAGGGTGAATTTAGGAAGTTAACATTTATTTAACAATGACTTAAGTTAGTTTTAACTTTCCGAAAACGTTTTCGTGTTTATAACTTTTTTACGCAAACGTTGGAGCTAGAAAAGTATTTTTAGAAAGCTTTAACTGAATTTGAAATTTTAATAAGAAATTATAATTTTTTAATGAAAATGATATCGTTTCAGTTATTAGTTTATATTTGTAAAAGACGATAAACGCACTTTATTTTTATATGAAACCAAGAATAACCTTAAAGAAAATAGCTAGTGAATTTGGTGTATCTATTTCAACCGTATCTAAAGCATTAAAAGACAGCCATGAAATAAGTGAAGAAACTCGTGAAAAAATTAAGGCATTTGCAGATTTTTACAATTATAAGCCGAATTCTTTAGCTTTACAATTGCGTAATCAAAAAACTTCTGTTATAGGTGTAATTATTCCTGAAATTGTGCATCATTTTTTCTCAACTGTGATTAATGGAATTGAACAATTTGCAACCAAAAAAGGATATAATGTAATGGTTTGTGTGTCTAACGAATCTTATGAAAAAGAAGTTTCAAATTTTAGTGTATTAACCAATGGGAGCGTTGATGGGTTGATTGTTTCTATTGCTAGAGAAACACAACAAAAAAATGAGTATTCGCATTTTGAAGGACTAATTAAAGACGATTTCCCATTAGTATTATTTGATAGAATTAACGATGATTTAGCTTGCGACAAAGTAATTATTGATGATGTTGGAGGAGCTTATAAAGCCACTAACCATTTAGTAGAAATAGGTTCTAAAAGAATTGCGTTACTTACTACTCAAGATTTTATTACAGTTGGCTCATTACGGAAAGAAGGTTATTTAAAAGCTTTATACAAAAACGGAATTAAGGTAGATGAAAGTTTAATTTACAAAATAGATGATAATAAAGATTTATATGAACAGATAAAAAAAGTAATTTTTGTAACTAATCCACCAGATGCTATTTTAGCTGTAAATGAAATTTATGCAGCCAATGCTTTAAAAATAGCAAAAGAGCGAAAGCTTTCTATACCAGATGATATTGCTATAATTGGTTTTACAGATGGACTTATTTCTGAATTTACGTATCCACCGTTATCAGAAGTAGTACAACACGGATTTGAAATGGGGCAGCAAGCAGCAGAGTTGCTAATTAAAAGGATTGAACAAAGTACTTCAAGTGAATTTAAAAAAGAAGTAATATCTACCAATTTAAAAATTAGAAGATCCACATTAGCCACCAATTAATTATGGAGTGGACCTTTACTATTTTTTTTATTAATTAACCTGAGTTCGACATAAGATTCACGATAAACAACTGAAAATCATAACGTCATTGCGAAAATTATAAACGGTAGTGCATAATTTGAAGCAATCTCAATATTTTTAGTGAGATTGCTTCTTCTTTTCGTTGCACTCCAATCATCGCAATGACGCAGACTATTGATTTTCAGCCCAATAATTATTTTCTTACGTCGAACTCAGGTTAATTATTTTTTATAGTACTCAAAGGTTGTAGTTTATTAATTGTGGGATGTTGATTAAAATCTTACATTTAAAAAAACGATATATATATATTAATTTAATATATTTGCCTTGTAAAAGCAATTTTACAACTACTGTTTTTCACACTTCACATTACGCAATTAAGCAATATTGCTTATAATTGCACATTATTTAATGGATACATTTATGGAAAAACGGAAACTAAGTTTCTGGGAAATTTGGAATTTAAGTTTCGGGTTCTTAGGAATACAAATGGGTTTTGCACTGCAAAATGCCAATGCAAGTAGAATTTTACAAATTTTTGGTGCTCATGTAGAAGAGTTATCATGGTTTTGGATAGTTGCACCTCTTACAGGTTTAATTGTTCAACCCATTATTGGTTATTATAGTGATAGAACTTGGACAAGATTGGGTAGAAGGCGTCCCTATTTTTTAACAGGTGCAATTTTAGCAGCTTTGGGACTAATTTTTATGCCAAATGCAGCTATGTTTACAGCCTTTTTACCTGCTTTATGGGTAGGTGCTGGGATGTTAATGATTATGGATGCTTCATTTAATATTGCTATGGAACCTTTTAGAGCTTTGGTAGCAGATGTTCTACCTTCTGATCAAAGGACTTTAGGGTTTAGTATTCAAACTATTTTAATTGGTATAGGAGCAGTTGTTGGATCGTGGTTACCTTATGTTTTAACAAATTGGTTTGGTGTTGCAAACAATGCACAACCTGGGGAAGTTCCCTTAAATTTGCTTTTGTCTTTTATAATAGGTGCAATTGTATTATTAGTTAGTATAATTATTACAGTAGTAACTACTAAAGAATACTCACCCGAAGAAATGGCACAAATTCATGCAAATGAAGATGAAATTAAAGAAGATGAAAAATCTAGTATTTTAGACATTTTCACCGATTTTAAAGAAATGCCATTAACCATGAAACAACTTAGTTTTGTTCAATTCTTTTCATGGTTTGGATTGTTTGGAATGTGGGTATTTTCTACACCAGCAATAGCGCATCACATATATGGTTTGCCATTGTCGGATTCAAGTAGTGAAGCCTATCAAAATGCAGGAGACTGGGTTGGTGTTTTATTTGGCGTTTACAATTTAGTATCTGCTATTTACGCTTTTTTCTTACCAGCAATTGCAAAAAAAGTTGGAAGAAAAAAAACGCATACAATTTCATTATTAATTGGTGGTTTAGGATTAGTATCCATATATATTATGCCAAATCAATATTGGTTAATACTTTCTATGATTGGTGTTGGAATTGCTTGGGCAAGTATATTAGCAATGCCTTATGCAATTTTAGCAGGAGCGATACCTGTAAAAAAAATGGGTGTATATATGGGAATTTTCAACTTTTTTATAGTAATTCCGCAAATAATAAATGCCTTAATAGGCGGTCCTATTGTGAAGTATTTCTATGGGGGCGATGCCATTTATGCATTAATTGCTAGTGGTGTTTCTTTTTTAATTGCAGCCATGTTAGTGTATAAAGTTAAAGATGTAGATGATAATGTTGAATCAGTAAAATAATAACATGAATAATAAAATAGCATTTATTTTTGATTTAGACGGTGTTATTGTAGATACCGCAAAATACCATTTTTTGGCTTGGAGAAATTTAGCAAACTCATTGGGTTTCGATTTTACCAAAGAACAAAATGAACAATTAAAAGGAGTAAGTAGAGTGGCATCGCTTGAAATATTACTTAAAATAGGTAATATAGAATTATCGGATGAGGAAAAACAAGCATTACTTATTCAAAAAAATGAAGAATATCTTTCTTACGTTAATAATATGACTGCAGATGAAATTTTACCTGGAGTTTCTGATATGTTGAATTTTTTAATTAAAAACGACATAAAATTCGCTTTAGGTTCAGCGAGTAAAAATGCACCCTTAATATTAGAAAAAGTGGGGTTGATTAATAAATTTACAGCTATTGTTGATGGCAATCAGGTTTCTAAAGCGAAACCAGATCCTGAAGTATTTTTATTAGGAGCTAAAAAATTAGAGATGAGTCCAACAAAATGTGTAGTGCTAGAAGATGCTATTGCCGGAGTAAAAGCAGCAAATGCGGCTAATATGACAAGTATTGGTATTGGAAATGAATCCATTTTAAATGAAGCAGATTATGTTTTTGAAGATACCTCAAAAATAACCACTGAGTTTTTAAAAAGCTTAATTAATTAAAGAAATGAACAAAAATTATATTATCCCTAATGAGTGGTCAATTCTTGAAGAAGGATTTAACAAAGATAACGTTAAATCTTCCGAAAGTTTATTTAGTATTGGAAATGGCGCTTTAGGGCAAAGAGCTAATTTTGAAGAAGATTATTCAGGAGCTTCTTTTCAAGGAAGTTATATTGGAGGAATTTATTATCCCGACAAAACTAGAGTTGGTTGGTGGAAAAATGGATATCCTGAGTATTTTGCTAAAGTTTTAAATGCACCAAATTGGATTGGAATTCATATTAAAATCAATAAAACAACTCTTGACTTAAATGCTTGTAAAGTTCAAAATTTTAAAAGAGAGCTAAATATGAAAGAAGGCTGGTTAAGCAGGTCTTTTACAGCCATTTTAGAAACAGGGGTGGAAATTGAGGTGATTTCTAAACGGTTTATCAGTATTACTCATAATGAAATAGGAGCAATAAAATATTCTGTAAAAGCAGTTAATTTTTCTGGAGAAATAACGTTTGAACCTTATTTAGATGCCGGAATTATAAATCAAGATGCTAATTACGATGAGTATTTTTGGGATATTTTAAATGTTGAAAAAGGAGCAAACGAGGGTTGTATTTTATCCAAAACCTTAAAAACAGAATTTTTTGTAGGAACAGCAATGCATGTTTCCTTTTTATTAAATAACCAATCTGCAAATTATCCTCAAAAAACTAAAATAGAAGAAAAAAAACTTACCTATTCTTATACTTTAAAATTAAGTGAAGGAGACGTTGCAACCATTGAAAAAATTGGAAGTTATGCAACATCATTAAATTATAAAAATGAGGAATTAATTAGTGCCAGTATAAAAAATGTTCAAGAAGCAAGTAAAATAGGATTTGAAGCTTTATTAAATGAACAAATTAATGCTTGGGGAAATATTTGGAGAACTGCAGATATTAAAATTGAAGGAGATATAAAAGCACAGCAAGGAATTAGATTTAATATTTTTCAATTAAATCAAACCTACTTAGGAACGGATTCTCGCTTAAATATTGGTCCAAAAGGATTTACAGGTGAAAAATATGGTGGAAGTACTTATTGGGATACCGAAGCGTATTGCATACCATTTTATATGGCTACAAAGGATGCTAGTGTTGCAAAAAACTTATTACTATACCGATATAATCAATTAGATAAAGCTATTGAAAATGCGGAAAAACTAGGCTTTAAAAATGGAGCAGCGTTATACCCAATGGTTACTATGAATGGTGAGGAATGCCATAATGAATGGGAAATTACTTTTGAAGAAATCCATAGAAACGGTGCAATGATTTACGGGATTTATAATTATGTAAATTATACCAATGACTTTGAATATATTCCAAAATTTGGAATGGAAGTTATGATTGGAGTTGCACGTTTTTGGCATCAAAGAGCTAATTTTTCAGAAGCTAAAAATAAATATGTTATTTTAGGAGTTACTGGTCCAAATGAATATGAAAACAATGTAAACAATAATTTTTACACCAACTATTTGGCAAAATGGTGTATTGAATATGCTGTTGAATCATTACAGAAAGTTAAAAATGAATACGCTGAAGATTATAACAGAGTGCTTACCAAAGCAAATTTAACTGAAGCTGAAACTAAGCAATGGTTACAAGTAGCCAACAATATGTATTTTGCTTTTGATGAAGAAAAGAAAATATATCTGCAACAAGATGGATTTTTAGATAAAGAATTAATTCCGGTTGCTAAATTACCAAAAGAAGATAGACCTATAAATCAAAAATGGTCTTGGGATCGAATTTTACGTTCTTGTTATATAAAACAAGCTGATGTGTTACAAGGAATGTTCTTTTTTGAAGATCAGTTTAGTAAGCAGGAATTAGAACGTCACTTCGATTTTTATGAGCCATTAACAGTTCACGAATCATCACTTTCTCCTTGTGTACACTCCATTTTAGCGGCATCAATTGATAGAATTCCAAAGGCTTATGAACAATATGTACGAACTGCTCGATTAGACTTAGATGATTACAATCATGAAGTGGATGAAGGTTGTCATATAACAAGTATGGCTGGAACTTGGATGTCAATTGTTCAGGGATTTGGAGGTATGAGAGTAACTAATGAAGGAATTCCTTCATTTAATCCTCAGATTCCAAAAGAATGGAAATCGTATTCCTTTACAATTAATTTTAGAGGAAATATTATTAATGTTTACAAAAGTCAAACAGCATGTAAATTTTCTAATGAATCAGGAAATGAAATTACCATTTTAGTAAACAATAAAAAGGTTAAATTACCGTCTAAACAACTAATATCAGTATAAAATGAAAAAAAATCTCCTAGTAGCTGTTTTATTTTTAGCTTTTAGTCTGCAAGCTCAAAATATAAAAAAAATTGAACCACCATTTTGGTGGGTTGATATGAATCATAATCAATTAGAATTGTTAATTTATGGTGATGATATTGCTAGTTATCAGCCTTCAGTTGAAACTAATAATATTCTGGTAACTGGAGTTAAAAGAACTGAAAATAAGCATTATTTATTTTTAGATTTAGATGTTTCAAAAGCAACTGTTGGTACTTTTAAAATTAATTTTTCTAAAAAAGGTAAGAAAAATAACTTTTCGATTAATTATGAATTAAAACAACGCACTTCAAACTCTAAATTCAGAAAAGGTTTTGACAGTTCGGATGTGGTATATTTACTAATGCCCGATAGATTTGCAAATGGTGATGTTACCAATGATTCATCTAATGAAGTAATTGAAAAAGGAAATAGAACTATTAAAGGCGGTCGTCACGGAGGTGATATTCAGGGGATTATTAATCATTTAGATTATATAAAACAACTAGGTGCTACTGCTATTTGGAGCACTCCATTGTTAGAAGATAATCAACCAACATATTCGTATCATGGCTATGCAATAACAAATGCCTATAAAATTGATCCTCGTTACGGAACGAATGATTTGTATAAAAAATTAGCTGAAGAAGCACATCAAAAAGGGTTGAAACTTATTATGGATTATGTTACCAATCACTGGGGAAGCTCAAATTGGTTGGTAAAAGATTTACCAACGTATTCTTGGTTAAATCAATTTCCAGGGTATAAAAATTCTAATTATAGGATGACAACTCAGTTTGATCCAAATGCTTCAAAAATTGATGCAAAATATTGTATGGATGGATGGTTTGTAAAATCGATGCCCGATTTAAATCAGAGAAATCCTTTAGTACTAAATTATTTAATTCAAAACGCAATTTGGTGGATTGAATATGCTAACTTAGACGGATTTAGAGTGGATACCTATTCCTATGCAAATAAGGAAGGAATTGCTAAATGGACCAAAGCCATCATGGATGAATATCCTAATTTTAATATAGTTGGTGAAGTTTGGATGCACAATCAGGCAGCAATTTCTTATTGGCAAAAAGATAGTAAAGTAGGTGCCATTGAAAGCTATAATTCATATTTGCCAAGTGTTATGGATTTTACTTTACACGATGCTATTACAGCCATGTTTAATGAAGAAAATGCAAGTTGGGATCAAGGTATGATTAAAGCTTACAACAATTTCGTGAATGACTATTTATATCCAACTATTAATAATATGTTGGTATTTGCTGAAAATCATGACACACAACGGTTGAATGAAATTTTTAAAGGGGATATTCAAAAATATAAATTAGCACTTACGCTTATTGCAACGGTACGTGGTATTCCTCAATTGTATTATGGAAGTGAAATTGGTATGCAGGGAAATAAAAATAATGGCGATGGCGATATTCGTAGAGATTTTCCTGGAGGTTGGTCAAATGACACCAATAATGCTTTTACCAATTCAGGAAGAACTAATCAACAAAATAATTATTTTAACTTTACTAGTAAATTATTAAACTGGCGTAAAAATACTCCAGTTGTTCAAACAGGTAAAACCACTCATTACATTCCAATTAACAACGTGTATGTTTATTTTAGATATAATGATAAAAATGCTGTTATGGTGGTTATTAATAATAATCCAAAAGAGCAAACTATTCAATTAAATAGATTTGCTGAAAATTTGAAAAACTATACAACAGGAACTAACATTTTGACGGATATTAAATTAGATTTAACTAAAACAGCATTAACAATACAAGGTAAAACATCCTTAGTTATTGAATTAAAATAAGATCAAATTAAATTTTTGAAATAGAAAGAATATTCAGATCAAAATTTCAAAATTTGAAGATATTGACCATTCTTTAAAAAATAAATTATGCAACTTAAAAATATATTTTTTTTCATTTTTTTTGGAATAACTACTTTTTTGTTTGCTCAAAATGCAAATAGAAGGTTTATTAAAATTATTTCAAATGATTCGATAGTTAAAGTACAAACTAGCGATGGTTGGTATAGAATAAAACCTTATTCAACTAGCATAATTGAAACCTCGTTTATACCAAAAAATGAGCTTTTTAATCCTCATTCAGAAGCGGTGGTTTTAAAACCCCAAAATGTTCCTTTTAAAGTAGTTGAGAATGCACAGAATATAACAATTGTTACAGTTGGTATTAAAGCAGTAATTACTAAAAGTCCATTTCAAATTAGTTATTATTACAAAAATAAATTCTTAATTTCTGAGAGATTTGGATATGAAAAGAATGATAAATACGAGGTCATTGATTTTAATTTAGCACCTTCAGAGGTTTTATATGGAGCCGGCGAACGCGCTTTAGGAATGAATAGAAGAGGGTATAAATTACAATTGTATAATAGAGCAGATTATGGTTATGAAACCCATTCTGAATTAATGAATTACAGTATGCCATTAGTATATTCTTCAAAAAAATATGCTTTGCTGTTTGATAATGCTCCAATTGGATACCTTGATTTAGATAGTAAAAAAGATAATTCATTACAATATGAAACTATAAGTGGTAGAAAAACCTATCAAGTAATAGCAAGTAATAATTGGGATAATTTGATTGGGCAATATACAAGTTTAACAGGTAAACAACCTTTAATTCCGCGTTGGGCTTTAGGTAATTTTGCTAGCAGATTTGGGTATCATTCCCAAAAAGAAACCGAAAATACGATTCAAAAATTTATAGATGAAAAAATTCCTGTGGATGCAGTAATTATTGATTTATATTGGTTCGGAAAAACTATTAAAGGCACTATGGGGAATTTAGAGTTTTATAAAGATTCGTTTCCAAGTCCTGAAAAAATGATTGCCAATTTGGCTAAAAAAGGTGTTAAAACTATTTTGATTACTGAACCGTTTATTTTAACAACTTCAAGCAACTGGAAAGAAGCTGTAGATAAAGATATTTTGGGAAAAACGAAACAAGGTAAACCCTATACGTTTGATTTTTATTTTGGACACACCGGTTTAATAGATATTTTTAAACCAACAGCTAAAACTTGGTTTTGGAATATTTATAAAAATTTAGCTACCAATTATGGAGTTGCAGGTTGGTGGGGAGATTTAGGAGAACCAGAAGTACATCCTTCTGATTTAATTCATGTGAATGGCACAGCAGATGAAGTTCATAATATATATGGACATAATTGGGCAAAGCTAATTTATGAAGGCTATCAAAAAGATTTTCCAAATCAACGACCTTTTATTTTAATGCGTGCCGGTTATGCGGGCTCACAACGTTTTGGACTAATTCCTTGGTCGGGCGATGTGAATAGAACTTGGGGCGGATTGCAATCACAACCCGAAATTGCCTTACAGATGGGAATGCAAGGATTGGCGTTTGCACATTCTGATTTAGGTGGCTTTGCTGGAGCAAATTTAGATGACGAATTATATACACGCTGGTTGCAATATGGAGTTTTTCAACCAGTTTATCGACCACACGCGCAAGAACAAGTTCCTTCCGAACCAGTTTTTAGAGCGTCTAAAACTAAAGCATTAGCTAAACAATCTATAGAATTACGTTATCAACTATTGCCGTATAATTATACTTTAGCATTTAAAAATCATGCAAAAGGAACATCGTTAATGCGTCCTGTATTTTTTGAAGATGCTACTTCTAAAAACTTATTAACGTATGATAAAACCTATTTATGGGGAACTGATTTTTTAGTAAGTCCTGTGTTAAAATCAGGTATAAAATCGCAAGAAGTTTATTTTCCAGCCAATGCTAATTGGTATAATTTTTATACCGATGAAAAAGTAAAAGGTGGTCAAACTAAAAATATTAATTTGCATAAAAACTATATTCCAACCTATGTTAGAGGTGGTGCTTTTATTCCAATGATTAAAACTATTCAAAATACCACAAAGTATAGTTTAAAAACCTTCAATTTAAACTTCTATTTTGATAAATCTGTTAAAAAAAGCACAGGAATGTTATATAATGATGATGGAAAAACCCCACAGGCGTATGAAAAAGGAATGTATGAAATTTTGAATTTTGAAAGTGAATTTAAAAACAATAAATTAGCTATTGAAATTGAAACGGAAGTGGGTAAAAATTATTGGCCTTCAGAAAAACAAATCAGATTAATTATCCATAATATTTTTAAAAAACCAAAAAAAATAAAAGGGTATCTATTTGAATGGAATAATAGTAAACATTTAGTAACTATTTTAATTCCAAATGTAAAATCATCACCAAAAAAAATTAAAATCAATTTAAGTAACTAATATAATTCCAAGTAACATGAAAAAATTAATCGCGTTAATAGCACTTATTACCATAGTTGCGTGTAAAAATGAAGCGCAGAAAAAAGAAAATTTGAATAAAACGACACCAACTGCAAAAGCCATCACCGATGCTGATATAGAAAACGCAGTAATTTACGAAACAAATATTCGACAATATTCACCCGAAGGGACTTTTGATGCTTTTACCAAAGATATTCCTCAACTAAAAGAATTAGGGGTTAAAATAATTTGGTTAATGCCTATTTATCCAATCTCAAACACAAAAAGTAAAGGACCTTTAGGTAGTTATTATGCCATTACCGATTATACGAAAGTAAATCCTGAATTTGGGAATTTAAAAGATGTTAAAAACTTAGTTAAAACGGCTCATAATAATGGTATGTTTGTAATTCTAGATTGGGTAGCTAACCATACAGGATGGGATCATGAATGGATTAAAAATCATCCGGATTATTATACTAAAGATGCTAAAGGAAATATTATTTCTCCAAAAGGAACCGATTGGACAGATGTTGCCGATTTAAATTATGACAACAAATCAATGCGTAAAGAAATGATAGAAGATATGTCTTATTGGCTAAAGGATGTAAATGTAGATGGATTTAGATGCGATGTTGCTGGAAGTGTTCCTGAAGATTTTTGGGCAGATGCCACAGTCAAACTTAAAAAAATTAAACCAATATTTATGTTGGCAGAAGCTTGGGAACCTAAATTGTTTAAAAATGGGTTTGACATGGCTTATGGTTGGGATACGTATCATATAATGAATGAAATTGCTCAGGGCAAAAAAAATGTACATGCTTGGGATAAAAGGAGGTCTCAAATTGATAGTATGTACCAAAAAGATGATATTTTAATGAATTTTATAACCAACCATGATGAAAATTCTTGGAATGGTACCGTAAAAGAACGTTTAGGAGATGCATCAAATACGATGTTAGCGTTAACTTATTGTACTCCTGGAATGCCATTAATTTATAGTGGTCAAGAATACGGTATGCATAAGCGTTTACGTTTTTTTGATAAAGATACTATTACCAAAGTCAAAGGAAAAGTATGGGCTTTATTAGAAAAATTCGGTAAATTAAAAAATACCGATATTGCTTTAAATGGAGGTAAGAATGCAGCCAGTTATCAAAAAATTAATAGCTCGAATAATGATAATATTTTAATTTTTAAACGAGAAAAAGAGGGTGAAAAATTATTTTATATGGCTAATTTAAGTAATAAAGAAGTATCATTTACTACCAATTTGACTGGTGATTTTTTAGATTATATTAGTCAAGAAAAAATACATTTTACTAAAGATAAAAATCTTATTTTTAAACCTTGGGAATATAAAATATTAGTTCCATAAAACTGGTTTTAAAGTATTGATAATAAATATTTTATTGAATTTTTAAGGAATGTTTTTTACATTCCTTTTTTTATATTTAATTGCGAAATCGTTTTAGTGAATATTTAGTAGATTTATAGGATAAATTTTGACTATATTGTAATTTTGACATCTAAATTAACTTATGAATCAACCTATAAAAAAAATAGCTGTTTTAACCTCTGGAGGTGATGCTCCCGGAATGAATGCTGCAATTCGAGCAGTAGTCAGAGCTTGCACTTATTATCGTGTTGATTGCGTTGGTGTTTATAGGGGATATCAAGGTTTGATTGAGGGTGATTTTGAACAAATGTCTGCTCGTCATGTAAGTAATGTTATTAACAGAGGCGGAACGATATTAAAATCTGCTAGGTCTTTAGAATTTAAAACAAAAGATGGAAGAGCAAAAGCTTACGAAAATCTTAAAAAAGACGATATTGGAGCTTTAATTATAATTGGTGGAGATGGAACTTTTACAGGTGGTTTAAAGTTTATTGAAGAGTTTGATTTTCCTATTGTTGGAATTCCAGGTACTATTGATAATGACATATACGGTACAGATAGTACAATAGGATACGATACCGCTTTAAATACTGTAGTTGAAGTAATTGATAAAATTAGAGATACAGCAAGTTCTCATAATCGATTGTTTTTTATTGAAGTAATGGGGCGTGATGCTGGATTTATAGCATTAAATGCTGGAATAGGAGCAGGTGCTGAAGAAATTTTAATTCCTGAAGAAAATATTGGGTTAGAAAAATTAGTAGATTCTCTAAAAAATGGGAGAGCAAAAGGAAAAACTTCAAGTATAGTTGTAGTATCTGAAGGAGATAAAATAGGTAAAAATGTTTTTGAACTAGCAGATTATATAGGTGAAAATTATCCAGCTTATGATATTAGAGTTTCTGTTTTAGGACATATGCAACGTGGAGGGTCACCAAGTTGTTATGATAGAGTATTAGCCAGCCGATTAGGCGTTGCAGCTGTGGAAACTTTATTAGATAAAAAATCAGGCGTTATGATTGGTATTACTAATAATGAAGTATCTAAAGTTGGCTTAGAAAAAGCCATTAAAATGAACCACGAAATAAATAAGGAATTGCTTAAAGTAGCAGAAATAACATCAATTTAATAACACAAAAAAATATAAAAATGTCAACAATTAAAATAGGAATTAACGGATTTGGTAGAATTGGTAGAATTGCATTTAGAGTTGCAGCTAGTCGTCCAAATATCCAGGTAGTTGGAATTAATGATTTGTTAGATGTAGAACATTTGGCATATTTATTAAAATATGATTCAGTTCATGGAAGGTTTAATGGTACTATTGAAGTAAAAAATGGAAACCTAGTTGTAAATGGTAATGAAATAAGAGTTAGTGCTGAACGAAATCCAGAAGACTTAAAATGGGATGCTGTAGATGCAGATGTTGTGTTAGATTGTACAGGCATTTTCACAACCTTAGAAGGAGCACAAAAACACATTACTGCAGGAGCTAAAAAAGTAGCTATTTCGGCTCCTTCTGCGGATGCACCAATGTTTGTAATGGGTGTAAATAATAAAGAAATTACAGCTAAAGATACTATTGTTTCTAATGCGTCTTGTACTACTAACTGTTTAGCCCCATTAGCGAAAGTTATTAATGATAAATTTGGAATTGTTGAAGGTTTAATGACAACAGTTCATGCAGCAACAGCAACTCAATTTACAGTAGATGGTCCTTCTAGAAAAGACTTTAGATTAGGTCGTGCTTCTTTAAATAATATTGTTCCAGCTTCTACCGGAGCTGCAAAAGCAGTTGGAAAAGTAATTCCTCAATTAAATGGAAAATTAACAGGAATGGCTTTTAGAGTGCCAACTGTAGACGTTTCTGTTGTTGATTTAACGGTACGTACTGAAAAAAGCACCTCACTCGAAGAAATTAAACAAGCAATAAAAGATGCTTCTGAAAATGAAATGAAAGGTGTTTTAAGTTATACCGAAGAAGGAGTGGTATCTCAAGATTTTGTTTCTGAACCTCATACTAGTAATTTTGATGCAGGTGCAAGCATTGGTTTAAATGAAAATTTCTTTAAATTAATCTCTTGGTATGATAACGAGTTTGGTTATTCAACTAAATTAGTAGATTTAGCAACGTATATTCACGGAGTAAAATAATTACTAAAAAGTAGTAAAATGATTTTAATAGCAGATGGCGGATCAACAAAAGCGGATTGGATTTTGTTAGACATGTCTGGTAATCAAAAGCTTAAAACTAGAACGGAAGGGCTAAATCCTGCTGTTTTTAGTGAAAAAATATTACACCAACGTTTAGAGGCCAATACAGAATTGGCAGCTATAAAAGATGTTGTAACCGAGGTGTTTTTTTATGGTGCTGGTTGTGGTACCGATAAACCAACATTACTATTAAAATCAATTTTCAAAAAATATTTTAAAAACGCTAAGGTTAATGTAAAAGAAGATACTTATGCAGCGGCTTTTGCGGTAACTACAAAACCAGGTATAGTTTGTATTTTAGGAACAGGTTCTAATAGTTGCTATTTTGATGGAGAACATGTAGATGTTAGAATACCATCCTTAGGATATGTATTAATGGATGAAGCTAGTGGTAATTATTTTGGTAAAAAATTATTACGTGATTATTTTTACCATAAAATGCCTAAAGAAATTGAAGCTAAATTTGAATCTTCCTTTGATTTAGATGCTGATATTATTAAGAAAAATTTATACAAAGAGGAAAACCCAAACACTTATTTAGCTCATTTTGCTGAGTTTATACTTAAAAACGAGCGAAACGCTTATTTTAATAAAGTGTTGCACAAAGGAATAAAAGAATTTTTTAAGAATAGAATTTTACCTATTAATGAGTCTAAAGAACTTCCAGTTCATTTTGTTGGATCCATTGCTTATTTTTCACAGGATATTATCAGAGATGTCGCAAGATATCATATGATTAAATTAGGTAAGTTTGTTCGAAGACCTATTGATGGTTTAATTGAATTTCATAGAAATAAATTAAAATTAGAGCAGGTCTAAAATGCGTTCCAGAGCCATCCCTCTGGAACCTTTTATTAAAATTGAAGTATTATTAACATTTATATAGTTTTGTGATTTTTTGAAAGCTTCAAAACTTTCAAATTGGAAAGCATTTTTTACGGTAATAGTAGAAAATGCTTTTCCAATTAAATACACGTTGTTAAAATTAAATGAAGTAGCTAAATCTGCTATTTTTTGATGCTCTTGTAAGCTACTTTTTCCTAATTCAAACATATCGCCTAAAATGGCAATTTTATTTTTGGATTTCAGTAAATTAAAATTATCTAATGCTTCTTCCATACTGTTAGGATTGGCATTGTAGGCATCTAAAATAATTTCATTGGTGTTTTTAGAAATTATCTGAGAACGGTTATTAGTTGGAATATAATTTTCAATAGCAATTTTAATATGCTCAGTGCTAACTTTAAAATAATCTCCAATGGTTATTGCAGCAGCAATATTTGTAAAATTATACTTTCCAATTAAATTGCTGTTTATAATAGTATCTTTAAAAATGACTTTTACAAAAGGGTTTGCTTCTTTAAATTGAATTAGTTTTTGATTAAACTCAATGATGTTTGCCCTTTTAGATTGTTTTACTTGTATTTTATCATCAGAATTAATAAAAACAGTTCCGTTAATGGTTTTTATAAAATTATATAATTCTGATTTTTCTTTAACAATGTTTTCAAAACTTCCAAATCCTTCTAAATGAGCTTTTCCAAAATTAGTAATATAGCCATAATTTGGTTCTGCAATGGAGCATAAAAATTTAATTTCATTTAAGTGATTTGCTCCCATTTCTACTACACCAATTTCCGTTTTTGGAGTCATAGAAAGGAGCGTTAATGGCACGCCAATATGATTATTTAAATTTCCTTGAGTTGCAACCGTTTTAAATTTAGTTGATAAAACAGCATTTATTAATTCTTTAGTTGTAGTTTTTCCATTACTTCCAGTTAGTGAGATAATGGGAATTCCTAGCTTTTTTCTATGGAAATTTGCTAATTTTTGTAGGCTTTGTAAACTGTTATTTACTTTTATAATGTTAGTATTATTGGTATCTATTATTTCATCTACAATAGCATAAGAAGCCCCTTTTTTAATAGCTTCTTCAGCATATAAATTACCATTAAAATTTTCACCTTTTAAAGCAAAGAACATACTTCCTTTTCTAATTTTTCTGGTATCGGTATCTACTAAAAAACTTTGGGTATATAACTTGTATAATTGGGCTATTTCCATAGTTTAAATATAAAAAAACCTCGCTGAATTTACAGTGAGGTTTATATTTATTTTTTGAGACAATTTTTAATATCTAATTTTTGTTGTTGTAGGTTTTCTACGTTTATAAGTCATTGGGCCTAATCTATCCGTTGCGCATCTAAAACCAATATAATTTGTAGCCATGTACTCTGGTAAGTACCTACGCTGAGAAGGATCTAACCAATACTCTCTATCTTTCCAAGAACCGCCTTTATAAACACGAGTTTCATTACTTATTAAAGTGGTTCTTTTTTTAGTATCGTATTGTTGCATAATTAAACCGCTTTCACCAATAACTCTTGGATTAGTTGGAGAATTATACATTCGTGGTTTACTGTCTAACTCTTCTTCATCCTTATTATAAAATTTGGTAGAGCCTAAATCTCCATCACGTGCATCAACATTATAAGCTTTTTCATAGTTATTACGCATATATGCATCTCTTTTGCTAATAGGTATATATTTTACATCTCCAGGCAACGCTTTAGGTATTAATTTCCCATTGTCTAAAGTGTCATATTCTACTGAATTATCATCTACAATAACCACTTTGCCTTCAGCATCAATCATTTTTTTTGTAAATATATTTCCTCTAAAATAGTTGAAATCATTGGCGTCATTATCAATAATCGGTCGGTAAACATCTGCCACCCATTCGGCAACATTACCTGACATATCATAAAGTCCAAAAGCATTTGGTTTGTAGGATTTTACTTTCATTGTAATATCTCCACCATCATTACTCCAACCAGGCACACCACTATAATCTCCTTTGCCTTGTTTAAAGTTTGCTAATTGATCTCCCCTAAACCTACGTGATTTATTACGAGTATATTTGCCGTTCCAGGCATATTTTTTTCTTCCTTTAATAGTATTATATTCTCTATTTTCAACAATTGCTTTGGCCGCATATTCCCATTCAGCTTCAGTAGGCAATCTAAATTTAGGCGATAAAATACCATCAGAAACTTTTACTTGTCTACCAGTAAATGTACCTCTTGAAGGTCTTGATTCTCCTTTTTTTCGTTTTTTATTAGATCGAAGCCCTTTATTGTAAATAGAAGAATCTCCCTCAAATAAAAGATATGGGTTTGCTAAATAAGTATCGGTAGTAAAATGATCTTTTCCTTCAACTTTTAAGGAGTCCATACTAAATAGCGGATTTAAAATACCTTTGTCCATTAGTAATTTTTCATTTACTCTGTCACTTCTCCATTTACAATATTGATTTGCTTGTAACCAACTTACTCCAACCACTGGGTAATCGGCATATGCAGGATGTCTTAAATAATTTTCGGTTAATAATTCGTTATTCCCTAAAACATCACGCCAAACTAAAGTATCAGGTAATGCAGATAAATAAATATCTTTATAGTTAGGATCACTTGGTGGAAATATTTTTTCCATCCATTGTAAGTAAAATAAGTATTCTGCGTTAGTAACTTCTGTTTCGTCTAAATAAAAAGAACGAATTTGTTGTTTTACAGGAGTTGTATTCCAATCGAACATTACATCGTCTTGAACCTCTCCCATAGTAAAAGTTCCCCCTTCAATTAATACCATTCCAGGAGGTGCTTGTTGTCCTTTATAATTGGCGTTGGATGAAAATCCACCTGCTGCTTTATCTTTTGAATTCCACCCAGTTAACGACGATTTATTATGCGAGGTTCTATTGTGACAGCCTACAAACATAACCGTGGTTACAACAAGTAATATAAGTTTTGAAACTTTAAATAAATTTTTCATATTCATTTTCAGTAATTAGGGTTTTAATGTTTTGCAATTTACATTAAATATATATTTTCACAAGAAATTTTTTCAGTAAAACTATTTAACTAAGATTTTAACGATTGTTTTTCTTTATTATTATACGTAATGTTGTATTAAATTAAAAATAACCTATAAAAATTAGCGTTACTGCAATAATGAAACTTAAAATTAGACTTTATTTTTTAATTTGTTTTTTAATTGTAAATTCAATTTTTGGGCAACAAAAAATACTAAAATCATTTCAACTTAACTGGCAAAATAATGTTAGTTTTAAGGTTAGTAATAAGCAAAAAATTACGACCAGTATAGTTAAGGCTAATTTTATTGATAAAAATTTAAATCCAACCTATACATCTTCTTGGAAAGTGGCCAATGGTAAAACATTGAGCTCATTTTTAATAAAAAATGTAAATTATCAAATAGTATCAAAAAAGGAGTTTAATGAACTTTCCGTCACTAAAATTCCGAATAAAATAAATGCTAATTTTCATATTGTACATGCTAGAGACAAAACCTTAGCCGTTTTAAATTTAAATCCTTTAATTTATGAAAATTCACAATTAAAAAAGGTAATTTCTTTTGACATCGAATATGTTACCGATGCAAAAGGCAGAAGAAATATTGCTAAAATGTCCACCCTTAAAAATTCGGTTTTAGCAACAGGAACTTGGTATAAATTTGCCATTGATACTACAGGGGTTTATAAAATTGACAAATCGTTTTTACAAAAACTAGGTATAAATACGTCAGCTATTAACCCTAAAAATATTCAAATATTTGGAAATGGAGGACAAATGTTACCTTTTAGAAATGGTAATTTCAGATATGATGGATTACAAGAGAATTCCATTTATGTTAATGGAGAAGAGGATAATAGTTTTGACGATTCTGATTATATTTTGTTTTACGGGAAAGGTTCAAATACTTGGAAAACGAATGGCTCAGTAAGTTTACAAAATACACATCATCAGAAAAATATTTTTTCCGATAAAGCTTATTATTTTATTACCGTTGGAGGTACTAATGGAAAAAGGATTTTAATGCAGCCACAAGTTACGCTTGCAGCAAATCAGCAAATTAATAATTATGACGATTTTACTTTTTTGGAAAAAGATGAGGTAAATCTATATGCAGCAGGTCAGCAGTGGTTTGGTGATTCTTTTAATATAGAAAATACGCATACCTATTCCATCCCTTTTGAAAATATTGATAATTCAGAAAACATATTGGTTAGGGTTCGTGGAGTCGCAGAATCGGGTTTAGCTTCTCAATTTCAAGTTTCCGTTAATAACCAATCAATTTTTAATATTAATATTCCTGCTAATAGTGGCTTAACAAAAGCTTATGCTATTGAAAATTATAACTCTGTAAATGTTTCCGGAAATGCGATAAACGTCTCTGTAACCTATAATAATGGCGGAAACCCTTCAGCAAAAGCTTATTTAGATTATATAGAAGTTTTGGGTAAAAAAAAGTTAATAGCAAATGGAAAACAATTTAGATTCAGAAACTTTGATGTTGCAAACTCTAATGGTGTGTTTGAATATGTAATAGAAAATTCTAATGAAATAAATAAGGTTTGGAATGTAACCGATTATTTGCATCCAACTAATATTGAAAACCAATCTACTTCTTCAAGTTTTTCATTTAAAATAAATGGGGGAATTAATCAAGAATTTGTAGTTTTAAATGATAGTGATTATTATACTCCTGAAACTATTGAAAATAGCTTAGTTGAAAATCAGAATTTACATAGTTTAACTAATTTAGATTATATAGTAATTACTCAGGATTTTTTAAAGGAACAAGCGCAACGACTTGCAACGTATCACGAACAAAACTCTAATTTAAAAGCTAAAGTAATTTTGGTTAATCAAATTTATAATGAGTTTTCTTCTGGTTCTCCAGATATAACTGCTATTCGCGATTTCATTAAACATTTATATGATAATTCAACCACAAATCCAATTAAATACGTTTGTTTATTTGGTGATGCTTCTTATGATTACAAAGATAGAATAAGCGGTAATAATAATATTGTACCAACCTTTGAAGCATACGATAGTTTTAATTTAGCAACGTCTTTTGTTACTGATGATTTTTATGGAATGATGGATGACACTGAAGGACAAATGCAAAATTTTGAAAAACAAGATGTGGTTACAGGAAGAATTCCGGTGTCAGATGTTTTACAAGCTCAGCAAGTTGTAGATAAAATATTAAATTATAACAGTACCAATACTTTTGGTAGTTGGCGAAATCAAATTACTTTAGTTGCTGATGATATAGATGCAATAGGAGAAGAAACTCTAGAATTAAATTTGGAAAAATTAGCAGATTCAATTACTGTTAATAAACCAATATTTAATTTAAAAAAGATATATATTGATGCTTATCAACAAGAATCTTCAGCTGGAGGTAATAGATACCCAACCGTAAATATCGCTATTTCTAATCAAGTAGAAAAGGGTACTTTAGTAATGGATTATTTTGGGCATGGAGGAGAAGACGGATGGGCTGCCGAACGAATTTTAGAAGTGCCAGATATTCAAAAATGGAATAATAAAAACACACTATCCTTATTTGTTACAATAACCTGTGAATTTTCACGATTCGATAATCCTTTGCGTAAAACTGCAGGTGAATACGTTTTATGGAATGCCAACGGAGGAGCTGCATCCTTAATTTCAACAACTCGTGAAATTTATATAAGTGTTGGTGAGGCTTTAAATAAAAATTTAATGGAACCACTTTTACAATTTAACAATGAAAATTATTCCATTGCTGAAAGCCTTATGATTGCTAAAAATCAGTTTTCTACCAATCAACGGTATTTTATTTTTACTTTAGGCGATCCTGCAATGCATTTAAATATTCCTAAACCAGCCGTTAAATTAACTAAAATGAATGATGTTTTATTAACGCAACGTATAGATACCATAAAAGCACTTTCTCATATTAAGTTTGATGGAGAAGTAACTAACTTATCTGGCACAAGGTTAAATAATTTTAATGGTGAATTTGAAGTTACAGTTTTTGATAAGTCAGTTTCCAAAACAACTTTAGATAATGATCATCATAATATTACAATGCAATTTGATGCCATTGAAAGTAAAATTTTTAGTGGCAGATCTAAAGTAGAAAATGGTTTATTTACCTTCGATTTTGTTGCTCCAAAAGATTTAAAAATAGCTTTTGGAAAAGGAAAATTAAGTTTGTATGCATTTGATGCTGTTCAAGATAAAGCAGGAGCAGATTTTAATATAGTTGTAGGAGGTATAAATACCAATGCTCCCGAAGATAATACTGGACCAACCGTTCAGTTATATATGAACGATTTAAATTTTGTAGATGGTGGAAATACCAATGCATCTCCTTTATTTATAGCAGTTCTTCAAGATGAAAACGGAATAAATACATCTTTAACTGCTGTAGATCATGATATTGTTGCGATTTTGGATAATGATAATGCTAATCCAATTGTATTAAATGATTACTATCAAACAGAATTAAATAATTATAAAAAAGGACAAGTTAATTATCCATTTAGAAATTTAGCACCAGGTTTGCATACCATAACCTTAAAAGCATGGGATACATACAATAATCTTACCGAAACATCGTTTACCTTTTTTGTAGTAGATGATAGAAATTTAGTTTTAAGTAATGTGCTGAATTATCCAAATCCGTTTGTAAATTATACGGAATTTTGGTTTAATCATAATAAACCAAATGAAGAATTAAACGTTCAAATTCAAATTTTTACTATTTCAGGCAAGTTGGTTAAAACAATTAATGAAACGGTACAATCTATTGGAAACTTGTCTAGAAGTATTTCTTGGAATGGTTTAGATGACTTTGGAGCAAAAATTGGAAAAGGAGTTTATGTATATAAATTAAGAGTTAGTTCTTTGAATTCTAATACATCATCACAAAAAACAGAAAAATTAGTAATACTTCAATAAAAAATAAGATATTTGTTAAGCAAAATTACCCTATAAATGAAAAAAATAATTCTATTATTCCTAATATTTTTAGTTACTTTTTCTAAAATAAATGCGCAAGATATTCCCAACCCAATTACAACAGCAGCACCTTTTTTATTAATTGCTCCTGATGCAAGAGCTGGTGGTATGGGAGATATTGGCGTAGCCACCTCTCCGGATTCCTATTCTCAACATTGGAATGCCTCAAAATTTGCATTTATGCCATCACAATTCTCTATTGGTGTAGTTTATACGCCTTGGTTAAGACAATTAACAAGTGATGTATTTTTGGGCGGTTTTTCTTTTGCAAATAGAATAGATGACAGAAGTGCATGGGCTACAAGTTTGAATTATTTTAGTCTTGGAAAAATAGAATTGACTGATATAAATGGTTTGCAATTAGGTGACGAAAATTTAAATGAATTTTCACTAGATGGCTCTTATTCTTTAAAATTAAGTGAAAGCTACTCTATGGGAGTTACCATGCGATATATTCGTTCCGATTTAGGAATTAAATCTACAAATTCAACTATAAATCCAGTAAATACCTTTGCTGTAGATATTTCAGGGTATTTTCAATCTGAAGAAGCAAATTATGGTAATTTTAATGGTGTTTGGCGCGGAGGTTTTAATGTGTCAAATATAGGTCCAAAAGTATCTTATTCCGATGATGGTCAAGACAATTATATTCCTACAAACCTTAAAATAGGTGGAGGTTTCGATTTTATTTTGGATAACTTTAATAAAGTGAGTTTAAACTTAGAATTTAATAAATTATTAGTGCCAACACCTAGTGTTTCAATAGCAGGAGACGGTCAGCCACCATACAAACAAGAAAATACAAGCTTTTTTAGTGGGATATTTAAATCTTTTGGCGATGCTCCAGGAGGTTTTAGTGAAGAGTTAAAAGAATTTACTTGGGCATTAGGGGCTGAATATATGTATGAAGATGCTTTTGCTCTTAGAGCAGGTTACTTTAATGAAAGCGATTTAAAAGGAGCAAGAAAATATTTCACCTTAGGAGCAGGATTTAAATTTAAAAGTACAAGATTAGATCTTTCTTATCTATTTAATTCTTCCAATATTAACAACCCATTAGAAAACACGCTTCGTTTTTCATTATCTTTTGATTTTGGAGAATTATTTGAAGTATATTAATCGTTAATTATTTATTAATGAAAAAAATTGAAATAAAAACAGCAATTACTGTTTTTGATTCGTTTAATGAGCTTTTAGTAGAGGATAAAAGTTTAATGAATGAAGCTATAAAAGCTAAACAAAATGCTTATGCTCCATATTCTAAATTTAGTGTTGGAGCTGCATTATTGTTGGACGATGGTACCATTGTAATTGGTAATAATCAAGAAAACGCTGCGTACCCTTCTGGAATATGTGCAGAACGAGTTGCTATATGGAATGCATCTTCTCAATATCCAGATAAAAAAGTAATTAAATTAGCAATTTCTGCTAGTGCTTCTTCTCATATCGTTAATGAGCCTGTTGCACCTTGTGGTGCTTGTAGGCAAACATTATCAGAATATGAAATGAAGCAAAAAGAACCTATTGAAGTCTTTTTTATGGGAGAAGAAGGCAAAGTAATTAAAACTTCATCGGTATTAGATTTGCTTCCAATAGCTTTTGATAAATCATTTTTATAATTTTTTTGAAATGGATGTTACTTCCAAGGAAGATTTATATAATATAGTTTCGCTATTCTATAAAAAATTATTGGCAGATGATTTGTTAAAACCCTTTTTTATAAAATTCGAAAATCCTGAATTTTTAGAAATACATTTACAAACATTGGTTAAATTTTGGAGTCAAGTATTATTCTACACAGGCGAATATCAAAATAATGCGATGCAACCACATTTTATAATTCATCAAAAAACACCTATTAAAAAAGAACATTTTAAACATTGGTTATTGCTTTTTAATACTTCGGTAAACGAATTGTTTAAAGGAGATAATGCTCATGCAATAAAATCAAGAGCTTTATCAATAGCTACAATTATGGAAATAAAAATAGGAGAAATACAAAAGAAATAAATACTAAAACTTTATATTTACCAGCTTAAAATATTACCATGTCCATATATTCAAAAATAACAGGAATAGGAAGCTACATTCCTACCATAGTTAAAAAGAACGAAGATTTTTTAGGAAACGAATTTTTAAATGAAGATGGCACGCCAATGCATTATACCAATGAGGTAGTTATTGATAAATTTAAAGCCATTACCGGAATTGAAGAAAGGCGATATGCAAGTCCAGATTTAAACTCTTCAGATTTAGGTTATTTAGCTGCTAAAAAAGCGATTGAAGATGCTGGAATAAACCAAGAAGAATTAGATTATATTATATTAGCTCATAACTTTGGAGATGTTAAAAGCGCTGCGATACAAAGTGATATATTGCCAAGTTTGGCATCTAGGGTTAAGTATAGATTAGGAATTAAAAATCCAAATTGTGTTGCTTATGACATATTATTTGGTTGTCCAGGATGGATTCAAGGGGTTATTCAAGCAGAGGCATACATTAAAGCAGGCATGTCAAAAAAATGTTTGGTTGTTGGTTCTGAAACTTTATCAAGGGTTTTAGATATGCACGATAGAGATTCTATGATTTATTCTGATGGTGCAGGAGCCTGTGTTATTGAGGCCACAGATGAAGAAAATCCAAGTGGAATTTTAAGTAGCGCTGCACAAACAGATACGTTTGATGAATGCTATTATTTATTTTTTGGAAAATCATTTGATAAAACTGAAAATTCAGATGTTCGATATATAAAAATGTTCGGTAGAAAAATTTATGAATATGGATTAAATAATGTGCCAAATGCCATGAAAAAAGCTCTTGATAAAAGTGGTATTTCTATTAATGATGTAAAAAAAATATTTATACATCAAGCTAATGAAAAAATGGATGAGGCAATTGTTAAACGTTTTTATAGATTATATAAAATGCCAATGCCTAAAAACATTATGCCAATGAGTATTCATAAACTTGGAAATAGTTCTGTAGCAACTGTACCAACATTAATTGACATGGTTAAAAAAGGTAAGGTAAAAGATCAAAAAATAAATAAAGGCGATGTGGTTATATTCGCATCTGTTGGTGCAGGTATGAATATTAATGCAATAGTTTATAAATATTAAGGAATTCATTTCTTATTAATAGGTTTTAAAACACTCATTTTTGGAGTGTTTTTTTATTTTGAAAGTAAATTTCGACTTGTAAGAAATGCAATATAAAATACATTAAAAATCAAATAAAATACAATAAACAGTTAATAAACAGTGATTTATTTATTTTATTTTGTATATTAGTAGTCTTATAAATAGTATCAACCCCTCAAAGACTATTAATTATGATCAAAAAAACTACTTTTTTAGCTATGTTAACATTAGGTATGTTTTATAGCTGTCAAACAAATAATGATTTAGAATCATTTCAACCCAAAAATTATAATTTTACAGTAACTAGTAAAGATTTAACAGGTTTATCTTCACGTAATAGGGAAACTGCATGTTATTCAACTCCTTTAATTGCTGGTCAAAATTATGAAGCTGGTAGAATTGATGTAGAAATAGTAGATGAAATAGGTACTAACTTCGTTTATATTACCTATATAACAAATCCGGATTGGGTTATAAAATTAACTCATTTATATGCAGGTGATAGAGATGGTATTCCAGAAACTAAAAAGGGTAATCCAAAGCCTGGAGTTTTTGAAAAAAAAATGAATTACGAAGCAAATATAATATCTGACTTCGAAGTTGAATATAAAATACCTGCGGACGCTTTTGAGTCATGCTTTTATATAGCAGCTCACGCTGAATTGATTAAAGTTGATGATAAAGGAAATGAAATTCAGAGAGAAACCGGATGGGGTCAAGGAGAAGAATTTGAAGGAAATAGCTGGGCTATGTATTTCCCTTTTTGTAAATCAAATTGTGTAATAACAGGAGATAATCCTGTTGATGAAGTTTTATAAAAATTTAATTACTATAACTATAAAAAAACTTAAAATGAAATTTTAAGGTTTTTTTAGTTCCATTTATACACCTCAATAATGGGCTTACCAGTACATCCATCTGGCTCATTAATATTTAATAAAGACGATAGTGTTGGAGCTATATTAGTTATAGGATAATATATGTTTGAGCTTCCTTTTTTAATACCTTTTCCATAGAAAATTAAAGGAACATGGGTGTCGTAATTGTAACCAGATCCGTGTGTGGTACCCGTTTTTCCATGACTAATAACGCCAGGCATTGGAACAAATAAAATATCTCCAGAAAACTTTTGGTTATATCCTTTTTGAATGGTTTGCATTAATCCTGAAAAAAAACTTGCGGTTTGTAAAGTATGAGCTGTTACTGATTTATACACTTTATCAAAATTAATAATTTCATCTGCAATAATTTGGGCTACTTTATTAACATCTAAGCCTAAGGATTTTATTTTTTCTTTATTTAAAAATAATTGATAGTTGGAAATATTTTCAACTATTTTATCTGAATTAAAATATTTTAAAGTAATGTCATTTACAAATTTTTTAAAACCTTCCGTTTTAAAATACCCACTTGGGATTTTTAAATCTTCTAAATAAGAAGGGTTAGGAATAGCTGCATGATCTGCGGTTAAAAACAACGTATAATTTCCTTCTCCTACATGCTCATCTAAAAAAGTCAATAACTTTTCAAGTTCTTTATCTAATCGAATATACGTATCTTCTAATTCTATGGCATTTGTGCCAAATTTATGACCAACATAATCGGTACTTGAATAGCTTATTGCTAAAAAATCGGTATAATTAGTTTTACCTAAATTTTCACCAATTATTGCTGCTTCTGCAAAATCGGTAGTTATAGAATTACCAAAAGGAATTTCTTTTAGTAAATCAAAATTATTATTTATTGTTCTTAATTCTTCTAAATTATATGGAAAAGTAGCTGTTATTTTTCCTTTAAATAAGCCTTCATAGTTGTTGTTATCTGGTAATGATTCCGTGTATTTTGAGATGCTATCCATAGTATTCCAAGTCTGATTTAAATAGTTATCAGCTTTCCCTGAATTGTTGAAATTTATAACCCATTGAGGCAATTTATTCATATAAAAGGAGCTAGTGATAAATTTCCCAACATCTTTTCCTTCAAACCAATAAGCTGCATTTGCAGTATGACCTGCAGGTAATATTGCGGCTCTGTCTTTAAGCGCAATCCCTATGGTTTTACCTTGCATATTTTGAGCTAATCTAACTTGATCTGTTATGGTAGTGGTTAGCATTCTTTGGGGGGATTTATTTCCTCCGGAAGTTGCTCCTACTGTTTTGTAGTTATCATCATCTACACAATAAATAGATTTTCTTTTGTATTTGTCATACCAATTATTAGAAATAATTCCGTGGTTAGTAGGTGTAGTTCCGGTGTAAATAGAGGTGTGACCAACTGCGGTATATGTTGGAATATAGTTAAAGTGTGCATTTTTTAAATTATAACCATCATGTAGTAATCGTTTAAATCCGCCCTCACCAAATTTTTTATAAAATTTTACCAAATAATCATAACGCATTTGGTCAATTACAATACCAATTACTAGTTTTGGCCTTTTCTGAGTTACTTCACTTTGAAAATTATTTTTTTCTACAGAAGTTGCTGTCAAATTAGATTTTATGGAAACACAATTTGAAAGCAATAAACTTATGATAATTAATGAAATTATTTTTTTCATTTTTAAAACTATTTTAAATGAATAATAATGTATCAAAAGTATCGCTTTTTTTATACCTATTTAGTTTTTTTTGTTACAAAAAGATTTTACCTAATATTAATTTAATATTTTAGCCAAAAAGAAATTTCAATGAATTATTTAGAGCATATTGGAAAGTATTTTATTATGCTAAAACAAGTATTTAAAAGACCACAAAAATGGTCTGTTTTTAAAGACATGCTTTTTAGAGAAATTGAAGATCTAGGTTTAAAATCATTAGGTATTATTACTTTTATTTCTTTTTTTGTAGGAGGAGTTGTAGCTATCCAAACTGCTTTAAATGTTGATAGCCCTTTTATTCCAAAGTATTTAATTGGTTTTGCGACCAAAAGATCTATGATTTTGGAGTTTGCACCTACTTTTATGAGTATTATTTTGGCTGGTAAAGTAGGGTCTTATATTTCATCTAGTATTGGAACTATGCGTGTTACAGAACAAATTGATGCTCTGGATGTTATGGGAATTAATTCATTAAATTATTTAGTTCTACCCAAAATTATAGCAGCATTGTTTTTTTATCCTTTATTAATATTATTAGCCATGTTTTTAGGAATTATTGGAGGATATTTTGCAGGAATTTTAACAGGGTTGTTCTTTAGTGAAGACTATATTTATGGAATACAATTAGATTTTAATTCCTATTATATTAAGTATGCCGTTATAAAAACATTGGTATTTGCCTTTGTTATTGCAACCATACCAGCATATCATGGTTATTATGTTAAAGGAGGTTCCTTAGAAGTTGGAAGAGCAAGTACCCAAGCAGTTGTTTGGACGAGCGTAGTAATTATTTTGTTAAATTATTTCTTAACTCAAATGCTTTTAGGATAAATGATTGAAGTAAAAGATTTATATAAAGAATTTGATGGTACTCCGGTTTTAAAAGGAATATCTACAACTTTTGAAAAGGGTAAAACCAGTATGATAATTGGGCAAAGTGGCTCTGGGAAAACGATTTTTATAAAATGTTTACTTGGATTACATACGCATGATAAAGGATCTATAATATTTGATGGAAGAGATTACGCCGATTTAAATGATAAACAACACCGACAATTAAGACAAGAAATGGGAATGGTTTTTCAAGGAGGTGCTTTATATGATTCTTTAACGGTGGAAGAAAATGTAATGTTTCCATTAAAAATGTTTACTAATAATCCTTTTGAAGAAATGTTAGATAGGGTTAACACTGTTTTAAAACGTGTTAATTTAGAAAATGTAAATGATAAATTTCCTGCCGAACTTTCTGGAGGTATGCAAAAACGTGTAGCAATTGCAAGAGCAATAGTAATGAATCCGAAATACTTATTTTGTGATGAACCAAATTCAGGACTTGACCCAAATACCGCAACAGTAATAGATAATTTAATTCAAGAAATTACTAAAGAATACCAAATGATAACCATTATAAATTCGCACGATATGAATTCGGTAATGGAAATTGGCGAAAAAATTGTGTTTTTAAAAAATGGTGTAAAAGCATGGGAAGGAACCAATAAAGAAATATTTAAAACTGAAAATGAGGCGATTGTAGATTTTGTATATTCTTCTAACTTATTTAAAAAAGTTAGAGCGGTTTATTTAAATGAAACTAAATAGAAAAGAAGGTTGTTTTTTAAAAAATAACCTTTTATATTTGCACCCGCTAAAAAGGAAAAAGATGACCTGGTAGCTCAGTTGGTAGAGCACCTCCCTTTTAAGGAGGTGGTCCTGGGTTCGAGACCCAGCCAGGTCACAATAGCTTCTCAAAATAGAGAAGCTATTTAATTTAAAATGGTGAGATACTCAAGTGGCCAACGAGGGCAGACTGTAAATCTGCTGCGCAAGCTTCGGAGGTTCGAATCCTCCTCTCACCACAAAAAAATTGAGCAATTTGCTCGATTTTTTTAGTTCACTACCAAAGTATCTAATTGTAGCCTAATTTTAAGCCAATTTTTTAATTGAAGTTTTTGTTGTTCCTTGTTTGTAATAGAATCATACCATTGGGTTTGAAAAACAGTTAATGTGTCCACTTTATTAAAATTACTCTCCATTTGTTTTGCATAACTTAAATGAGACAAACCCTTATAATTAATTTTTGCTTCTTTACTTATTTGTAAAAAAGGGATTTGTTGATTGTAGTAATTGGTTAATTCTGTTTCTAAAATATTTATTCTATCGTCTTTTTCTTTTATAGTTTCATCTCTTGATGTAATTATTTTATGATTTTGTAAGTATAAATCTGTTAAATTTTTCACCTCGTTACGTAAATCGGAATCGTCTTGACCTTGTTGAATATTAAGTTGTGCATCTTGCAAACCATATTCGGGTAATCTTGATTTCCAAAGTTCAATCTGTTCATTAGTTAATTTGGTGCCGTACACTACTAATTTTATGCTTTTATTTTTATAGTTTATGTTGTCATCTACTTCATTAATAATACTAATGCCACTTTTTTTAATATCATCTATTAAATTTTGCGCTGATTGTTTAAACTGATTTTGATTAAATAGATTGATAAATAAATAAATGCTTCCTGTAAAAATTATTAAGGCAACAAAAGATGCTAATCTGGCTATTCTTTTTCTTTTGATTGAATTGATATATTTAAGCATTGGAAAGCGAAGATATTTTACAATAACAAAAGTGGCTAAAGCAATAAAGATGGTGTTAATAGTAAATAAAAATAATGCTCCACCAAAATAGGCTAAATTCCAAGTAGCTAAACCATAACCTGCTGTACAAAGTGGAGGCATTAATGCAGTAGCAATTGCCACACCAGCAATAGTATTGGTTTGTTTACTTCTTCTGCTTATTGCTACAACTAAGGCTAATCCGCCAGCAATAGCAATAAAAACATCGCGAACATCTGGTGCGGTTCTGGCAAGTATTTCTGGAGTTTCATTTCTAAAAATCGGAATTAAAAAAAATAAAAAGGAAGTTCCTATACTCAACCCCATCATAACCCCTAAATTAATTAAAGAGCGTTTTAAGGTGTCAATATCATTAATCCCAATAGATAAGCCAACTCCTAAAATTGGACCCATTAGAGGCGAAATAAGCATAGCACCAATTACTACTGCCGTTGAACTTATGTTAAGCCCAATAGAAGCTATTAAAATAGAAAAAACAAGTACCCAAGCAGTATGACCTTTAATAGAAATATTGTTTTTGATGTCTTCAATGGTGCCTTTTTTATCGGTACCATGTTTTATATCCAATAAATGGTACAAAAAACCTTTTATTACCGTCCAAACAGTTTTAAATTCAGCGTTTGAATTTGGATTGTTTTTTGGTTCATTTTCTTGAGTTGGTATTCCATTTTTGGTTTCCATAGAACTGTTTTTAATTAAACATACGTATCGCCAAACTTATCTTTCACATCTTGTGTGATTTCTTTAATTTCTTGCTCACTACTTTTCGGACAAATAAGTAGCACATCATCTTTTTCAACTACAATAAAATCCTTTAAGCCTTGTATAACCACTTTTTTTCCAGCTTGTGTGGTAATCATATTATTGTTAGCATCTCTATATATTATTTCGCCTCCAATACTCGCATTTTGTTGATTATCTTTAGGTAGTTTTGAATATAATGAACCCCAAGTGCCAAGGTCATTCCAACCGAAATTAACAGGCAAAACAAATACATTAGTTGCTTTTTCCATGATACCAAAATCGATAGAAATATTTTCAGATTTCTTATAATTTACATTAATAAATTCTTTTTCTGAAGAGGTATTAAATGTTTTGTTCCCATCGGTAAAAAGTGCAAACATTTCAGGTAAATGTGTTTGAAAAGATTTTAAAATACTCTTTACACTCCAAATAAAAATGCCTGCATTCCAAAGATAATTTCCACTTGCTAAAAATTCTTTAGCGGTTTCTAAATTAGGTTTTTCCGTGAAATTTATAACTTTTTTAATGGTTTTTTCTGAATGCTTAAATTGAATATAGCCATAACCTGTATTTGGGGAGTTTGGCGAAATTCCTAAGGTAAATAAAGCTTCATTATTTTGACAGAAATTAAAAGCGGTTTCAACATTTTTTAAAAATTCATTTTCATTTTCAATCCAATGATCCGAAGGGGCAATAATCATTACTGCATTAGGGTTTTCTTTATAAATTTTTAAAGCACTCAACAAAATACAAGGAGCTGTATTCCGCATTGCTGGCTCTAAAACTATTTGTTTAGTTGCAATTTTAGGAAGTTGTTGTTGAACCAAATTTGCATAATTTTCATTAGTTGCTATAAATATATTTTCAGAAGGAATTAAATCTTCAAATCGTTTAAAGGTTTGTTGAATTAACGTATTGCCAGTTCCTAACATATCATGAAACTGTTTGGGTAGTTTTTTGGTGCTAATTGGCCAAAACCTTGAGCCAACGCCACCAGCCATTATAACTGCATAATAATTTTTGTTCATTTTAATTTTTTTATAGGGTAATTTCGGCATTTTGATTGAATAAATATACTTTTTTAGAAGTAATTTCTATACATTCAAACCGAGTTCTTCTTTTTATACCCTTTTTATAATTTTTGTTTTTAAACGTAAAAATACTTCCTTCGGGAATTTCAAATATAAAATTCTTATTGGTAATGTCGTTATATTGGTTCAGTTCAAAAGTTAATTTTACGTCTGAACCAGTACTTGCTTTTGGGTTTATTAGATAATTGGCAAGGTAAGGAAGTACGGTTATAGGAAATATACTAGGATGTAGAAAGGGCAACATTAAATGCTGAAAATTTTGTTTCCATTCTTTTCCGTGCGGTTTTATATTTTTGTATTGTTGATGAGTTATAAAATGAGCTATTTCGTGGATAAGCGTTAATAAAAATTGGTACTTATTTAAACTATTGTTAATGGTTATTTGAAGAAATCCATTTTTATTTTTTCTAAAATCACCATGTTTAGTAGTTCTTTTATTTACAATTTTAATAGCAATGGGATTGTTTTGCAGTAGCTTTCCAACTAATGAAACAGAATTTTCAGGTATGTAATTACGTAAATCCGCTATCATAAATTAAGGAGTTGTTGAAGAAACTTGCAATATTTTTCCGTTGTAATATTTATTTCCAGTTAACGCAAAATTAAAAATGTATTCAGCCATTTCAATTGCAGAAACTGAGGCTTGATAATCAGGAAATGCTTCTTCTAACATTTCTGTTTGTACAGCACCTAATGCTAAAGCATTAAATGAAATTTGTTGTTCTTTATATTCTTCCGCCAATAATTCGGTAAGGGTTAACAAAGCACCTTTAGAAGAACTGTATACAGCTAATCCTGGGAACTTAACACTTCCTTGAACGCCACCAATGCTGCTTATGTTTACTACATGACTTCCTTGTTTTAGGAAAGGAATTATTTGGCGAGTTAATTCTGCAACGGCAAAAACGTTTACTTTGTAAACTTCTAAAAAATCATCAGCAGTAAGTTTTTCAAAAGGTTTATTTATTAATTTACCAGCGTTATTAATTAAAATATCGACAGTTTTCCAATTGTCGGCAATAAATTCGGCTACTTTTTTTAGGTTTTTTTTATCAGTTATATCTACTGCAATCGTGGTAATATTTTTTAAAGAAAGTGAAGTTAAGGTTTCTGTGTTACGTGAAATAGCCAATACATTATGGTTGTTTTTAGCGAATAGTTTAGCCAGTTCAAATCCAATTCCTCGGCTCGTTCCGGTAATTAGTACATTTTTCATTTTCTAGTTGAAATTAATATGTTGATACGCTCCAATATCGGCAGGAGAGGAGCGAAGTATTCCTAAAATATCACATGGTATTAGTTGACTTGCTTGCACGTTTGCTTTTTGAATCCCATCTGAGTTTTCTCCAATAATTAGTTCGTTGTTATTGGAATCTTTAAAATCGGTATTGCCATTTAAAATATTATTCATGTAAAAATTGGTGTCTTCAAAATTATATTCGGTAATATCTTTGTAGGTATTATTAAAATCGTTAAAACGCAATAAATTATTTTTAAAAGCATAATTGAAATTAGCACCTTCCTCTTTGTCTAAAACAAACTCAATATTGTTGTTGCCATCAATAATGCAGTTGGTAAAATTTGCAGCTTGTAAATTTCTAGTTTCAATTACTTCGACTCCATCTTTTATATACGTGAAATAATTATTGATTAAAACACTCGGAAATTGCCGTAAACTTTGATTCCAGAAATTAGCAAATGTTGAGTGTACAAAATTATAAGTCCCTCCAACTGTACACGCTAATGATGATTGTCCACTATTGTTAATTACTAAATTTTCACCGTAAATATTAGTTTCTCTACCTAAAACCCCAAAATTAGTGCTATTATAAATTTGAGTGTTTTTAATGGTTAATGTTGGAGCATTATTTCCAATAGAATCAATTATTATTCCTGCTGAAGCATTTTTAATAATGGCATTATTTATTACATTATTTTTACTTCCGGCACGCAACCAAATGGTTCCCCATTGTCCAGGTACATTGCTTAATTCAGGTTCTAACCGATCTCCTTCAATATTAATGGTGTTATTGATTTCTCCATTCATAATCAACGTAGCATTTTTATCAATTATTAATCCGGAATTGGCATGAAAATAAATATTGGCTCCAGCTTCCACAGTTAGCGTTTTGCCATTGGGAACTGCGCAATAGCCATAAATTACATAAGGCTTTTCGTTGGTAAAAGTTGTGTTGCTATTTAAATAAAAACCGTTAACTTTAATTTCTTTTCCTTCAGAATCTATTCCTATTTTAAGGCTTTCAATTAATCCATCTGCATCTTTAGAAGGATATAAAAAATGTGCATCTTGTACCAAGGTAATTAATTTTACATCTTGTAATTTATTGCCACTATCAAAAACAATAGCATCGGTATAAATTGGATTAGTGACTTGATTAAAATTAATAGTAGTTTCCACAAAAACATACATACTATCTTTAGCTAATATTTCCACATTTTGAAATTGTTTACCAGGAATTCCATCTACGTTTATTCGGTATAAGGAATTTTCTCCTCTTCCTAATTTTATGCTAGGAATTGAAATAGCGTGGTTACTTTTATTATATACTTTTAAATTGTAGGTGCTTGAGCCAATATTAGTAAAAACAGTGTCTAAATATACCGTATCTTTTGAAAAGCTTAGATTGCCACTACTTAATGCTACCGAAAAATCTTTTCTGCAAGAAGTAAAAGCAAGCATAGTAATTATTGCAACAATTAAAAATTTACGCATTTGAAATGTTTTTATAAAAGTATAAATAATTTACAAGAACTTATTTTTTTATCAATTGAATTTCGTATAGTTTAGTCCAAAGTTTTCCAGTAACAAAAAGGCGGTTATGCTCTTTATCATAAGCAATCCCATTTAAAACTTCATCAACATCATCAATAACTTGTTCGTGTTCAATTCTAGTTTTTAAACTATTTAAATCAGCAACACCATCTACTTTTCCTGAAGTTGGATCTATAATAATTATAGAGTTCAACTGCCATCGATTAGCATAAATTTTTCCGTTAACGTATTCTAATTCATTTAGTTTTTCAACCTTCTGTTGGTTGGTATAAACTTCAATATAACTTTCTTCAGCAAGTGTATCCGGATTTAAAAACCATAAATTTTCAGTGCCATCTGATTTTATTAATTGTTTTCCGTTATGTGTTAATCCCCAGCCTTCTCTGCTTTTGATGTATTTAAATTCTCGTTCTCTTTTAAAAGTGTTTAAATCATATACAAAGCCAACACCACTTTGCCAGGTTAATTGATATATTTTATGATTAAAGATAGTAATTCCTTCACCAAAATATTGTTTGTCTAAATTAACCTGCTGCAGTACTTTGCCTGTTTTAATTTCCACTTTTCTAATAGATGAGGTTCCTTTTCTTCCAGTGCTTTCGTATAAAAATCCGTTATAATATTCTAATCCTTGCGTATAGGCTTTAGGATCATGTGGGTATGTATTAATAATTTTATAGGTATATATTTCTGGAGCAGCATCTGCCATAAAGTAAACCGATTTTGTTACTTTTTTTGTTTTGTTTTCATAAAAAGCCAAAGCAGTTATGGTATGTTTTCCTAATTTATATTTTGAAATAGGTAGGGTTACACTTAATTTCTCGGTTTTTAATTTTTTAGAATCTATAAAAAACTGAACGGAATCAATTTTCTTATCATTCTTTTCGGCTAACGAAATAGTTAAGCTTTGGTTGGTTGGTATTTTTTTGGGTGTTTTTAAAACAAATTTATATTCACTTTTGCAGGAAATAAGAGAAGCAAATATTATTAAACTATAAAATGACTTGTTTATCATAATAACTATGGAAATTTTTTTAATTTTGTGTAAATAAAATAAATTATTTGTTTGAAGTTTCAAAAATATAGTTAAATTTGCAGTCTCAAAAATAAAAATAGAATTAAAACGAGTTTACGATGAAAAAAGGGATACATCCAAAAAATTATAGAGTTGTAGCATTTAAAGATATGTCTAATGAAGATGTTTTTTTAACTCGTTCTACAGTTAATACTAAAGAAATTATTGATGTTGATGGCGTTGAATATCCTTTAGTAAAATTAGAGATTTCAAGAACTTCACATCCTTTTTACACAGGTAAAACTAAGTTAATTGATACTGCAGGACGTATTGACAAGTTCAAAACTAAATATGCTAAATTTAAAAAGTAGTTTTTAGTACATAATATTATAAAAAACCTCAACAAATGTTGAGGTTTTTTTATTTTAATTTCTTAATGTTGCTACTAATTTTTTTGGTATTAACAATAGTTCAAAAGCATTTTGTATATTTTTACAGATGATATGAGCGTTAAGTATGTTTTTAGAAAAAATACCTTCATTTTCCATAATACCAATGCCAATAACTGAATTTTTAAGCATTAATTCATCATTTTTTCCATTCCCAAAACAAACAGTATTTTCAGGGTTTAATTTATTTAATAAATCTAATTTTTGTTTTGCTTGATTTTCATTTGAAATTTTTAAAATCTCACAATTAATGCCTTTCAGTTGCTGCTCAACAGTTCCAAAAGTATCAGCAGTAATTACATATATTTTAATTTTTACAGCTAATTCATTCATAAGTTTAGCAACACCATTAATAAGCTCTCCTTTGTTTGCTAGTGTACCATTAAAGTCGCAAATTAAATTGGTGATAGTTACTTTCTTAAAACCTGGAATATCAATTATCATACTTAAATTTTAAGTAAAGTTATAAGAAATTGTCTGAAAAGTGTCATTTTAAATGAAAATGAAGAACTTCATAATAATCAAATTGCTGATAATTAGATAAATAAAATTTTTCGACTGCGCCCAAAATGACAGTTGAATAATTTTTCAGACAGCCTCATTATTTTTATAGCTATTAAGCTAACATGGTTACCGGATTTTCAATAAATTGTTTTAGAGTTTGTAAAAATGCAGAACCAGTTGCACCATCAACGGTTCTGTGATCACAAGCTAAAGTAACCTTCATAGTGTTACCAACAACAATTTCACCATTTTTAACTACTGGTTTTTGAACAATTGCACCAACAGATAAAATTGCGGAATTAGGTTGATTTATAATAGAAGTGAATTCGTCAATACCAAACATTCCTAAGTTAGAAACTGTAAAAGTACTTCCTTCCATTTCGGCAGGTGTTAATTTCTTAGTTTTAGCTCTAATTGCTAAATCTTTAACTTCTGCACCAATTTGAGTCATACTTTTTTGATCTGTAAAAGGAATAACAGGTACTACTAAACCATCTTCAACAGCAACCGCAACTCCTATGTTTATATGATGATTAATTCGAGTTCTATCATCAAACCATTGTGAGTTTACTTTTGGGTTTTTCCGTAATGCCATAGCACTTGCTTTTACCACCATATCATTAAATGAAACTTTAGTATCAGGCAACTTATTTATTGCTTTTCTGGAAGCAATAGCATTATCCATATCAATTTCCAACATTAAATAATAATGCGGAGCTGTAAATTTAGATTCTGCTAATCTTCTTGCAATGGTTTTACGCATTTGAGAATTTGTGGTTTCTTCAAAACTTTCTTGCCCAGAAATTACTGGTTGTGCAATTGGAGAGCTTACGCTGGTATTTGTGCTTGGAACAAAGTTTTCAACATCACGTTTTACTACCCTACCATTTTCACCAGTTCCTTGAACGCTAGCTAAATTAATTCCTTTTTCTGAGGCAATTTTTTTTGCCAATGGAGAGGCAATTACTCGATTACCTGTTGAAGATTGTTCTTGTGTAACTACAACTTGAGTTGGTGTTTCAACAATAACTTCATTTGCAGAAGCATTTTTAACTGTAGTGTTTACTTCTTCTGTTTTAGGAGTTTCAATGGAAGCATTATGCGATTTATTAAAATCTTTAATAAGCGCTTCTACATTTTCACCTTCATCGCCAATAATAGCCAATAACGAATCTACAGGAGCACTTTCACCGTCTTTTAAACCAATATACAATAAAGTACCCTCATTAAAGGATTCAAATTCCATGGTTGCTTTATCGGTTTCAATTTCAGCTAATATATCTCCTTCAGCAATTTTATCGCCTACTTTTTTTAGCCACTGTGCAACTACACCTTCAGTCATCGTGTCGCTTAAACGCGGCATTGTAATAATTTCTGCCATTTTATTTATGTTTTAAAAACGGATAATCTTCTTGTTCGTAAACAACATCATACATAAGTTGTTTATCTGGGAATGGTGATTCTTCTGCAAATTTTTGACATGCTGCAATATTAGTTTTAACTTCAACATCCCACTCCTTTATTTCTTTTTCAGTTGCGTATTTTTTTGCTTTAATAATATCTAAAACTTGAGTTATTGGATCAATTTTTCTATACTCATCTACTTCCGCTTTAGTTCTGTATTTTTGGGCATCACTCATAGAATGACCACGATATCGATATGTTTTCATTTCTAATAACGTTGGACCATCACCTCGGCGAGCTCTTTCTATTGCTTCTTCCATAGCTTCAGCAACTTTTACAGGATTCATACCGTCAACTGGTCCACAAGGCATTTCATAGCCCAAGCCTAATTTCCAAATATCTTCATGATTAGCGGTTCTGTTAACAGATGTTCCCATAGCGTAACCGTTATTTTCAATTATAAAAACTACGGGTAATTTCCAATTAATTGCCATATTAAAGGTTTCGTGTAAAGAACCTTGTCTTGCAGCGCCGTCGCCAAAGTAGGTAAGGGTAACACCATCTCTTTCAAAATATTTATCTGCAAAAGCTAAGCCAGCACCTAAAGGTATTTGACCTCCTACAATACCGTGCCCACCATAAAAATTATGTTCAGGTGAAAAAATATGCATAGATCCACCTAATCCATGAGAGGTTCCAGTATCTTTGCCTAATAATTCAGCCATAATTCTTTTAGGATCAACTCCTAAACCAATAGGTTGCACATGATTTCTATAAGCGGTTATCATTTTATCATTTTCCTTCATAACATGTAATGCGCCTGCTAAAACAGCTTCTTGACCATTATATAAATGTAGAAAACCTCTTATTTTTTGTTGAATATAAAGCGCAGCTAGTTTGTCTTCAAACTTTCTCCAAAACAGCATGTCTTTATACCATTTAATATAGGTTTGTTTCGTTATTTTTTTCATTGAACTCTAAATTTTTGATTTTTAGTGGAATTGCAAAAGTACTATTTTGTTGCGTACCATAAAATAATGCGTTCTATTTTTTTACGATAATGTTTTCGTTATTGTTTAATGATATTTCAAAAATTCATTATAAAATAATATAACTTAATGATTTATAATGGCTTAAAAAAGACCTTATAGTGTTTTTATGCTAGTTTATAACCAATTATAGTTAAAATGTTTCCATTTACTAATTTTTTAATACAAATAATGAATAAGTTTATTTTCAGTAATAATTGTTACTTATATTTGTTTTAGAAATTTTCTGTCAAGTGTCCCCACACCAGAGTAAATTTCCCCATAAAATCAAAATTAATATCAAAATTGTAAGTTAGAACCCTCTTTGTTTGTTAACAAAGAACTAATTTAAAAATAATATTTAATAAAGGTAAATGTAAAATTTATAGATGCGTTTATAGCTATATACTAAAAATCAATATTTATGAAAATGAACTATATATATAATCCTAGTAAAATGTATTTTATCAACATTAGTAAAATTTTGTTTGTAATTGTTATGTTAATGAGTTCTAGTATAATAGTTGCCCAATCACAAAAATGTAATGTTGACTTTGAGGTTGCACATAATAGAAATATTAAATTTGCTGGTGAATCTGGAGCTGATTTTATTTTTGTTGTAACTAATAAAAGTAATAAAGTAGATACTTACTTGATTTCAGTTAATGATACTAAATTACAAAATAAACCCAAAAATAATCTTAACGGCTTTTCTAATAATAACAATGTTAGTTTACCAGTAAAAATTGAATTAGGCTCTAAAAATATTCGAAATAAAACTTCGAAATATATTCAAAAAAATAATTTTTCTGAACAAAGTATAGCGGTTACTCTTAACCCAAATGAAGAAAAACTTGTTATGGTTAAAATTGAAGTGCCAAAAGGTACTGCTATTGGTAGAAAAAACACTACAAATGTTACTTTAAAATCTACTAATTGTAAAAGTGTGAGTATTACTAAGCAAGTATATACAGAAACCGTTTTAGGTGAATAAAATTTTATGAGGTCATTTATGAACTTAAAAGAATTAATTATGAAAAAATTATTACAATTTATAAACCGTTTTAAACATATAAAATCACTTTTATACGTTTTTGCATTTTTGTTAATGCCATTAACTTATGGGCAGACAAGTGCTACAAAATCTATAGAGGACGGACAATTAGTTTTAACAAAAACAATTACACAGTCTACTGAGGTTTGTAACCAATTTGATGTACAATTAAAAATTGTAGGTAATCCAACCGGTAGGCCTTTAGAGGTTATGTTGGTAATTGATAGGTCTGGGAGTATGAATGACAATATTTATCTTCCAAATGGGGATCTTGATACTAACGATCCAATGGATTATTTATTGGAAGCAGCAAATGCCTTTGTTGATAAATTCTTTTTACCTGAAAATAATCCAACTGGGTTCAATAAATTGGGTATAACTTCTTATTCAAGTTCCGGCAGGTTAGATATTGGGTTAACATCTGATATATCAGCAATTAAAAATAAATTGGTTTATAGTGTAATGAATCCATCAGGCTCTACCAACATTGGAGCTGGTATTGTTTTAGCGGATAATGAGTTTCAAGATCATGGAACTTTCGATTGTAAAACTATCCGATCCATGATTGTGATGACGGATGGTGTTGCAAATGAACCAGGATCGAATAGTAATGCAAGAACTTATGCAGAAAATAGTGCATCTAATGCGTATTACACAAATAATACTGAGACACTTTTAATACCAAGTACTGATGATACTCAATATAAGACTACAATTCATACTATTGGCTTATTTGGAGCTATTAGTGGTGGTACACAAACAACAGCAGAGCAAACAATGGATGCAATTGCTGGTCCTGACCCAGATGGATTGTTTTTGCAAACAGAAAGTGCCGCTAATTTAGGAACACTTTATAACACCATTTTTGCAAGTTTGGCTTGGGCAGCAGAACAAATTTCTACTTCCATAGCCTTAGTTAAGGAAGTTTTAAGTCCTGGTTTCACTTTGGTAGGCAATCCAACAACAACAACTACAGGTACTAATGGTGTTCCAACGATAAGTGTAAGTGGACAAGAAATCAATTGGTTTAAGGCTTATGTTTATAATGAGATATTAACATTAAATTATACGGTTGAAGCTAATCCAATAACTTGTGGGTCAAGCACTTTTTCAACATCTGGATTATATTATATTAATTCAGAATGTTTTCAAACTCCAAATCCTGGTACGAACCCACCAGAAATTACTTTTGATAACCCAACTTTTATTTTTCCTTGTCCAGCAACTGTTTCGGCAGTTAGTCCTATTTGTTCAGGTTCAGATGCTGTATTTAGTATAACAGGAACAGCAGGGAAAGTTATTACATATAAAATTAATGGTGGTTCAAATCAAACAGTTACAATAGGTTCTGGAGGAACTGTAGATGTTACTAAATTGGCTGTTACAAGTGATACCACCTTAACAATATTAAATGAAGGAGGAACTTGTAACATAGGTTCAACAGAGAGTGCTACGGTAACAGTAGATCCAACAAGTGTAGGCGGAGCAGTCTCAGGAGGAACCGCAATATGTTCTGGAAGTACAAGTGGATTGTTAACCTTATCAGGACAAACAGGTGTAATTGTAAAATGGCAAAGTTCAGTATCACCATTTAGTACATGGACAGATATAACAAACACAGCATCAACATATTCATCAAGTGCATTAACAGAAACCACGAAATTTAGAGCAGTAGTTCAAAGTGGGGTTTGTTCAACATCAACTTCAGCAGAAGCTACGGTAACGGTAGATCCAACAAGTGTAGGCGGAACAGCCACAGCAACATCGAGTACGATTTGTTCAGGAGATTCAACAACGATAACCTTGACAGGATATACAGGAAGTATCCAATGGCAGACAAATTCTAGTGGAAGTTTTGTAGATATTCCATCCGCGACAAGTGTAACATATAGTACACCAAATTTAACGAGTACAACAACATATAGAGCGGTAGTTCAAAGTGGGGTATGTTCAACATCAACTTCAACAGAAGCTACGGTAACGGTAGATCCAACAAGTGTAGGCGGAACAGCCACAGCAACATCGAGTACGATTTGTTCAGGAGATTCAACAACAATAACCTTGACAGGATATACAGGAAGTATCCAATGGCAGACAAATTCTAGTGGAAGTTTTGTAGATATTCCATCTGCGACAAGTGCAACGTATAGTACACCAAATTTAACGAGTACAACAATATATAGAGCGGTAGTTCAAAGTGGGGTATGTTCAACATCAACATCAACTTCAACAGAAACTACGGTAACTGTAGAATCAGAAATTGTAAGTATAGTAGCGAGTATAGCAAGTGCGAGTGAACCTAATACGAATGGTCAGTTTACGTTGACCTTGACCAATCCGGTAAGTTGCGCTACTACAATTTATTATACAGTAGATGGCAGTTCAACAGCTACAGCAGGAGATGATTATACTCTTTTAACAGGAAGTGTAATGATTCAGGCAAATACTAATAGTGTAATGATTCCAGTAGTAGTTCAAGATGACAATATTTTAGAAGGAAATGAAACAGTAACAATAAATTTAATTAGTACAGATAATGAGTCTGTAACGATAGGCAACCCATCCACAGCCACGGTAACGATAGGTGATGATGAAGAAGGATCAGGAATTGAAGCAAGTGTAGTATCGAGTATAGCAAGTGCGAGTGAGCCGTCTACCAATGGAGAGTTTACCTTTAGTTTACCAACGGGAGTTACGGTAAGTACAGCCACCACATTGACATATACAGTTACCGGAACAGCGACTAATGGCACGGATTATACAACGCTACCGGTAACGGTAGTTCTCCCGGCGAACACCAACAGTATTCCAGTTACAGTAGCTGTAATTGACGACAGTATTTTAGAGGGATCCGAGAGTGTAATAATCACATTAGTATCGACAGACAACAGTAATGTAGGCGTAAATACAACAGCAGCCACGGTAACGATAGGTGATGATGAAGAAGGATCAGGAATTGATGCAAGTGTAGTATCGAGTATAGCAAGTGCGAGTGAGCCGTCTACCAATGGAGAGTTTACCTTTAGTTTACCAACGGGAGTTACGGTAAGTACAGCCACCACATTGACATATACAGTTACCGGAACAG
>Ga0209633_10000386_pt1 | contig 52424 bp, 47 predicted proteins | sample Cruoilmetagenom1_FD_187290 | JGI IMG/M metagenome (GOLD analysis project Ga0209633, IMG submission 187290) | Oil polluted marine microbial communities from Coal Oil Point, Santa Barbara, California, USA - Sample 1 (SPAdes) (version 2) | ecosystem: Environmental > Aquatic > Marine > Oil seeps ... | reverse complement strand
CTAAACTGTCATCCTCAGCTCTAGTCTGGGAATCTTACAAATTAGAACTAAAGACCCTATAACACCCAAATATAAAGTGGTAGCTGTTGATTTTGAAAAAATATAAATTTACACTTCGACAAGCTCAGTGTGACATATATAATTTTTATAGTTGACTTAATTCGCTATGTCAGTCTGAGCTTGTCGAAGACTTTATCTATAAACTAAACTGTCATTTTCAGTTAGATTAGGACTTTTGAGAAGAAATACAATAATGAGATGCTGAAACAAGTTCAGCATGACGAAATAACGCATTTTCTCAATATTAAAAGATTGCCACGATTTTAAAAAAAATCTCGCAATGACGAAAAAGAGGTGTAAACCGCACGTTTTTATAAACAAAATGCATTTTTTTATAAATATTTTGCATATATATAATATTTATTATACATTTGCAACGTAAGAGCGTCCCTAATATTTACAAGTTTTTACGGAGAGAACTTGTATTTTTTTGATTTTTACGCTAAAACTACCCAGTTTTAGACCGCTAATTATCAAGTTTTGCTTTTAAAAATCTCCAAAATAGAAATTTTAATTATTAAAATTTAAAGAATTTCTCTTGTTTAATTACCCTAGTTAGCCTAGTAATAACAAGAGATAAGAGCTTTTTTACATTAAATTATTTTAAAAAACCTTAAAATAATTCGGGATTTCTTTTGTCTAAACGTAAGATTTTTATAAATTTGATGTTCTTACTAATCATTTAATTCTTACTAAAAATGAAAAAATTAAAATTAATTTTCGGGGTGCTTATGGTAGCTGCATTTGTTGGAGCAACTGTTTTAAGCTATACAGCTAATGACCACCAAGCTATTCTAAAATCTAAAGCTGCAAAACTTATTCCTAAAAACGGATAACTAACATTTAAACTAATAATGTTTGCACCACAATATTTATTTATTGTGGTTTTTGTTTTTATTATATTTTAAATAAAAATATTTTATTATATTTGGGTAAAATTTAACCCCTCATTAGTTTAAAACCAATGAATAATAGAAAAACCTCTTTAATTGTTAGTAGCATTGTTATTGCATTAATAGCTATTACTCCCTATTTATTATATGTATATAAAAGTTTCCCTGCCGACAGCAATGAATATAAAACAATTTTTGGTGTTATCCAAGGTGGATCTTATGGTGATATTCAAGCATTTTTTTACTTTTTATTTACAAAGTTTGTCCCTTTATTATTACTTTTAGTATGGTTTGCTACTAACAAACACTGGTGGGTGCATGTACTTATAATACCTATATCTGTCTATTTATTTCAATTTATTTCTGTTTTAAATGATGGTAGCAAATTCATGGATGAGGTAGAATTCATTTATACTTTACCATTTTTATTAGTGGTAATGTTAATATTGTATGCAATTCGATATAAACTCTCTATTTATGTAAAAGCTGTAGATTTAAAAAAGGAAATGGATAAAAAAATGGATGCAGCCATTGAAAAACGTAATAAAATAGACTAATCCTTATTCATTAAAGCAAATTATACTTATTATAGAAATGAGGTTTTGAAAAATCTTTCAACCGTCATTTTGAGCGTAGTCGAAAAATCTTATTTATCTAATTACCAGAAAAAATCAATAGTTACACTTAAAAGGTTTTAAAAACCTGTTAGGTGTAGTGTAGTATCCCCAAAAATAAGACCGTTTAGAAGTAAACAAAAAAAGCAAGCTATCTATTTTTAGCTTGCTTAGTTTTAACTTTACGTTAATTTATTTGTGATCGCAGAAGGATTCGAACCTTCGACCGCCTGCTTAGAAGGCAGGTGCTCTATCCAGCTGAGCTATGCGACCATTAGGATTTAAAAATCCTGATTTATTGTCGGGGTGGCAGGATTCGAACCTGCGACCTCCGCGTCCCAAACGCGGCGCGATAACCGGGCTACGCTACACCCCGAGGTTTAAAGAAAGAATTCATAATTATGAAAAATGAAACTTACTTTATACTAAAATTTTCTGAGCGTAGTTTATGCCGCACTTGCTGCGGTACTACAACTCCGAAGGTTATCTTAAATTTTGCGGAGAGACAGGGATTCGAACCCTGGCGACAGTTACCCGTCGACAGATTAGCAATCTGCTCCATTACCACTCTGGCACCTCTCCTAAAAAATATGTTTATGAACTTATTTTTGCGAGTGCAAATGTAGCATTACAATTACACTTAAACAAGATTTTTTATTTTTTTTTGTAGAATATTTCTAATTATTATTCAGGATATTCAATTCTTAAATGGTAAATATTTTTTAATTTCTTTTTTAGCACTTTTTTTATAATTTGTAATTCTTTAAAAGTAATATCAGCATTCATAAATTGACCGCCCTCAAGTTGCTTAGTTACAATCTTTTCCACCAAATTATCTAAAACTTGTGCCGTTGGTTCTTTTAGACTTCTTGATGCTGCTTCAACAGCATCGCAAATCATCAAAATTGCTGTTTCTTTTGAAAAAGGAATAGGTCCCGGATACTGAAAATAAGAAGTGGCTACCTCACCACCATTTGCCTCTTCTTCCATCTTATAAAAATAATACACCAAAGTTGTTCCATGGTGGGTTCTAATAAAATCAATAATTCTATCTGGTAAATGATTCTTTTTTGCTAATTCTACTCCTTTTATTACATGATTTATAATAATTTTAGCACTGTCCTTTGGTGTTAGCTCGTTGTGTGGATTTACATTAGTAGATTGGTTTTCAGTAAAATACATTGGATTTACCATTTTGCCAATATCATGATATAAGGCTCCAGTTCTAACTAACATAGAATTTGCATGAACTTCATTTGCCGATGCTTCTGCTAAATTTGCAACTTGTAACGAGTGCTGAAAAGTACCTGGTGCTTTTTCCGCTAATTCACGTAACAATTTATTGTTAGTATTAGATAATTCTTTTAAAGATTCATCGGAAACTAAACCAAATAATTTTTCAAAAATATAAATCAACGGTAATACAAATAAAGTTGCACCCCCGTTTAAAGCAAAATAAATAAATTTCTCCCAAATTAATGCTTTAGCATTTCCTTCTTGAATAATAGAAAATGCTAAATATGCAATGTAATATACTGCCGTTATCTGTATAACCGAAATAAATAAATTGGCTCTTTTATACAACTCAGAAATAGTTAAAATGGTTACAATACCTGCAATTATTTGTAGAAAAATAAATTCGAAACTATTAGGCACAATAAAGCCTAATAATAGCACCGTTAACACATGAGTAAACAAACCTAACCTTGCATCAAAAAAAGCTTTTAAAACCAATGGCAATATTACTATTGGAACAATATATACGTACTTTGCATCGTATTTTACAACTAAGGTTATTAATAATACAATTAATATTACATTAAAGAATATAAACGTAACTTTAGTATTATTCTCAAAAATTTCTAAACGGTACTTTTTTATAAAAAGCAATAGCATTAAAAAAGCTAATGCCACTAAAATAGTATAACCAAAAACAATCCAATTATAATTTGATTTACTCCAAACTTGAGATTCAAATTCATGCTTTAGCGAATTTAGTATCGCTAATTTTTCGCCTTCAACAATATCTCCTTTAAGTATAATTCTTTGATTTACAGCAACAAATCCTTTTGTGTATGATATTTTACTTAAATTTTCGTTTAAATTTTTATTGGTAAGTTCCTTGTTAAAAAAAACATTTGGCTTTAATTCATCAAATAAAATGGTTTGTATTGTGCTTTTATTTTGCGTTAAAGGCTCTACACCTATTTTTGCATCAATCAAATCATTTATTTTCGATAAATAATATAGTTTATTAGTTTCAATATCCTGTATTGTATTGCCCTTTTTTAGCGTTATAACAGGCCTATTTAACTGCGATCTATCTGCTTCATTTATATAACCATATTCATAAATGGTGTTTATTATTTCATTTACTTTTTTAATAAGACGCCTTTTCTGGCTTTCAAATAAAGTAGAATTTAATAAAGTTTCTCTAACTTTTTGATTTACATTATTTTTAACTTCAACTACGGTTTGCTCATTATAATTGTAAAACTGCTTTGAAGTAGCAATAATTTGCTGTTTATCCTTTTCTATTTCATCTTTAGATTTTTGAATAGAAAAATTAAATGGTGCATAATAATTTTCGTATTGCCAAGGCTTTCCTTTCTGAAATTCATATTTAAACTGACCTCCTTTTGGAAATAGGTAAACAATTAAAAATACTGTTAGTATATATAAAAATAGTTTATAAATTAAGGAATGATTAACCAAAAATTTGTTTATAAGTTTTTTCACGAAGTATTTTTTAGCAATTCAAAAATACTAATAAATATATTATAAACATTTTAAGTTCGTTTTATTTTTTGGTAGTTCTTCTTCTAGCCTATTTGGAATATGTTTTACAATCCAATCGTTATACGTTTTATATCTTAATTTTTGTTGAATTTTTGCAGTTTTGTTTAAAATTTCTTCAATAATATTTTCTGGTTGAATTTCTTTATCCGTAATTTCTTTCAACATTCCATTAAGTTGCTTTTTTACCTTGCTTTTAATTTCATTATTATGATAAATAACCCATTTTTCTAATGCATCTTTAGTTAAATATTTATCTAAAATCAACGAAGTCATTTCTTTTCCATGCCGCTTTGATTCTTGAATATTCCCTTTACCAGTAACGGCATTACCAATGGCAAAAACATTATCAAAACCAGCCACATGATAATCTTCATTACTATACATTTTTAGTAATGAATTTTCATACGTTAACCCATTAATACGTTCTGGAATACTTCCTATAGATGAAATAAGCATTTCGGTTTTCAGCTCAAAAGTGCTATTTTTTAGAGGAGTGATTTTACCATCAATATTAGTTGCTTTTTGAAAAACTATTCCAGTAAGCTTTCCATTTTTTTCTTTATAACTTATTGGAATACTTTGCGGTATAAAATCAAACAAATATTTTTCTTGGTATTTAGCTAATAATTTTCGAGAAACCTCCTGAGCTTTTGTAATACTTTCTATAGTATCATCATTTGGAGCTTTTAATGGCATTTCTTTAGCAGTTCTTCTATAAACTAATCGCGCTTTTTTAATATCTAATTCTTCTAAAGTAATTTTAAAATTATCTAAAATTTTTTGCAATCCTACTTTTTCTAAAGTAAATAAATCAATTTGAATTCTTTTTTTCAAAAACAACTGTTTTTTTACTAATTCAATCATTACAATTTTTATAACATCTAAAGATGCTAATCCTCCTCCAACAACAACAGCATCATTTTTAATAAAATAATTTTTTCCATTAAATTTACATTCATGTTTATGGTTAAACCAATTAATAAATGAGTTTTGGTAAATAAGTTCTTTATCTTTAAATTTTTCTACTCCTAAAACAGGAAATTTTCTGTCTTGCCAAGCTCCATTTGCTAAAATTATTGCTGAAAAACCCCAATTATTAATTAAATCTAAAAAATCTATATCGTACCCTATTTTGGTATTCGGAACAAAACGAATATTTTCTTGGTCTAGCTTTTTATTAATTTCACTAATTTGCCTATTTCTTAAATTAATATGCCAGCTAGGCAACCCATCTTCAATTTTACCGTAAGGTAATTTATTCATATCAAAAACTACTACCTTAATACCGTTTTGAGCCAGAATATTGGCTGCTTCAGAACCCGAAATAGAACCTCCAATAATGGCTACGTAATGATTTTTATACGATGGATTTAACGACATAATATTTTGGTATTAAAAGTTTATCCAAATTAAGAAATATTTAAATTTATATTGTAATCTTTATTACACATAAGAATAGCGCTTTCAAAATTTAAAAGATTGCTCAATTTTGATTAAATTCGCAATTGAAAATTTAATTTAAAACTAAAATGAAGGAAGTTGTAATAGTATCTGTTGCCAGAACACCAATTGGGAGTTTTTTAGGTAGTTTAGCGAGTATTCCTGCTCCAAAATTAGGAGCAATTGCAATTAAAGGTGCTTTAAATAAAATAAATTTAAATCCAAATTTAATAGATGAAGTATTTATGGGTAACGTAGTTTCTGCTGGATTAGGCCAAGCTCCTGCACGTCAAGCGGCTCTTTTTGCTGGAATTCCAAATACGGTTCCTTGTACTCAAATAAATAAAGTATGTGCATCTGGTATGAAAGCTATTATGGTTGCTACACAAGCAATAAAAACTGGTGATGCAGAAATAGTGGTTGCTGGAGGTATGGAAAACATGAGTAATATTCCTCATTATTTACAAGGTAGAAAAGGTGTAAAATTAGGAGATATAAAAGTTGAAGATGGAATGTTAGTGGATGGACTTGTAAATGTGTACGACCAAAAACATATGGGAACTTGTGGCGATTTATGTGCAACTGAACACCATTTTACTAGAGAAGACCAAGATAATTTTGCTATAGCCTCTTACAAAAAATCTGCGGATGCGTGGCAAAAAGGAAAGTTTGATGATGAAATTGTTCCCGTTGAAATTCCTCAAAGAAAAGGTAATCCTATAATTTTTTCGGAAGATGAGGAGTTTAAAAATGTAAATTTTGATAAAATCCCAAGTTTACGACCTGTTTTTAGTAAAGAAGGTAGTGTAACTGCAGCTAATGCTTCCACTTTAAATGATGGTGCTGCTGCACTTATTTTAATGAGTAAAGAAAAAGCTGAAGAATTGAATTTAAAACCAATTGCTAAAATTATTGGATATGCCGATGCTGCACATGAACCTGAATGGTTTACTACTGCTCCATCTAAAGCGCTTCCAAAAGCATTAGCAAAAGCAAATATTACTATTGATGATGTAGGTTATTTTGAATTTAATGAAGCTTTTGCTGTAGTTGGTTTGGTGAACACTAAAATACTAGGCATTAATCCTAGTAAAGTAAACGTAAATGGTGGCGCAGTTTCATTAGGTCATCCTTTAGGAATGTCAGGAGCAAGAATAGTTATTGCCTTATCCTCTATATTAAAACAAAACAATGCAAAATATGGCGCTGCAGCTATTTGCAATGGTGGTGGTGGTGCTGGTGCAATGGTAATTGAACGTTTGTAAAATATGCATTACGGAATTTGTAATTTAAGTATTGTACCGATTAGAATTGAACCAAGTGATAGTAGTGAAATGGTTTCACAATTATTATTCGGAGAACATTTTAAAGTTCTTGAAATTAGAAAAAATTGGAGTAAAATTCGTTTAGCTTTTGATAATTATGAAGGATGGATAGATAATAAACAATATGAGGAAGTTACAGAGGAAACTTATAAAAGTATAAATGACATAAAACCGAAACTAGCAGGAGAACTAATAGATTTTGCAACAAATAGCACAAAAAATTACCTAACTATAGTTATTGGATCAAGTTTACCTTTTTATAGTAACCAACAATTAAAAATAAACAATTCTAATTTTTTATATGAAGGGGAAGTAATTTCAAGCAAAAAACCTAAGGAATTATTGGTTGAAACGGCATATAAATATTTAAATACACCATATTTATGGGGAGGAAAAACTCCATTTGGTATTGATTGTTCTGGCTTTACCCAAATGGTTTATAAACTATGCGGATATAGTTTAATGAGAGATGCTGCAGAACAAGCTAGCCAAGGGGAAGTATTAAGTTTTATTGAAGAAAGTGAGCCTGGTGATTTAGCTTTTTTTGATAATGTAGAAGGTGTTATAACTCATGTTGGTATTATTATGAAAGATAATTATATCATTCACGCTCATGGTAAAGTTAGAGTGGACAGAATTGACCACAGTGGCATTTTTAATTTAGACACACATAATCACACTCATAAACTTCGAGTAATTAAAAAAATTATATAATAAAAAAAAGGCTCACAATTGTGAGCCTTTTTTTTATAACAATTTAAAATTTTTATTGTTTTAATTCATCATAAACAGCTTGTAACTCTTTAGATTTATCAGTCATATCTAAATTTTCGTATAATCCCATTAAGGTTTGAACCGTGCTTATATTGGATTTATTATATTCATATGCTTTTTCATAATAAGGAAGTGCATCTTTATAAATAGCCAATTGTTGTGCTTGCAATTTATCATATTTATCAAAATCTGATAAACTTTTATTCATTTCCTCAATAATTGGTTTTGTTTTATCAATAATGGCTGCTCCTACATTATTGTAAGCATCTGCATAATCTGGTTTTAATTCAATCGCTTTTTTAAAATTTACAATTGCTTCATCTGTCTTTCCTTGATTCATATTCATAACTCCAACATTATAATACAAAGTAGGTTCTGTTGGATTCATTTCAATAGCTTCTTCTAATTTTTCTTTAAATTTAGCTTCATCACCTTTTGAATAATAAATGTTAGCTTCATCTATTAATAAAGAGTAGCTTTTTGGAAATTCTTTTCTGCCTTCAGTTAAAATTTCTAAAGCTTTATCATTCATCCCTTTAGCAGCATAATTTTGTGCCAAATATTTAAATACATTTTCTCTTCTTGATTCTTTTTGAATTGTTCTAGGGTTTTCTGCAAGTCCTAATTTTACTTGTAAATCTCTTGACTTTTTATCATTATAAGTAACTTCTTTCCCATTTTCTTTATTAGTAGCTGCATAAACAGTAGCTATACCTGTATAGTGAAGATCTAATAATTTTTCATAAGATTTTATAGAATTATCGTAATCTTTTGCAAAATAGTAAACTAAAGCGGCATTATCTAAATACGAAGTATCTCTTGGACTTAACGCATAAACTGCATTAAATTCTTTAGCAGCTTTATCATAATCTTCAACTTTTTTAGTACTTAAAGCAGTATTATAATCTGTTGATGCATTAGCTGCTAACTTATTAATTAAATCATTAATAATACCAGCAACTTCGTTAGAATATTTAACTTTATTAGTTTCTTTTTCATAATCAATTAGTTGATTAAATGCTGCTCCTACTTTTTCTAAATTCGCAGAATTTGCACCATTTTGATATAATGCTTTTCCTTTTAAATAGTAAAATTTAGCTTTCGTTTTTTGATCGGCGTTAGCAATCATTCCTTCTGCTTGGTTTAAAGCAGTCATTGCTGCTGAAAAATTATTTGCTTTAATTGCTTTTTCAGCAGTTTTAAGTTCATTTTTTTGTCCGAACACTGTCATACTCACTAGTAAAACTGACAGAATTAATAGTTGTTTTCTCATTTTATTTAATTTATTCTTGATTTGTATTTTCTTCATTATCTTTTTCAATTTCCGTGCCATTATTTTCTTCGAGGGTATCTATATCTTCTTCTTCGTGCATAACTTTTGCTACTGCAGCTATAGAGTCATTTTTATTTAAATTAATTAATTTAACTCCTTGCGTAGCTCTACCCATAACTCTTAAATTTAAAATTGCCAATCTAATAGTAATACCAGATTTATTAATTATCATTAAATCATCCTCATCAGTTACATTTTTAATTGCAACTAAATTACCTGTTTTTTCGGTAATATTAATAGTTTTTACACCTTTTCCTCCTCTATTGGTTATTCTATAATCTTCTAAATTAGAACGTTTTCCATAACCATTTTCAGAAACTACTAAAATATTATCTTCTAAGTTATTAACGGCAATCATACCAACAACTTCATCTTGGTCATTTGCTAGTCTAATTCCTCTTACACCTGACGCATTCCTTCCCATTGGTCTTGTTTTGCTTTCTTCAAATCTAATGGATTTACCAGATTTTAAGGCTAACATTACTTGGCTATCTCCAGTAGTTATTTTAGCTTCTAACAATTCATCGCCTTCTTTAATTGTTATGGCATTAATTCCATTGGATCTAGGACGTGAATATTGTTCTAAAGGTGTTTTTTTAACTTGACCATTTTTAGTAGCCATAATAATATAATGGCTATTTACATAAGATTCGTCTTTTAAATCTTCTGTTACTAAAAATGCTTTTACAGAATCATCCTGTTCAATATTTATTAAATTTTGAATAGCTCTACCTTTTGAGCCTTTTCCTCCTTCTGGAATTTCATAAACACGCATCCAAAATACTTTTCCTTTTTGAGTAAAGAACAACATATATTGGTGATTGGTTCCTATAAATAATTTTTCTAAGAAATCTTCATTTCTAGTTGCAACACCTTTATGCCCTTTTCCTCCTCTATTTTGAACCTTATATTCGTCTAAATTGGTACGTTTAACATAACCAGCGTGAGAAATGGTTACTACAACCTTTGTATTAGGAATCATATCTTCAATAGAAAAACTTCCTCCTGCATATTCTATTTCAGATCTACGATCATCACCATATTTATCTCTAACCGTTGTCAATTCGCCTTTAATAATTTCAAATCGTCTTGGTTCGTTTTCTAAAATATCTTTTAAATCTTCTATTGTTTTAATCAATTCTTTAAATTCAGCATGTAATTTATCTTGCTCTAAACCTGTTAATTGTCTCAATCTCATTTCAACAATTGCTTTGGCCTGAATTTCAGTTAATTTAAAACGAGAGATTAAACTTTCTCTTGCCTGATCAGCATTAGAAGAACCTCTAATAATTTTAATGACTTCATCAATATTATCGCTCGCAATAATTAAACCTTCTAAAATATGTGCTCGAGCTTCTGCTTTTTTAAGTTCAAATTTTGTTCTTCTTACTACAACATCATGTCTATGTTCAACAAAATAATGAATAAGTTGTTTTAAATTTAATTGTTGCGGACGACCTTTTACTAAAGCAATATTATTTACACTAAATGAGGTTTGAAGTGCAGTATATTTATATAATTTGTTTAAAACTATATTTGGAATAGCATCTCTTTTTAAAACATATACAATTCGCATTCCTTTTCTATCGGATTCATCACGAATATTAGCTATTCCCTCTATTTTTTTATCATTAACTAATTCAGCAGTTTTTTTAATCATTTCTGCTTTATTAACTTGATAAGGAATTTCAGTAACTATAATACATTCACGCCCGTGTACTTCTTCAATGTTTGATTTTGCACGTAATACAATTCTACCTCTACCGGTTTCAAATGCATCTTTTACGCCATCATAACCATATATAGTTCCTCCCGTAGGAAAATCTGGTGCTTTTATATATTGCATTAACTCTGAAATTTCAATTTCTCGGTTATCTATATAAGCTAAAGTACCATTAATTACTTCCGTTAAATTATGTGGAGCCATGTTGGTAGCCATACCAACTGCTATACCAGAAGCACCATTAACCAATAAATTTGGAATTCGAGTTGGTAAAACGGTAGGTTCATTTAGTGTGTCATCAAAATTTAAGGTATGATCAACCGTATCTTTTTCAATATCAGACAACATATCTTCTGATATTTTTTGCATTCTAACTTCAGTATAACGCATTGCAGCGGGACTATCACCATCCACAGACCCAAAGTTACCTTGGCCATCTACCATCATATAACGAACACTCCAATTCTGAGCCATTCTAACCATAGAATCATATACAGAAGTATCTCCATGAGGGTGATACTTACCAAGTACTTCCCCTACAATTCTTGCAGATTTTTTATACGATCCAGTTGCTTTAATTCCTAATTCATGCATTCCAAACAAAACCCTTCGGTGCACTGGTTTTAAACCATCTCTTACATCGGGTAATGCTCTTGAAACAATTACTGACATTGAATAATCAATGTAAGCAGATTTCATCTCATCTTCAATGTTTATCGGTATTAATTTTTCTCCGTCTGACATTATTTTTTATTTAATTTATTCTTGATTTTTTAACAAAGCAATATACAATATTTCGCTTTTTTACAACTTATTATGCCTATTGAATTTATAATTTTTATCAACAATATTTAATTAAAAAATCACAAGTTAACTTATTGATTATCAAATAATAACATGATGTTTAGAAATAGATATTTATTTGTTAAAAAAAAGTGGTGCTATTTTTGTAATAAAATAAGAAAAAAATCAACTAATTTTACAATATAAACACATTACTATGGACGATAATTTTTCACCAAAAGTTAAGGATGTAATTGCTTATAGCAAAGAAGAAGCTATACGTTTAGGGCATGATTTTATTGGTACTGAGCACTTAGTTTTAGGCCTTTTAAGAAAAGGAGACGGTAAGGCAATTGAAATTTTAAAATATTTAGATATTAATCTAGATCATTTACGAAAAAAAATTGAAACTTTAAATCCTATAAATGAAACTTTTAATAATCAAGAATCCAAAAGTATTCATTTAACCAAACAGTCTGAAAAAGCACTTAAAACAACGTTTTTAGAAGCTAAATTATATCACAGTGAATCTGTAAATACTGCTCATTTATTACTATGTATCTTAAGAAATGAAAATGATCCTACCACCAAAGTATTACAAAATTTCACTGTTAGTTATGCAGATGTGAAAATTGTATTTAAACAACTATATATGGAAGGTGAAGAATTAGATATACCAAAGGCAGAAAACACATCGGATGGAGATTTTGAAACGCCAAAATCTAACCCGTTTGAGCAACCAAAAGGCGGAAAGTCAGCACCTAAAAAATCTAAAACACCTGTATTAGATAATTTTGGACGAGATTTAACTCGTTTAGCAGAAGATGGTAATCTAGACCCTGTTGTAGGGAGAAAAAAAGAAATTGAACGAGTTTCTCAAATTTTAAGTAGAAGAAAAAAAAATAACCCCATGTTAATTGGAGAACCAGGTGTTGGTAAATCTGCTATTGCAGAAGGGTTAGCCTTACGAATAATTCAACGTAAAGTATCTCGAATTTTATTCAACAAAAGAATTGTATCACTAGATTTGGCTAGTTTAGTTGCAGGCACTAAATACCGTGGACAATTTGAAGAACGAATGAAAGCTTTGATGAATGAATTGGAAAAAAATGAAGATATTATTTTATTTATTGATGAAATTCACACCATTGTTGGTGCAGGTGGTGCAACTGGCTCATTAGATGCTTCTAACATGCTTAAACCTGCCCTTGCACGCGGAGAGATTCAATGTATTGGAGCAACAACTTTAGATGAATACCGAACTAATATTGAAAAAGATGGTGCTTTAGAACGAAGATTTCAGAAAATTATAGTAGAACCAACTTCTGTAGAAGAAACCATTCAAATTTTACAAAATATAAAAGATAAATATGAAGATCATCATAATGTAGATTATACAGATGATGCTATTGAAGCTTGCGTAAAATTAACCAATAGGTATATGACCGATAGGTATTTACCGGACAAAGCTATAGATGCAATGGATGAAGCAGGTTCTAGAATTCATATAACTAATATTGTGGTTCCAAAAGAAGTTTTGCAACTGGAAAGTCAATTAGAAACTATTCGAAAAGATAAAACCGCTGCAGTAACTGGACAAAAATATGAAGAAGCTGCTAGACTACGCGATGATGAAAAACGAGTGGAAAATTTGCTAGAAACAGAACAGCAAAAATGGGAAGAAGCTTCAAAATTGCATAGAGAAACAGTTACTGAAGATAATGTTGCCGAAGTGGTTTCTATGATGACTGGAATTCCTGTTAATAGAGTGGCAGAAGCGGAAAGCCAACGCTTAAATGACTTACCAAAATTAATAAAAGGAAAAGTAATTGGTCAAGATGAAGCCGTTTCTAAAGTTGTTAAAGCAATTCAACGTAATAGAATTGGGTTAAAAGATCCAAACAAACCTATTGGATCGTTTATATTTTTAGGTCAAACTGGTGTTGGAAAAACGCAACTTGCCAAAGTATTAGCTACTGAACTTTTTGATAGTGAAGATGCTTTGGTTAGAATTGATATGAGTGAATATATGGAAAAATTCGCTATTTCTCGTCTAGTTGGAGCTCCTCCAGGGTACATTGGATACGAAGAAGGTGGACAATTAACCGAAAAAATTAGACGTAAACCATACGCTGTTGTATTGTTAGATGAAATTGAAAAAGCGCATCCTGATGTTTTTAATATGCTATTACAAATTTTAGATGACGGATTTATTACAGACAGTTTAGGTAGAAAAATTGATTTTAGAAATACCATTATTATTATGACTTCTAATATTGGTTCTCGTCAATTAAAAGATTTTGGAACAGGTGTTGGATTTGGAACTTCCTCTAAAAAAGCACAAGCAGATTCTGCTGCAAAAAGTGTAATTGAAAATGCTTTAAAAAAGTCATTTGCTCCTGAATTTTTAAATAGAATTGATGACGTTGTGGTATTTAATACTTTAGAAAAAGAAGATATTCATTTAATTATTGATATTGAACTAAGTAAACTATTAAAACGAATTGATGATTTAGGATACACTCTTACACTTTCTGATGCTGCCAAAGATTATATTGCTGACAAAGGATTTGATAAACAATATGGTGCAAGACCTTTAAAACGAGCTATTCAAAAATATATTGAAGACACTTTAGCAGAAGAAATAGTGAATTCGAAATTAAATGAAGGTGATACCATTTTTATGGATTTAGACGAAAAAACTAATGAATTAACTATTAAAATAAATAAAGGCAAAGGAAAAGATAAAGTATAAACGAAATTAATAATTAATACTTATTGAAATAGGATTTTGAAAGTCATGCTTTTGAAGTCCTATTTTGTTTTAGATAAAACACCTACTAAAAAGCCTAATCCGTAACCTGTAAATTGTATACACGTGGATACAACGCTAAACCATGCAACTCCAATATTTTTATTTTTAAGTAAGGAATCAAAAAAAAGTATTATAAAATAAAAAGCATATATAATAATTGGAACTATAAATCCATTTAACAAGCTAACAATTGCAATAAACAATCCTATAATAAACAATGTTGGTAACCAAAATGATAATTTGGAAGTTTCCGGATATTTTTTATTTAAAAAAGGTCTTCCTTTTCCAAACGCAAAAACTTGTTTAAAAAATTGAGAAAATGAAACTCTTCTTTTATGATAAACAAAAGCATTTTCAATAAATTGAGTTTCAAAATTATGTTGCCATAACCTAAAAGTTAAATCAATATCTTCCCCAATTTTCATTGCCGAAAATCCTTTGGTTATTTCAAATGCATTTTTAGAAATTCCAAAGTTAAAACTTCGTGGTTGAAACTTATGAATTGTGTTTTTGCTCCCACGCAACCCCCCAGTGGTAAAAAAGGAAGTCATACTATAATTTATTGCTTTTTGAATGGCAGTAAACGATTTATGTGCAGCATCCGCTCCCCCAAATGCATCTGTATATTTTTGTTTTAATTTTTTATCTACTTCATTTAAATAATTTACTGGAATAATACAATCCGAATCAAAAATGATAAAATAATTTCCAGTAGCTTTTTGCATTCCAAAATTCCTACTTAAACCAGCTCCACTATTTTCTTTAAAATAATAAGCTACGTTTAATCTATTAGAATATTTTTCAACTATTTCTTTTGAACTTAAGGTGGATCCATCTTCTACAACAACAACTTCAAAATCTTTTTTATAGGATTGTTTAGTTAAACTCACCAATAATTCTTCAATTTCTTGAGGTCGATTGTATACAGGAATTATTATAGAAAATTTTAAATCTTTAATAGAATTTTGAAGGTTCATTTTAAAAAATGGTTATAAAAATCAAAGATATCGATTAAAATTTGAAAGCCTAAAAAAACCCTCAATTTTTGAGGGTTTATATTTTAAGTGGAAATTAATTATGCATATCCATTTTTACTCATATAGTTAGCTCGTCACCCTGAATTTATTTCAGGGTCTCACCTTATTAAGTTGATTTACAATATTATGAGATTCTGAATCAAGTTCAGAATGACGTATATTATAAATTTATGAGACTTCACGAACATATAAAAATTAATAGAATTCCATTAACTTTCAATAAGTTCAGAAGATTTTAACTTATATAATTCAAGATTTTCAATTTTAAAATTGTTTATATAATTAAACTTTTCTTTATTTTCAGAACGAACTAAATCAATAAACAATTTGGCAGAGTTAATAAACTTAGATTCTCTTTGACCATTAATAATTAATAAATATCCCATTATAATGTTTCCAGCCATTTCAACTAATCTTCTAGCATGAAAATCTAAATATTCTGTATTTTCAACTTCTTCAACTTTAACTATAATTTTTTCATATTCATTAGTCATTTCTTGAAGTACTTTTTTCAATTCTTCATTTTCTTCTATAACTTCACTATCATAAACTTTTATCTGTTCTAAGAAAACACTTGTAGTTACACCTTTTATAGCTGCAATTGTTTGTAATTGAGTTGTTCCTTCATAAATTGAAGTAATTCGAGCATCGCGGTAAATTCGTTCAATAGGAAAATCTTTCATAAAACCTGTACCACCATGAATTTGTAAAGAATCATAAGCCATTTTATTACAAGCCTCACTTGCTGTCATTTTAATAAGTGGAGTAAAAACATTTGCTAGTTTCATGTAATGTTTCATCTCCATTCGTTCTTCTTTTTCTAATTTTCTATCTCTCATTACCTCTTCATATACTTTAGAGATATCCACAAATCTAGTAGTTTCATAAAGTAAGGAACGAAGTGCATCTAAACGAATTTTCATATTAGTAAGCATTTCGTAAACCGCTGGAAAGTTCATGATATACTTACCAAATTGAGCCCTTTCTTCAGCGTATTTTAGAGCTTCTCGATAAGCAGCATCCGCAATCCCTACCGATTGAGCACCAACGCCTAAACGGGCAGAATTCATTAAAGCCATAACATACTTAATCAATCCAAAGCGTTCTTTACCTACCAATTCTGCAGGTGCATCTTTAAATACAAGTTCACAAGTTGGAGAACCTTTTATTCCTAATTTTTTTTCCAAATGCCTAACCTCAACAGCATGATTTTTACGATCATAAATAAACATAGATAAACCTCTGGCATCAGTGGTATTCTCTTCTGATCTTGCTAATACTAATGAGATATCGGCATCTCCATTAGTGATAAATCGTTTTACGCCATTTAACCTCCAACTATTATTTTCTTCATCAAAAGAAGCTTTTAATTGAACTGATTGCAAATCAGAACCAGCATCAGGTTCGGTTAAAACCATAGCCGCAGTTGTACCGTCGCGATTAAATCTTGGTAAATATTTTTCTCTTTGTTCTTCTGAACCAAATTCATTAATAGTTTCTGCACAATCTTGAAGTCCCCAAATATTGGCAAAACCTGCATCAGCTCTTGCCACCATTTCTGCTGCCATAACATAAGGAAGTAAAGGAAAATTTAATCCTCCATATTTTCTTGGCAAAGACATTCCTATTAATCCTGCATCATATAAAGCTTTGTAATCAGAAGAGGTTCCTTTTGCATAAACAACTTCATTATTTTCAATATGAGGTCCTTCAGTATCAACAGATTCAGCATTTTCTGCAATAGTATTTGCGCAAATATCACCTACAATTTCTAATATTTTTTCGTAGGTATCTATTGCATCTTCATGATTAAAAGGAGCAAAATCAAAAGTTTCCGATTGTTTAAAATCGTTTTCTTTTAATTTAACAATTTTTTGTACTAAAGGATGGTTTAAATGAAATTTAAAATCGGGTGTATCTTGAAAAAAATTATCCATTTTTATATTTTTTTGATTTGAGTTTTACTAATAACTCATCTTTATTCTTTTATCTTATTTTGCGTTTTTTTTGTAAAATTTAATCATTTTAGGAATGACCTCTACTAAATCTCCTTCAATAACATAATCGGCTATTTTATTTATTGGTGCTTGAGGATCTTTATTAATAGAAATTATCATTGATGCATCTTGCATTCCTGCCGTATGTTGAATAGCACCAGATATACCCGCTGCTATATATAACTTAGGTCTAACAGTGGTTCCTGTTTGACCAATTTGACGGTTATGCTTAATATAACCAGCATCTACTGCCGCTCTTGACCCCCCTACTTCGCCTCCCAATAAGTTAGCTAATTCTTGTAAATGTTTAAAATTTTCTTTAGAACCTACGCCATAACCACCAGCCACAATTATTGCTGCATCTTTTAAATTAACATCGGATTCCTCTATGTGACGTTCAATAATTTTTACAATAAAATCCTCTTCATTTAAAATCTCATCAACATTAACATTTATAACTTCTGAAACAGAATTAGGGTCAAAAATCTCTTTTTTCATAACACCTTCTCTAACTGTTGCCATTTGAGGGTGCATATCCCAATTGATAATATTCGCCATAATACTACCTCCAAAAGCTGGTCTGATTGCGTAGAGTAAATTTTTGTATTCTTTTTTTTCTTTTTTCACAAAATGATCTCCAATATCTAAAATTGTACAATCGGCAGTTAAACCACAATTAAGTACTGAAGCTAACCTAGGAGCCAAATCTCTTCCAATAGATGTAGCACCAAATAACACAATTTGAGGATCTTTTTCTTTTAAAATTTGTGTTGCTAAAGTTGCATGTGGTAATGTTCTATATGGCTCTAATCTTTTATCATCTGCAACATAGATTTTATCGACTCCATATTTTGAAAGCTCGTTTTCAATTTTATTTAATTTTTCACCAAAAACCAAAGCTTCCAATGAACAATCCAATTTTTGAGCAAGTTTTTTTCCAGCAGATACTACTTCAAGACTGATTTCTGCTATTTTATGATTTTCTACTTCACAATAGACAAATACACTTTTCATTTGTAATTATTTTAAAGTTATATCCACTACCCTATGGTGTGATGAATTATTAATTCTTTTATCATTTCTTCAATATCTGTATCAGAATCACTTAAACGTTTTGTTTCATTTGCAGTTAATACAATACTATTTACGCTTTTTACTTTAGTTGGTGATCCTGCCAACCCTATCCTATTCACATCTGCATTAATATCTTCAACGTTCCATTCAGGAATATTCAAATAAGGTCTTTCTTTATTTAATTTAATAAATAATTCATCAATACTTTTAGAGCTTAACTCCGATTGTGTTCTAGCATACTTATATTTCATTACTTTTTTTGCTTGTCTTCTTCTGCATTCTGGAGACGAACCATGTACCGTTATTAAACAAGGAAAAGTTGAGGATACCGACTCTACCCCTTTTTCTAATCGTCTTCTTGCAATAATTTTAGTATCATTTATTTCTAAAATTTCTTCAACGTATGTTATTTGTGGAATTTTTAATTTTTCTGCACATTGTGGTCCAACTTGAGCTGTATCTCCATCAATTGCTTGTCTTCCTCCAAGAACAAGATCAAACGGAGCTAGTTTTTCAATTCCTTTAGCTAAGGTATAACTTGTAGCTAAGGTATCTGCTCCCCCAAAACGTCTATCAGAAATCATAACTCCTTTATCAACGCCTCTATAATAACCTTCTCTAATAATATCAGCTGCTTTTGGTGGACCCATAGTTAAAATGGTAACTTCTGTTCCTGGCACTCTATCTTTAATATTTAATGCTAGTTCAAGTGCGTGTAAATCATCCGGATTAAAAACGGTTGAAAGTTTAACCCTGTTTACCGTACCATCTGGCTTCATTGCATCGGATCCTACATTCCGGGTATCGGGTACTTGCTTAGCTAGCACTATAATTTTAAGTGGTCTCATAGTTTAATATTATGTTATAAATTTTAAGCTTTTCAAAAATAGCGTAATTAGTTCATGTAAACCATGACAATGCTCATACTTCTTAAAATTTTAATATTTAATTATTTCCCATAAAAATAGCGGTGATTTTTAAATCACCGCTATTTAATATTTCTTAAAAATATATTATCTTATTTTTTTTCTTTCTTTTTAGATTCTTCAATAGTTTCATTTGAAGATTCATTTTTCATAAATTCATCCATTATAGCTGTACTTACACCCATATTTGAGAACCCCCCATCATGAAATAAATTTTGAAGCGTTACTTTTTTAGTTAAATCAGAAAATAAAGAAATTGTATAATCGGCACATTCTAATGCAGTAGCATTTCCTAAAGGAGACATTTTTTCAGCATAAGCTATAAATCCATCAAATCCTTTAACACCACTACCAGCAGTAGTTGGTGTTGGTGATTGAGAAATGGTATTTACTCTTACTTTATGATCTCTACCGAAAAAATAACCAAAACTACGAGCAATAGACTCTAAATACGCTTTATTATCTGCCATATCATTATAATCTGGAAAAACTCGTTGTGCTGCCATATAGGTTAGTGCAACAATACTTCCCCATTCATTCATAGCTTTTCTTTGGTAAAGTACACTCATTACTCTGTGAAAAGATAATGCAGAAACATCCCAACCTGTTTTTGTAAAGTTATAATCTTGATGTGTATAATGATTTCCTCTTCGTACATTTACAGACATACCAATAGAATGTAATACAAAATCGATTTTACCACCTAATATTTCCATCGCTTGATCCACTAAATGCTCTAAATCCATAATAGATGTCGCATCTGCTGGTATTACTTTTGATCCTGTTTTTTCCGCTAATTCTGCTATAGTTCCAAGTCGTAATGCAACTGGCGCATTGGTTAAAACAAATGTTGCTCCTTCTTCGTGTGCTCTTTCTGCTACCTTCCAAGCAATAGATTTTGAATCTAATGCACCAAAAATAATTCCCTTTTTCCCTTTAAGTAGATTATACATAGTTGTATGTTATTTTTAATTTTAATAGTTTGCAAATATAGTAATTCTAGTTTAACAATTGTTTTGCGTGTTCAATAGCAGTATTTGAAGTGTTTTTCCCACTTAACATCTCTGCTATTTCCACTACACGCTCTTCTCTATTTAATGCTTTTAATTGTGTTATAATTTGATTTTCAACATCTTGTTTAAAAACTTTATAATGTTGTTTGCCTTTTGCTGCTATTTGTGGTAAATGCGTTATTGCAATTACTTGCATATTTTTACTCATTTCAAGCATAATATCTGCTACTTTCTGTGCAATCGTACCAGAAACTCCAGCATCAATTTCATCAAAAATTATAGTTGGTAATTTTAAATAAGAGGATAATATTGCCTTTACAGAAAGCATAATTCTAGAAAGTTCACCACCAGAAGCAATTTTTTGAAGTGCTCCAAAATTTAATCCTTTATTGGCTGAAATGAACAACTGTAATTCGTCTTTACCATTTGTAAAATACTGAGTAGTTGGGGAAAGTTTAAATTTTAATCGTGTATTTTCCATTCCTAAATTTACAAGTTTGTTTTCCATTTTTTTTATAAAAACTGGAATTGCTTTTTGTCTTGCAATACTAATGGTATTCGCCAAGGAATCTAATTTTTCAGCAACAGTTTTAATTTCCTTTTCTTTTTCTGAAATTACAGCTACAGAATTTTCAGCTACACTTACTTCAGTTGCTAATTTGTGTTGAATAGCAATTAATTCGGTAACAGTTTTAACTAAATGTTTTTGTTGTAAATTATAAATTAACTGCAATCTATTATTTAGTTTCTCTAATTCCGATGGCTCAAAATTCACATTTTCATTGAGGTAAACTAATTCGTTTGAAATATCATCCACTTCAATTTTTACACTTAAAATTCTTTCATATAATTTTTTATATTCATCCGAATACGAACTAATTTGTGCAATTTTAGAAGTTACAGAATTTAATAAGGTAAGCAATCCTATTTCATCATTAAAGGTACTATTTTCGACTTCTGATAAATTTAATTTAATAGCTTCAATATTATTCAATTTATCTAAAGCCTGCTCAATTTCTTCTTGCTCACCAACAACTAAATTTGCTTGCAACAACTCTTGATACAAATGTGAGTTATAATCAAAATTTTGTTGTGCTTTTTGTTGATTAATCAACAATTCGTGCAAGTCTTTTTTTAATTGATGATATAATTTTAATCCTTTGGAGTAGGATGCTAATTTTGCAGCATTATTTGCTAAGGCATCTATTATATGAAATTGAAAATTAACATCTGCCAACTGTAAAGTTTGATGCTGAGAATGAATATCGATTAATTTTTCGCTTAAAGCTTGTAAAACCGAAAGTGTAACTGGAGTATCATTAATAAACGCTCTAGATTTTCCAGAAGGTAATATTTCACGCCGTACAATAGTTTCATTTTCAAAATCTAAATTATTCGCTTCAAAAAACCTTTCTAAGTGATAATTTATAATAGAAAATTGGGCTTCTATAATACATTTTTTTGAAGCATCCTTTAATGTAGTAGCATCTGCTCGTTTTCCTAATACCAAGCCTAAAGCACCTAATAAAACGGATTTTCCTGCGCCAGTTTCCCCTGTAATTATGGATAATTTATCCTTAAAATTAACAGATAAATTTTCAATTAATGCATAATTTTTAATAGAAAGTGCTACAAGCATATAGGTAATTTAGAATTATAAAATTACTTTATTTTACTCCACTTTGAAGCATTTAAAGGAGATATTTTTAATAAATCTTCTTTTAAAGTAGAAACATCAAAATAAGGTCCATCAGAAAAAATATTTACAATTTCATCAGCTTTTGCATCCATAAATATGCGTAATAAAAATGCATTTGGTCTTGAATTATAAATGTTTTTCAACTTTTGGATTGCACCTGCAATATTAATTTTGCCATTTTTTTTATTTGTAGCCATGATATCCAGACCTTCTAAATGATATTCATACAAAGCATTACGAAATAAACTATATGTTGGCGATAGAATATTATCAATTAACGTAAATCTAGATTTAGTTCCATCATTTTGATTCCACCCCTTATACCCGCTTTGTTGAGCTTGAACCAATATGTTTTGAGCTTTATTAAAATAAGGTGTTCCACCATATAAACTAAAAGTATCAGCATCCATTCCAATAATTGTATAAACATAAAATGTAACTACCGAAATTAAGTTAGATTCGTAAGCAGTTGGATTAAATAGTAAAGGTTGATATTCAGTATATTGAAAAGAAAAATCATCATCTTTAAAATTAAAAACTGGCGTTAAATAAGTTGCATCATATACTGGTCGAGACGATTGAATTTGGATATTTCCTTTAAAATCATCTCCCGATTCCTGTAAAATAGTAAGCGTTAAATTACAATGAATTTTTTCTTGATCTTTATAATTAAAATTTGTCCAACGTTTTTGATTTATAAACTCAGTTAAATCATTTTGTAAAGTGATAAATTTTTGTTTATTAGATCCTGGAATTTTATCTGCATTAACCGTAACCGTACAATTTAATTCTTGTGCGTTTACTGAAATGGCAAATAGCATTACCATTACAATTTGAAGCGTTTTTTTAAGCATACGTTTTTTTCAAAATTTCATTAAAAATATCGGAAGCAACTTCTGCTTTAGATTTCAGACTAAATTCCGAAATATTTTCGAATTTATCAATAATTGTAACTTTATTTGTTTCATTTTTAAATCCAGCACCTTTATCATTTAAAGAATTAAGCACTATAAAATCTAAATTTTTCTTTTGTAATTTTGCTTTAGCATTTTCCATTTCATTAGCTGTTTCTAAGGCAAAACCAACTAAAATTTGTTCTTTTTTAATTGCACCCAACGAAGCTAAAATATCTTTAGTTTTCACCAATTCTAAAGACATGGTAATCGTATTTTTCTTTATTTTATCTTTTGCAATTTCTTTGGGTTTATAATCAGATACCGCAGCGGACAAAATAGCTATATCTATAGATGAAAAATAGTTATGTGCTTCCTTGTACATTTGTTCTGTATTAACTACATCAATTCTTTTTACCAAGATATTAGAAATTGTTTCTGATGAAGGTCCAGTAATTAAATATACCTCAGCACCTAAATTAGCAGCTTTTTTAGCCAGTTCAAATCCCATTTTACCTGATGAATGATTACCTATAAAACGAACAGGATCAATAGCTTCGTATGTTGGACCAGCAGTAATTAATACTTTTTTACCGTACAAAGGCAAACCTTTTATAATAGTTTTCTCTATAAAAGCCACTATATTTTCAGGTTCTTCCATTCTACCTTCGCCTACTAAACCACTTGCTAGTTCCCCAGAAGCCGGTGGTATAAAAATATTTCCAAAACTTTTAAGTTTTTCAATGCTTTTAGAAGTTGCTGGATGTTGATACATGTCTAAATCCATTGCAGGTGCAAAGAAAACAGGACATTTAGCGGATAAATAGCTTGCTAATAATAAATTATCGCATACCCCATTAGACATTTTTGATAATGTATTTGCAGTTGCTGGTGCAATTACCATATAATCTGCCCACAACCCTAAATCTACATGACTATTCCATTCTTCATTTTCATCTTCATTTTTGTCAAAAAAAGTAGAATATACAGGGTTTTTAGAAAGCGTAGCTAATGTTAACGGCGTAACAAAATCTTTAGAAGCCGGTGTCATTACAACCTTAACTTGCGCACCAGATTTAATAAATAATCGAACTAAATGTGCTGTTTTGTAAGCAGCAATACCGGCGGTGACACCTAACAGTATATTTTTACCGCTTAAAACAGACATTTATTCTTGAATTTCTTCTGGATTTCTATAATAAATTTTATCTTCAAGCCATTCTTCAACAGCTATTGCAGTTGCTTTCGGTAATTTTTCATAAAATTTTGAAACTTCAATTTGCTCTTTATTTTCAAATACTTCATCTAAACTATCAGTATAGGTAGCAAATTCTTCTAGTTTTTCAATTAATTCACTTTTTAAATCACCATTAATTTGTTGTGCTCTTTTTGCTATAATTGTAATAGCCTCATAAATATTATTTGTTGGCTCTTCTATTATGTTTTTATTGTAAGTAATGGTTGAACCTGCTGCTTTTGAGTTTTTATAATCCATTAGTTTGCCTTTTTAATGATTTAACTGATTTTAATTGATTCTTTAAATCTTCCTTTAACTTTTTAATCTCATCTAAATAGTTAGATTTAGAAAAGTTTCTTTCTAATCGTTCTTCTGCTTTTATAGCATTTTTTAATCGTTCTTCTTTTTTAGTAATATAACTATTTATTCCTAATTCGTAAGCTGCTTTAAATTTATAATACATAGCATCTTCTTTTAAGGAACTTCCTAAATAATCAGCTAAAAAATTATCAAAAGCAGTAACTGCAGAAATATAATCTTGAATCTTATAATATTGCTTTGCTATTTCAAAAGCTTTTTTCTCTAATTTAAAAGTAAGTTCTTTAATCGTTTTATTTGCTTCTACAATTTTATCGGAAGTAGGGTATTTGAAAATGAAATTTTGCATTGCATTTAACGCTTCATGAGTGTCTTTTTGATCTAAGCTATATCTAGGAGAAGCTTTGTAATAACTATAAGCTGATAAATAGGCTGCTTCTTCAGCCTTTGAACTTTTTGGGTAGTTTTTTACAAATTTATCAAAATAATAAGCTGCCAAACTATATTGTTTTGTGTTATAATGAGATTGTGCTACCATATATTGAATACGTTCCATTTGTGGTTTTGCTCTATAACTAGGTGTTATTTTTTCGAACAATTGAATAGCCTTGGAGTACTTTTGAGCTTCGTACATTTTAGTAGCCATTTTATATTGGTCTTGAATATTTCCTTTATTCAATACTTTTTGATATTCACTACACGAAAAAAACGTAGTAGTAAACAATAAAATAAAAATGAGATTTTTAATTTTTTGCATTTGGCAAAATTAGTTATTTATTATGGATTATTAAAATACTTTTTTTATACTTACTTAAACCACAAAAATAACTTGGTTTGGCAATAATTATTATTTAACAATCTTAATTGTTTGTTAATTATTTACAGTTGGAGAAACTGAGGTTTCAACGTTTAATCGTTTAATATCTTTATCAAACATATACAAACCACTTTTATCTTCACCAATTAATTTTATTTTATCTAAAATGGTTCGAGCTTGGGCTTCTTCTTCAATTTGTTCTGCAACATACCATTGTAAAAAGTTGTGGGTTGCATAATCTTTTTCTTCTAAAGATATATGAACTAATTCATTAATAGTTTGTGACACATATACTTCGTGTTTAAAAAGCGTTTCAAACATTTCCTTTATAGAACCAAATTTTGATGCCGGTTTTGATAATTCAGAAACTAAAGAATGTCCTCCTCGTTCATTAATATATTTAAAAAATTTAAGCATATGCTGTCTTTCTTCATCAGATTGAGCATACATAAATTCTGAAATTCCTTCTAAACCTTGCACTTCTGCCCAAGAAGCCATTGCTAAATATATTTGTGAAGATTCTGCTTCAATTCTAATTTGCTTGTTTAAAGCACTTTGCATACTCTCTGATAACATAATTTTCTTTTTAAATTTTTATCAAAATTACTAATAATTTTCTACAAAATTAACTATTTTTTGATGTAGTTTATCACTAACTTCAACCAAAGGTAACCTAACATATTTACTAGTAATATTCAACTTTTCTAAAAGTGCTTTTATACCTGCCGGATTTCCTTCTTCAAAAATATAATTAATACAATCCATCAATTTATAATGTAACTTATAAGATAAATTAACCTTACCATCTAAACCTAATTTTATGAATTGAGAAAAATCTTTAGGAAAACCTTGTCCAATAACAGAAATAACACCTGATCCGCCAGCTAAAACCATAGGTAAAGCAATCATATCATCACCAGAAATGACTAAAAAATCGGTTGGTTTGTTTTGCAGTAAAGTCATTGCCTGAACCATATCTCCTGCAGCTTCTTTAACTCCAATTATATTACTACAATCATTTGCTAATCTTAAAATTGTTTTTGGCAAAATATTACTTCCTGTACGACTTGGAACATTATAAACTATAATTGGTTTTGGAGAATTTTCAGAAATAAGCTTAAAATGTTGATAAATTCCTTCTTGAGTTGGCTTATTATAGTATGGAGAAACAGACAATACTGCTGAAAAAGCAGATAAATCTGTATTATTTATTTCATTTATTACTGCTTGTGTATTATTACCTCCAATACCTAATATTAATGGAAGCCTGCCATTATTTATTTTAATAATGGTGTTTTTAATTTGTTCCTTTTCGTCTGAAGTTAATGTTGCAGGTTCACCAGTAGTACCCATTACTACCAAATAATTTATACCATTTTTAATTTGAAAATTTACTAACTTTTCTAAAGCGTTAAAATCAACCGATTTATCTTCATTAAAAGGAGTTACTAATGCAACACCTGTTCCTAAAAATTCTTTCATCATAATTTATTTAAAATGGTTAAATATTTTTTAATTTCGTTTGTAAAAATTGAAATATCAGTAGTATCACAATTTACAAGTAAGTTATAAAAACGTTTATCAAAATGTGAAAACCCAATTTTAAAACTAATATTCATTTGCAATAATAACAGATTTAAATATAGGTGATCAACTTTACTGTAATTTATTAACAAATCATATTTTTTTGTTAAGCTAAACGGAAATTTTTCCTGCTTAAGTTTACCATACCAGCCGAAATTTTTTGGGGAAATAGTTGGACATTCTATTTCGCTTTTAGTTTTATTCTGTTGATAAACTATTATTTTAACTTCATTTTCGTTAAATTTTAACTGTTGAAAAATTTCATTTTTTATAACCGAAACCTCAGACACATCATCTACAAAAATTAAAATATTTTTAATTTTATGATACGTATTTACTGCTGTTTTTTTAAAAAAATCATCACTATGATTCTTTATAAAAATTTGATTGGTTTTTCGTTTAAATCCTGTAAAAATCATTTATATTTACACTTTCATTCGCAAAATTAATTAAAACATTAGTATTTCTTCAATGAAAAAAATTATTATTTCGGTTTTTGCCTTTCTTTTACTAATAAACTGTAAAAATAATACCATACAATTAGTAAAAATAGAAGGGAAACAGCTACCAATTACAGAGAAATTAGCTTCAGACTCTACCATTATAAAAACCATTTTTCCTTATAAAAATAAGGTAGATAAAGAAATGAATGCTGTTTTAAGTTATACATCAAAAAATTTGGTAGCTACAGATGGCAAATTGGAAAGTTCTTTAGGAAATTTGTTAGCGGATTTGTGTTACCAAAAAGGAAATTTTGTATTTAAAAAAAGAACAGGTAAAAACATTGATTTTGCCATGTTTAATTTTGATGGAATTAGAGCTGGAATTTCAAAAGGAAATGTAACGATGCAAAATGCTTTTAATTTAATGCCTTTTGAAAACAATTTGGTGGTAGTAGAATTATCGTCGAAAAAATTAAAAGAATTAATTCAATATTTAATTGCTCAAAAAAAAGCACACCCCTTATCTAGACAAGTTAAACTTAGTATTACAAGTAGTGGTTATCATTTTTCAATAAATGGTAAACCAATTAACGATAAAAAAAATTATTACATTTTAACCTCCGATTATTTACAACACGGTGGAGATCATATGGATTTCTTTAAAAATCCAGTGCATTTATATCCTTTAAACTATAAAATGCGAAATGCCATTATTGATTATTTTAAAGAAAAAGATACTTTAAAATCAAATCTTGATGGTCGATTTGTAATGAAAAACTAAAGAATTACAATGAAAAGAAGAAAATTTATAAAACAATCTACCGCTGCAACAGCTTTTTTAACTCTTGGTGGTTTAAGTTTACAATCCTTTAGTGAAAGTACCTTAAAACAGATTACCATTTTACATACTAACGATGTTCATAGTCATATAGAACCCTTTCCTGCTAATGACATTCAATATCCAAATTTAGGAGGTGTAGCAAGGCGTGCAGCTTTAATTGAAAAAGTTAGGGAAGAAAATCCAAATACGCTATTATTAGATGCAGGAGATATTTTTCAAGGAACTCCTTATTTTAATATTTATGGCGGGGAAATAGAATTCAAGTTAATGAGTATGCTAAAATACGATGCCGCAACTATTGGAAATCACGATTTTGATAATGGTATTGATGGCTTATTTGCACAATTACCTAATGCAACATTCGATTTTGTTTCCGCTAATTACGATTTTAGTAAAACTGTTTTAAAAAATCACGTAAAACCTTATAAAACATTTATAAAAAACGATATTAAAATTGGGGTTTTTGGTTTAGGAATTGAATTGGAAGGTTTAGTTGACCCAATAAATTATAAAGAAACAAAATATTTAAACCCTGTTGAAATTGCTCAAAATATAAGTAAAACATTAAAAGAAGAAGAACATTGCGATTTAATTATTTGTTTATCTCATTTAGGCTATCATTATAAATCCGATAAAATTGACGATTTAAAATTAGCAGCACAAACAAAAGATATCGATTTAATTATTGGTGGGCATACACACACTTTTTTACCAAAACCAACCATTACAAAAAATAGTGTTAGAGAAAATGTTTTGGTAAATCAAGTTGGTTGTTATGGTATAAATGTAGGTAGAATTGATTTCTATTTTGATGACTACAAAAATAAAACGAGTAAAGGAAGAACTATAATAGTATAATAAAAATAGTAAAATGCGTATAGAAAACGACTTAAAATTAGGATTTAAAGATGTTATGATTCGTCCAAAACGATCTACATTGAGCTCAAGATCACTTGTAACTTTAGATAGAGAATTTTCATTTTTACATAGTAATCAAACTTGGAACGGAGTACCAATAATGGCTGCAAATATGGATACGGTAGGTACTTTTGAAATGGCTGTGGCATTGGCTAAACACAAAATATTTACGGCTATTCATAAACATTATACTATTAATGAATGGACTAATTTTTTAAAAAATACTGATAAAAGTATTTTAGAATATATTGCTGTAAGTACTGGTACTGGTTTAAAAGATGCTGAAAAATTGAAAGAAATTTTTTCTGTACATCCTGAACTAAAATTTATTTGCATTGATGTTGCCAATGGGTATTCTGAACATTTTGTACACTTTGTAAAAAAAACTAGAGAACTATATGCTGATAAAATAATTATGGCAGGTAATGTAGTTACCGGCGAAATGGTGGAAGAATTATTATTAGCTGGTGCCGATATTATAAAAGTGGGCATTGGTCCTGGTTCAGTTTGTACAACTCGTGTTAAAACTGGTGTTGGTTATCCACAATTATCTGCTATTATAGAATGTGCAGATGCAGCACACGGATTAGGCGGACAAATAGTTTCTGACGGTGGGTGCAAAATCCCTGGAGATGTTGCCAAAGCTTTTGGTGGTGGTGCAGATTTTGTAATGCTTGGTGGCATGCTTGCTGGTCATGAAGAAAGTGGAGGGAAAATTATCACCAAAAATGATGAAAAATTTAAGCAGTTTTATGGTATGAGTTCTGAAACTGCCATGAATAAACATGTTGGCGGTATTGCAAATTATAGAGCTTCTGAAGGTAAAATGGTTGAAATACCTTATCGTGGATCTGTTGAAAACACAATCCATGATATTCTAGGTGGTTTGCGATCAACTTGTACTTATGTTGGTGCAAAAAGATTGAAAGAATTAACAAAAAGAACTACCTTTATACGCGTACAAGAACAACACAACCTAGTGTTTTCAAAATAAATATAATCGGCCTCTAGCTCAGCTGGCAGAGCACCTGACTCTTAATCAGGTTGTCGTGGGTTCGAAACCCACGGGGCCGACTTTTTTAAAAAAATTAATCATTAGTGACGCCCTTCACTATCTATTATTTTATTTCTAATCGATAAAGAATCATCCGACAATAAAAATTTTTGTGTAGAATTAGGAAGCAAATGCAAAACTTCTTCCAATTTATTTTCTTTAATTGCTTTTCGTATTTTTGAAGCACTAATATAATTTGGTTTATTTTCTTTATTCAACCCATCATATTTTCGAGTAATTTCAATTAATTCACAGCCTTTTTTAGGTAATAGTTCTTTCATTGCTGTGTTATATGCCTGAGTTGTTTGGCAATAATTTTCAGTACCTACATATCGTTTCGTAATATTTAAAATTGGAACTATGTATTTGGCAAAAATAGACACATCCACTTCAGCTTGCTTTTGAGAAATCTCATTCCAAGATTCCGATTTTAAAAAATAATTTGGGAAAATTGCGCCTGAAACTATATATGGTCCCGTAGCTAAAACCACCACATTCTTCAGATGAGCTATCCCTTCTTCAATCATTTTTCTACGAATTTTATATGGAAATGAAGAAAGATTCTCTTCAACTACAAATAAATATAATAATTCATTTTCTGAGGTAGCTTTTTCAATTAAATATAAATGGCCATTTGTAAACGGATTACAATTAACAACAATGGCTGCAATCTTGTTGGTTTTTGTTTCTCTTTTATGTTCCAATAGAAACTTTTGGTAATCTTCAATAGTTTGATATCCAAATTCTAAAACTGAAAACAAAGGTTCTGCCCTAGCTATTTCCTTATAACCCAATCCTTCAAAAAGAGGAGCTGTTTTAGGTTTTGTATATACAAAACATCGTTTATAATTTTCCAATATTTTATTTCCTAACGTAGTTACAATCCAAGGAAAAGCTGTACTTTCTCTAAATTTTTCATCAACAACAACAAATTTTAATGTTTGATTTTTATAGGAACCTGTTCCAATAATTTCGTCATTTAAATTATATAATATAATGGTTTTATCAACTTCAAAAGGTTTATATTCAAATCCGTGTTTTGTTAAAAATTCAGAAACAATTTTAATATCGAAAGGGTTTTCTAAATCTAATAACTCTGCTCTAAAGTCTGTGTTTTCAAAATTCATTTTTACGATATATATTTTGAATGAAAAATAAAAAAAGTGATAATGCTAACAAATCTGCTGAACCTCCTGGAGATATGTTTTTTTCTTTACAAAACAAGCATAATTTTGTATAATCTACTTTACCTTGATATGTTAAATTAGCCATGGTCTTTAAATTTTCTGCTTCATCTGAATTCCTGTACAACACATTAGAATCGTTAACATTAGCTATTAATAATAATAACGCCTTTTTTAATATCTCATTTAATTCCTCTTTATTTTGATAGATATTAATGTTTATTCGTTGGTTGAGAAAAGGTATTATTTTTTCAAATATCACAGGAAAACCCATTTGAGCTTGATATCTTGCACCAGCTCCTTTCATTCCAAATTTTTGATATGTTTTTTCTCCGTGTGAGTTTGTTTTTTTATTCAATAATTTTAATTCGTTTTCAATAATATTTTTTGTGATTATTTGTAGCGTGCTTCTAAATAAAGAACTATCAAAAATGTAATTATTTTTATGCAAAGAATACACACTAGCAAAAACTGACAGCCCCATAATAAAAATTAATCCCTTATGCGTATTTGTGTTATTAGTAGCATAAAACATGTTATTTTCAGCTCGAATTCCAATTTTTCTTATTTCAGGAAGTGCTTTTGTTAAATCACCCATATAATTAAATGCTAATTCCCCAATCTCAAGCCAAAATGGTGAAATAGTAGCACTTGAATTTAAAAAAGTAAAATAATTCATATCGGTATGAGCACCTGAATCTTCAAAATCAACTAAACCCGGTTTAGGAGTTACGGATATTTCATACAAAATTGCTTTAGTTGCAGTTTCATAAATAGTGTGTAATAAATCCTTTTTTTGCCTAGTGTTTATATAAAATTGCATATTCTCAGATGAAAACTTCCGCAAATCCATATAACTATGTGTATTTTCACGCATACACACTATGGCTGATTTTTCACACAATAAGCATTTTTTAATTTTATTGGAGCTTACAGGAAATCCTGTTTTATCAAAAACATCAATATCAATTAGTCTTCCTACTTTGTGATTGTGTTCAAATTCTTCAGTTTTTAGTTTTAACTGAATTAAATCAATAGTTTTATCCGTTACTTCTTGAATATAAAAATTACCCGCTTCATCTAAAATTTCAAACTTCTTATTAATAGTAATATTTATACGATTTGCTAATATGAATATTTTAAAATCTTCTAATATTAAATCAAAAAAGCATTGCGTAATGCTATTATTTTTTGGGTAGCCAGCAATATTTAAAGAAATGCTGATAGTTGCAAATTGATTTGCAGCTAATTTTTTTCGAATTTCTCTTCGAGCTTCTTTAGCAAAAAGTATTTTAGATAAATTTTCTTTATTTTGTGTCATTCAATAGCTTTTAATTGTCTAACAACATCAATAGCTGTTCCATCTCTATATTCAATTAATGCTACAATTTTATCTGTTTTTTCAATAGGCTTTGGTGTACCAACAATTTCTTCTACTTCTTTTTGTAAATCTTCAATTTTTCTAACATTTAAACCTGTTTTAATAAGTTCTTGTTCTAATTCTACATTAATAGGATTTACACAAATTCCTCTTTCCGTTACAATTACATCAACCGATTCTCCAGGAGTTACAATAGTATCTACACGTTTATTAATAGTGGAAATTCTACCTCTAAAAGAAGGGCAAACAACAACCGTAAGTTCTGCCCCAGATGCAGTATCACAATGTCCGCCAGAAGCTCCTCTAAGATAACCTTGCGATCCTGTTAATACATTTACATTAAAATCAATATCCACTTCTAACGCACCTAACACTACTATATCCAATTTATTGGTCATACAACCGCAGTTGTATGGATTGGCATATAATGAAGCGGATATTTCTATATGGTTTTTATTATTATACAAAGACGAACTTACTTGGGCATCAAATGACTGTACATCAAATATAGTTTTGAATAAACCTTCGTTAAGCATATCAACGCCATAAGAAGTAACACCACCAAGTAAAAAACTTCCCTTAATTTCTTTTCTAAGCATTTTTTCGCGAATAAATTTAGCAACTGCTAATGATGCTCCACCAGCACCTACCTGAAAAGAAAAACCATTTTTAAAATAGCCGGATTTTTCAATAACATCTGCCGCCAATTTTGCAATTCTTAAATCCATTGGCGATTTTGTAATTCGAGTTGTACCACTAGCAATTTTAGTTGGATCACCAATGGAATCTACTTTAACTACATAATCTACAAAGTTTTGCTGAATAGATAATGGAAAGCATGGAAATTCAACAAGATTATCAGTTACTACAATTACCTGTTTTGAGTAACGCGAGTCAATTCTTGCATAGCCTAATGAGCCAAACGCAGATTTTCCTACAGCTCCAGTTGCATTACCTTCTTCGTCAGCAGCAGAAGCTGCAATTATACATAAATCAATAGAAATTTTACCTGTATGTATTGCTCTAACTCTTCCTCCATGAGAATGAATTACAACAGGGTTTTCCATAATTCCTTTAGAAATTGCTTTCCCTAATTCTCCTCTTATTCCAGAAGTCCAAATTTTTGTAATAGTTCCATCTTTAATATATTTTATCAATTCCGAATGACTATTATTAAGAGATGAAGAGGCTAATGTAATATTTTTAATTCCTAATCCCGCTAATGTTTTTATAGCTTCTACTAAAATAAAATCTCCATTTCTTAAATGATGATGAAAGGAGACTGTCATTCCATTTTTTGGAGAAGTTTTAATAATAGCTTCTTTAAGTGTCTCTGTTAATTTTTTTTGATGTGGCAATTTAGCTTTGTTGGGAGGAGATATTGTTATTTCATCCATCCACCCTTTTTTTAATTTATTCCAAGCTCCTGTGAAAGGAGCTATTTTTCCAATACCATTTATAAACTCTGGAATATTTCGATTTAAAGAATTTTTCATTACTTATAGTTTATATTTCTTGAAGGTTAATATGTGCTAGTTCAAGGGTGTATTTTGCTCTTGCAACTACTGGTGCATCTACCATTTTACCATCCACAGCAAAAACTCCAATTCCTTCAGTTCTTTTCTTCTTAAATTCTTTATAAATTTTATAAGCTTTTCTAATTTCTTGTTCAGTAGGTGTATATACCTCATGCACAATATCAATTTGTCTTGGGTTAATTACTGCTTTACCTGTAAATCCTAAATTTTTCGATTTTTCAGTTTCTTTTCTTAATCCTTCTTCATCATCAATATCTACAAAAACCGTATCAATTGCATCTATTTTATTAGCTTTAGCTGCCATTACAATCATTTTACGAGCTAAATCTATTCCTGAACCATCTTTTGTGCTTTTAATATTCATATCGGCAGTTAAGTCTTGTCCACCAATTGTTATAGCATCTAATCTATGACACAGTTTTGCAATTTCAAAAACATTTTGGACTCCAAGTGCTGTTTCAATCATAATATGAATCTTAATTTCATCATGTGAAATTTCATGTTGGTCTTCTATTTCTTCCATTACAGTTACTAACCTTTTTAAATCTTCTATAGTTTCTGTTTTAGGGTATCGAATTGCATCTGGTTTTAAAGGAATAATTTCTTTTAGATCTTCCATTCCAAAGGGAGTATCTAAATGATTAATTCTAACACAAACCTCAGCATCATAAAAATTTATATTTTTTAGTACATTTTTAACTAAAATTCGTGCAGAATCTTTTTGTTCTAATGCTACACTATCTTCAAGATCAAGCAAAAGGCTGTCCGCACCATAGGTTCCACCATGAATAAGCATTGCTGGATTATTTCCTGGTATATAAAGCATTGTTCTTCTTTTCTGTTTCATAAATAGAAATTTAATACATGGTTCCTTTTTGATTATTTGATGCTCTTAACAATACGGTTTCCATACGAGCTTGAATCACAGTAGTTAACGCTCCTTTATCGTGTATAACCAAATGAATATCAGCAACTTCAAATTCATCTAGCACCTTGCTAACTGTTTTTAATATCATTTCACCATATTGTTTTTCAACAATAGAGTTTAATTGAATTACTCTTCCTTTTGTGTCTTTTGGCTTTTCGGCAAGTATTAAAATATCACTTGATTCAAACGACCCTGCTTGCGCTTTTTTTATTATTTCCATTCGTTTTAATTGAAAATTTTATAATGCAAAGTTTAGTTTTTTATTATTAAAAAAAGAATAAAATAGAATAAAAAATTTAATAAATAAAAGTGCTATAACTAGCTTGCCAGACTATATCGTTATCGTTATTTTTTTAAGTAAAATTCCTTTTGTAACTTCACATAAACACTTAAAAATTTTATTTATACCTTTAAATGTTTTTGTTGCCAAAAATTGCTCGAAAAAAAATTAAATTCAATGATAAAAATAGTTGCTAATGATAATTCCTAAATTTATTGGAGCCTTAATAAGATATATTTATGAGTCTTTTAGAGGCAATCGAGAACCTTTTGAAAATTATTTTACAGCGGACGAAAAGAAAGAAAACAATTCGTTAAATCTTAAAATGGGAATATTTTTTTTTAATAATTACAATTGGAGTAATAATTGCCATATTAACGCGGTAAAGAAAAAATAGTTTGACAAATTGTCCAATATTTGAAAAGTTTAAGAAAAATTACGGACTTTTTCAAGCATAACGAATAAAAAAAACTGAACGCAAAAATGTTGTTCGACAAATTGTACAATAATTGAAAAATTGAAACTAATAGAAAAATTCGTTGGAATTGATTCTCATTTCGTGGAATGGAAAATGAAAACGAGTTATAAAATTGAAATGGGAAATCAACTTTTGGCAACAACTCATAAAATTAAGGCTTACATTTAGCTAAAAATTTAAAATAAAAACAAAAAAAAGGTTTAAGTTAGGCGGAAAAATCTCGTATTTAAAGTCGCACTAATCTTATAAAAGCCCGTTCTTTATAAAAGAGCAAAAAGTTTTTAAATATGACCTTACATTAACCTAAACAAACCATTAAACCTAAATTCATAATAACTGGTTTAGTTATCTTATTTTACATTATCTTTTTTGTAAACCTACAACCTGAAAACCCTGAAGTTACCTATACTATACAATTGTTTTTTTAATGACTTTTTGTTGCAAGTCCAGTTTTAACGGCTTCAATTATTAAACATTAGAAATACCCAATTATATTTTGTACTTACCAATTGGCTAACTTAATACGTCTTTTAAATTTACAAATCGTTTTTTTGAACCATAGATTTAAAAATTAAATATTGAGCCAATACATAGGTTACCATTACAACAACTTCAAGAACATGAGCTGGATTATAAAATTTATTGATGGCTAAAAGTGAATCTGAAATCATAAAAAAAATAGCTCCAAAAAGCATTAACATCGACTTTTTTGATTTCTTATTCAAAAAGTCAATTAAAGAAACCGTGCCAAATGTTGAAATTGTTAAACCATAAATTATTACGGGTAATAGCATTTCTTGAAGTGAATTTTTTAAGGTAAATATTAAAAAAGCAAATACGATTAAAAATGGAATAGCAGAAAAAATTACTTTTAATAAATTAGATTCCTTAATTCTAGAAATTACAATTTTAATAAATAACACATGTGCCAATAAAAAGAATACTAATCCTGCAATAAAAAATAGCTTACCTGTAAACAACAACAAAACATCTCCAAAAAAAGAAAGTTCCAAAGCCATTACATACCACTTTATCCTTTTTGACAAAGAAAATACATATAAAAATATGAGTGAAAATATAATTAATGGTTTAAAAATATAGATGAGTATTGGTACTGAAAAAACAATTCCGAGTACATCTAAAATAGAGACCAACACAAAAACAAAAAAAGTAACTTTTATTTTACTCATTATAAATTAATTAATTCCAAATTGGCAAGATACATTTATTGTTTAATTTTTTAAGTAAAGGATTTATTCCTTCAATTAAACTTTGCTGCATTATTTTAGAATTATCTTTATGACATTGTAAACAAGCTCCCACTGTTAATAATTGTTTTTGTTCCTTCACTGTAAAAGGTCTAAAATCTAATCGTGTTGAGTTTACAACACCTTTCTTAATTGGTTTTAAAAACGGAATCCATGCATCTTCTGGTAAACTATCATGTTCATTTAAAGCATAATCTGGTAAAAAGTTCCAAGTTCCAATTCCATTTTTAATAGTATAGTTTAATTGTCCATTTCCATAACCAATGGCTGCAGAATTGGTATGGCACGATTTACAATCTCTTACTTTTTTTGAAGTAGTATGTGGAGAATTTGGCGCATATAATCTATGGAAAGAAACTTCTTCTCCTTCTTTTTTACCAGTATAACTTCCCTTATCAATTGTTAAAATCATTCCTGGTATTACAGGTTCAATTTTCATTTCAGTTTTAGATTCTCTAACTCCCATAGTTGGCAACGATGATGAAAACTCAGCAACATACTCTTTCCATTGACCTTTGCCATATTTTTTAGTCAATAAATCAAAAGCACGAGGTTCATTTTTATCAAATTCCGTATGGCAACCTATACAACGTGATGTCCAAATTGAATGGCAACTAGAACAACTCACATCATTATGCACGTTATCTCTTGAACAAACTTCTGGTCTAGAGGATAACTTATGTAATTTACCATCTCCTTTACCTATTAAAAAAACATTTCCCAAGGAATCCACAAATGTATTTACCAAAGGATGATGATCTTTTTTAGCTACTAAAATCCTATTTTTTTGATGAGAATAATTCCGATGTAAAAAAACTTTTAAACTTTCAGTATCTAAGGAATCATAAGGAATGGTAGTTGGTTTTTTACTAAAATGACAATCGACACATTGTAATTTTACTGCTTGTTCTTCATGGGCATATTTTTTCCCATCTCCCATTACCTCGTGTGAGGTATGGCAATCAATACATAACATTCCTTTAGCATGGTGAACATCTTCTTGCTTTTTAATATAAACTCTATTTCCCTCTAAAATTCTATATTTATCATGATTTTTTAAAGTATCGGCATCTATTAACGTTTCCTGCCAACCTTCATAATTTGTTGATATTCTACTGGATCTACTATGACAACCAAAGCAATGGTTATTAGCAATAAAAACATCAGTTGACGGATGAAATTTTGGTAATTCTTTCTTTCCTGATTGTAAATAATTTTGTAAATCTTTAGAAGTCTTTTCCGTATAATTTAAATGACAAGCATTACATCCTCCACCTCTATTAACATTTGTAATAGCGCCAAACTCTTTTTTTTCGGCTCCTAAATGACAATTCGCACATAAATCTCTAATATGTTTATCTGCTGCCGAGTTTTTTAAATCTTTTATATGATAATGATAATTGGGTGAATCCGCTTCTCCAAAAATATATTTATCTACTGCAATTAAACCACTGTTCGTAGTCATTAAAGAATTTTCAATTTTATGTAATTCTTCAGTATGGCATTTGCCACAGGTTTTTTTTGCATCTCTTAAATTACCTGGCACTAACACCATGTTTTTATGAGATTCTTCCTTATCTATGGAATTGGGATTTCCCATATGGCAACTTGTACACCCAATTAATTTAGGATTGTGATATTGTGAATAACCTGTAGTATTTTGATGACATTTCAAACAAGATTCTTTATAAACATCATTAGTTGTTATTTCTGAATAATTTTCATTTCTTAAATTTAAGAAACCATTAAATTTATTTTCATTTTTAAACAATAAAAAAACAAAAATTACTATAATTAACACTCCAAAAAACAAGACTTTTAAATAATTTATCTTCATATCAAAATTAATTACACAAAATTACAATAATCTAAGTTTTTAAATTTATTTTTTTTTTAAATTACATCTAAATTTTAGAATTCAATCAATCAGCTTATTATGTCTTTAATGCTACCTAGGTTACATATAATATTTTGATTTTCAAACGATTACGTAACTAAAGTTACGTTATAAATTTTAAAATATGATATTTGTCATACGCAAATACTTCGTTTGTAAATAACTTTACAGCAGTAAATATAAATATACTATGACTACATCAAGAAGAAAATTTATTAAAATTTCTGCCCTAGGCTTAGGAGGTGTAGCAGCATCTACTTCAGCACTTAATATGTTTGGCGCAAACACTTATTTAGATGAGTTGGTCAAGCAAAATATAGCTGGAAAATTTAATAAAACTGCTACTTACTGCGAGGTTTGTTTTTGGAAATGTGCCGAATGGGCATATACCAACGAAGACGGAGAAATTATTAAACTTAAAGGAAATGAAACTGACCCACACTGTCACGGACGCTTATGTCCAAGAGGCACAGGCGGAATTGGAATGTACAATGATGAAGACCGTTTAAAAACACCATTAATCAGAACTACTGTTAATGGTAAACAAACTTTCAGAAAAGCATCTTGGGAAGAAGCTTTAGATTTAATTGCATCAAAAATGAAAGATGTTAAATCTAAATACGGAGCTGAAAGCTTTGCTTTGTTGAAACACGGTTCTCCAGGAGCTCATTTAGAACATCTTTTTAAAGCATACGGTTCCGATACTATTGCAGAACCAGCTTACGCTCAATGTAGAGGTCCAAGAGAAACTGGATTTGCTTTAACGCTTGGTTCTTGGATTGGCTCACCTGAACCTACTGATATTAGAGATACTAAATGTTTAGTTTTAATAGGCTCTCATATTGGCGAAAACATGCATAACTCTCAGGTTCAAGAAATGTCTGATGCTATAGATAATAATGCAACCATTATTACCGTAGATCCAAGACTTTCAACTGCGGCAAGTAAATCGCAACATTGGTTAGCTATTAAACCAGCTACAGATATTGCTTTATTATTAGCTTGGATGCATGTTATTATTGAAGAAAAATTATATGATGAAGCTTACATTGAAAAATATGGTTATGGTTTTAAAGAACTAAAAGAACATGTAAAAAACCTAACTCCTGAATGGGCGTATGGAATTACAACTATAAAACCTGATCAAATTAGGGAAACTGCTAGATTAATGGCTGCAGCAGCTCCTTCCGTAATTGTTCACCCAGGTCGACACGTTGTTTGGTATGGTGATGATTCTCAAAGAGAACGTGCTATTGCCATGCTTAACGGTTTATTAGGTTCATGGGGAAAACGAGGCGGGTTCTACTTTAAAGAAAAAGTAAATCTTCCTAAATTCCCACATCCAGCATACCCAACTCCAAAATGGGGATGGGAAGAAATTGGAGAAAAATATCCTTACGCGGAAATGGGTATTACTTCTGAATTAATTAAATCTTCAATTCCAGGTGAGGATGATGAACATCCAATTAAAGCTTGGATAATTGCTGGTACCAATTTAATAAATACAGTTCCTCAACGTGAAATGATTTTAAAAGCAATGGATGCTGTTGAATTTATTGCTGTAGTAGATACTATGCCAATGGAAATTACAGGTTATGCTGATGTAATTTTACCTGAATGTACCTATTTAGAACGATACGACGGAATAAGAAATGCTGCGAAAAGAGTACCTTCTTTAGCATTAAGACAACCTGTGGCAAAACCTAAATACGATTCAAAAGCAGCTTGGTGGATTAGCAAACAATTAGGAGAGCGCTTAGGATTAAGCGATTACTTTAAATATAACGATTTAGAAGATGTAATTAAATGGCAGTTAGAACAAGTTGGCTCTTCATTAGAAGAAATGAAAAGATTAGGAGTTAAAACATTTGAAAGAGAAACGCCTTTATACATGGCTGATGATGAAGATTTTGAATTTGCAACGAACAGTGGTAAAATAGAATTTTATTCTGATGAATTAGCTTCAAAAGGATTTGAACCAATTCCAGTTTATAAACAACATCCTGAACCACCACAAAGTTTTTATCGATTAATTTATGGTAGATCTCCTGTGCATACCTTTAGTAGAACTATTAATAATCCTAATCTAAGTGCTCTTAAAGACACTAACAAATTATGGGTAAATCCTAAAGTAGCCAGAATATTAGGTTTAAAAAATGACCAAACGGTATGGTTACAAAATCAGGATGGAATTGATTCCGTTTTTTCAATTCAAGTAAGAGTTACAGAAAGAATTCGCTATGATTCTGTATATATGTACCACGGATTTGGACATAACAATAAAAAATTATCTCGTGCCTTTGGAAAAGGTATCAGCGATACACATATGATATCAAAAGTTGCTGTTGATCCATTAATGGGTGGTACAGGAATGAGAGGTAATTTTGTTAAAATATTAACTGAAGATCCACATAAAAATAGTAAAGTATGAGATATGCAATGGTTATAGACACATTAAAATGTGTTGGTTGTAGTGATTGTGTTGTGGCTTGTCAAACCGAAAACAATGTCCCAATGGGATATTGTAGAGATTGGGTGACAGAAACTGTTGACGGCGCTTATCCTAAGGTAGAATTAGAATTAAAATCTGAACGTTGTAATCATTGTGATAATGCACCTTGTGTACGATGCTGCCCTACTGGTGCAAGTCATATTGTAGAAGGTGGTGTTGTTTTGGTTACTGATGATGAATGTATTGGTTGTGGTGCTTGCATAGAATCATGCCCTTATGATGCTCGTTATCAACATCCAGAAGGTGGATATGTAGATAAATGTACTTTCTGTCATCATAGATTAGAAAAAGGTCAAAACCCTGCTTGTGTTGAAGTTTGCCCTACTAAATGTATGTATTTTGGTGATATAGATGATCCTACAAGTAAAGTTTCTGAATTGTTAAAAACTAGAAAACATAAAGTTTTGGCTCCTGAAGCAGGAACAAGTCCAAACATATATTATTTAATTAAATAAAATTATAATTATGCAAGAAGAAATTTTCGTGAGTGGACGACATATTCCAAACATAGATCCATATTTACAAATTTGGCATTGGCAAATATCTTTATATTTATTTTTAGGAGGTTTGGCAGCTGGTATTTTATTTTTTGCTGCTTTATTTTACCTACTTAAAAAAGAGGATGAAATGCCTGCAACAGTTAAATACGCAACAATTATAGCTCCTATTGCTCTGATTATTGGCTTAGCAGCTTTATTTTTTGATTTATCTCACAAACTTTATGTTTGGCAATTATATACCACAGTTAGAATTGTTTCTCCAATGTCATGGGGAGCTTGGGTACTTTTAATTACCACTCCTATTTCAATATTATGGGTATTTAGTTATTATAGGGAAACTTACCCAAAATTAGAAAATAAATTACAAACATTTAAACGATTAAAATTTTTAGAACCTTTTGAAAAATTCTTAATTAAAAACCGAAAGGTGATGGCAATTGCTTTAATACCATTAACTTTAGTTTTAGGTGTTTATACAGGTATTTTATTATCTGCATTTAATGCTAGACCATTATGGAATAATGCCATTTTAGGTCCTTTGTTTTTAACATCTGGTTTATCTACTGGTGCAGCAGGTATTTTGTTATTTGCTAAAAGTCATTTTGAACGCACTTTAATTAGTAAAATAGATTTGGCTCTTATTTTTATTGAATTAGCTTTAATTGTTCACATGTTTATGGGGATGTATGCAGGTTCTCAAGTTCAATTAGAAGCAATGCAAGTATTACTTGGTGGTTCTTATACGGTTATGTTTTTTGTATTTGTAATTATACTAGGACTTCTTGTTCCATTTACTTTAGAATTATCAGAAATTATAGGATTTAAAGTTCCTGTAATTGCACCAGCAATGCTAGTTTTAATTGGCGGATTAATTTTTAGGATGGTTATGGTAAATGCTGGACAATTAACAAGATATTTATACTAAAAATAATACAATGAAAAATTATAGTAAAAAAAATAGACACGTGTATTGGAATCCATACTTTGGTGGATTGATTCTTGGATTATTAATTCTATTTACTTTTTATATTACAGGTAGAGGTCCAGGAGCTAGTGGAGCTTTTAAAAGTACCATTGTAACTGTTGTTGATGACATAGCTCCAACACATGCAGAAAATAATGCTTATTACGACAGATTTATAAAAAAAGGAGATTCTCCTATGAATACTTGGCTAGTTTATGAAGCTATTGGTATTTTAATAGGAGGTTTTTTATCTGGAGCATTAAGTAACCGGCTTAAATTATATGTGCAACATTCTCCTAAAATAACTTCCAAAAAACGATTAATTGTAGCAGTACTTGGCGGTGTTGCCTTTGGTATTGGAGCGCAACTAGCAAGAGGTTGTACAAGTGGAGCTGGTTTAAGTGGTATGGCCGTATTATCTCTTGGTGGGTTTATTACTGTAATCTCCATATTTGGAAGCGGATATGCCTTTGCATATTTTTTTAGAAAAAACTGGATTTAATTAATAAAAAAATAAAATAATATGGGACCATTGATTCCTAACGGTGTAATTCCTCCAGAATGGAATTTTGTATTTGCAATATTAATTGGTATTGTTTTTGGCTTTACATTGGAAGCTTCTGGATTTTCATCTTCCAGAAAAATTGCAGGTGTTTTTTACGGCTATGACTTTGCTGTACTAAAAGTGTTTTTTACGGCAGCACTTGTTGCTATGATAGGTATTTATTATATGGATTACTTAGAATTAATTAACGTTGAAAATCTATTTGTTTTACCAACTTATACATGGAGCGCAATAATAGGCGGTGTTTTTATGGGACTTGGTTTTGTTGTGGCTGGTTTCTGTCCTGGTACAACCCTTTGTGCTGCGGCTATTGGTAAAATTGATGCTATGGCAACAATGGTAGGCATTTTAATAGGGATATTAATATTCTCAGAATTGTATAATTTTATTGAACCTCTATTTGATGGCTCCTACTTAGATAGAATTACCATAACAGATTCTCTTGGTATTTCTCCTTACTGGTTTATTTTTTTATTTTCAATTCTTGCTGTAATTGTTTTTTATGTGGTAGATGTAATTAGAAAAAGAGTTAAAAAAGTTTTCTATTAAAATTTAATTATCATGTCAAAAACTTATAAAGTAAAAAAAGTAATAGTAAAAACGGAGTACAAAGTACTTGCAGTACTACTTATAATATTAGCTGGTGGTTTAGTTTTATTGCCTAAATATGAAAAAAATTCAGGTATAAAACCAGAAACCTTTCTACTTAATATAATGAGTACAGAACGTTATGTTACAACCGACCAAATTGCTGATAAAATTATTAAGCAAGATCCTAATCTATTATTAATTGATGTACGTAAAAAAGAAAAATTTGATGCTTTTAGTTTGCCAAATGCAGTAAATATTCCTTTAGCTGACGTATTGTCTTCAGATTCTGAAGCTTATTTAAATCAAGATTCATTTGATGTTGTTTTATATTCTAACGATAATTGTTATTCCGATCAAGCTTGGCAATTATGTAACAGAGTTGGATATAAACATATTTATGTTTTAAAAGGGGGGGTAAATGAATGGTTTAATACTATTATAAATCCACAAGAACCTAAATCTACCGAATCGGAATTAACCTTTAAACAATATGATTTTAGAAAAGCAGCTGGTATGTATTTTGGAGTTGGCAACACTGCAAGCACAACTACAAAAGTAAAACCTAAAAAGGTAATAAAGCTTTCTAAAAAGAAAAAGAAAGTTGCTGAAGGAGGCTGCTAATACAAATTTTAATAGTTTAAAATCATGAAAGAATTAGAAAAAACAAAAAGAATTTCATTTTCAGCAGTAATAATTATTTTGGCTGTACTTATTGGGTTATTAAATTTTAAAAAACCTCGAAATGTATTCAAAAAAGACAAAGACCTTACTTTAAAACATATTGTTTCTCAAGATTTTATTATAACTTCTAAAGATTTAGATTCAAAATCAAATGAACAAATGGCTTTTATTGATGTTAGAAATGGATTTGAATATAACAAAGGTCATTTAAAAAATGCAAAAAACATTTATACGGCTAATTTATTAGAAGAAGCAAATAAAACTTATTTAAAAAAACTTGAAGATAAAAATAAAACTATAGTATTATACGCTTCAAAACCTAATAAAGCCAGTGGAGCTTGGATGCTACTTACTCAAATGGGTTATAAAAATGTAAAAATATTATGTGTTCAAACCAATTATATTAATAACAAATTTTCAGTAAGTGATTATCCTTTAGAAATACCTAAATATGACTTTGCAGCTTATATGAAAAAAGCAACTTCAACAAATGATGATGCCACAACCAAAAAAGTGGCTCCAAAAAAAAGTTATTAAATTAACTAAAAAGAAAAAGAAAGTTGCTGAGGGCGGTTGCTAATTTCACAAAATAATTACAATAATAAAACTGGTTTAAATTCTTAAACCAGTTTTATTATTGTACAATTTGGTTATCCATACATTCATTAAATACGAATATTTCGATCCAAATATTAATATTAAAAAATTGGTTATCAAGAAATGATGACTATTGGAGTAGATTATTTTATAAACCATAAAGTACGTATTCAATTAAATTACCAAGCACATATTGAAACCTCTATAAATATAGATAATGATATGTTATTAGCCCAAATCCAAATCAAATGGTAATGATTAATTGGAAGATAAAAGACTCCTGATAAATATCAGGAGTTTTTTTTTGGTTATGTTATATCTTTGTATAAATCTGCAATTTTATACAAATGACAACCGATAAAGCATTCATCAAAGAAAAATTATCCGATTATTATGGTCATATCTTTGAAAAAGAGTTGATTAATGAACTTTGTGAATCAGGTACGTATAGAACTTTAAAAAGCGGGGAATTAATTATTAATATTGGGGACAATATGACTCACATACCACTTCTTTTACACGGTGCAATTAAAGTAATTAGAGAAGATAGAAATGGTGAAGAAATTACGCTTTATTTTTTAGAAAAAGGAGATACTTGTGCAATATCCTTTGTAAATTGTATCAACAAAAGAAAAAGTATTTTAAAAGCTGTTACAGAAAAACAAACAGAAGCTATTTTTATTCCTGTTGATAAAATTGATGAATGGCTAAAAAAATATGAAACTTGGCGTCATTTTATAATTGATAGTTATCATGTACGTTTAATTGAAATGGTAGAAGCTATTGACAGTTTGGCTTTTATGAAATTGGATGATCGATTATATAAGTTTTTATCAGACAAAGTAAAAATTATGAAAGATAGCGTACTAAAAATTACCCATCAAGAAATTGCTGATGACTTAAACACATCAAGAGTGGTAGTTTCTAGAATGCTTAAACATCTTGAAAATGAGGGGAAAATTACTATTAGACGAAATAGAATAATAGTTAATTTCTAAGTAATTTATTGATTTTCAATTAACGAATCATTTTACTATACGTTTCTTCATCAATCAGTAGAATTCCTAAACTCTCTGCTTTTTGTTTTTTGCTTGGTCCCATTTTATCCCCAGCTATAATAAAATCAGTTTTTTTAGATATTGAGCTTGAAACTTTACCTCCATTATCTTCAATAGATTTTTTTAGTTCATTACGGCTAAATTTTTCAAAAACTCCAGAGACCACAAAGGTTTTATTTTCTAGTTTATTGGATATAACTTCTAAATTTTGTTCTTCAATTTTTAATTGAACTCCATAATTTTTTAATCGGTCAATTAATTGAATATTTATCTGATTTTTAAAGAAATCAAGGACACTTTCAGCAATTCTATCGCCAATTTCATCAACACTAATCAACTCATCAAATGTAGCCTTACTTATATTTTTAACTGATTTAAAATGTTTTGCTAGTTTTTTCGCAACAGTTTCTCCAACAAATCTAATTCCTAAAGCAAATAAAACTTTTTCAAATGGTACCTTTTTAGATGCTTCTAAACCTATAATTATATTTTGAGCCGATTTTTCTGCCATCCTTTCTAAAGGCATAATTTGAGCAGCTTTTAATTCATATAAATCAGCATAGTTATTAATAAGTCCTTCTTTATAGAACAACTCAATTGTCTCCGCTCCTAATCCATCAATATTCATTGCTTTTCGACTAATAAAATGTTGAATCCGACCCGTAATTTGGGTAGGGCAACCGTAAAAATTAGGACAATAATGTTTAGCATCTCCTTCAGTTCTAATCAATTTTGTATCACAATCCGGACAATTTGTAATGTATTTTGTAGGCTGAGAATCTAAGGACCTTTTACTAAAATCAACCCCAACAATTTTAGGAATAATTTCACCTCCTTTTTCCACAAAAACCGTATCGCCAATTCTAACATCAAATTTTTTTATTTGATCAGCATTATGCAGCGAAGCTCTTTTTACAATAGTTCCTGCCAATTGAACCGGTTCTAAATTAGCAACAGGCGTAATAGCTCCTGTTCTTCCAACTTGGTAAGTAATTTCATTTAATATAGTTTCAGCTTGTTCTGCTTTAAATTTATAGGCAATTGCCCAACGTGGAGCCTTAGCCGTAAACCCTAATTCTTCTTGTTGTTGTAACGAATTCACTTTAATCACAATTCCATCAGTTTCATACGGTAAACTATGTCTTTTTTCTTCCCAAGAATTTATAAATGCAAAAACCTCATCAATAGATTTACAAACCGCAATGGTATTAGGAACTTTAAATCCTATTTTTTTTGCTTCATCTAGTGCTTCAAAATGAGTTTTAAAAGGTAATCTATCTCCAACTATTTGATACAATAAACAATCTAAAGGACGTTTTGCCACTTCGGCACTATCTTGCATTTTTAAACTCCCGCTTGCTGTATTTCTAGGATTACTAAACGGATCTTCTCCTGCTTCTACTTTATCTTTATTCATAACGTTAAACCCTGCAAGAGGAAGAATAATTTCACCTCGAATTTCAAAATTCAACATAAAGTTGTTTTGCAATACTAAAGGAATAGATTTAATAGTTTTAACGTTTGTGGTTACATCATCACCTTGAATACCATCTCCGCGTGTTTCTGCCTTTAAAAACCTCCCTTTTTCATAGACTAAATTAATAGAAGCACCATCATATTTTAATTCACAAGAATATTCAATATTTTCATCATCTACTAGTTTTCTTATTCTAGTTTCCCAATCTTTTAAATCTTCTAATGAATAAGAATTTGCTAAAGAATACATTCGGCTTTTATGAGTAACCGTCTTAAAATTTTTAGTTACTTCTCCTCCTACTCGTTGTGTTGGAGAATTGGCATCAAAAAATTGTGGATTTTCATTTTCCAATTTTTCTAGCTCTTTTAGTTTTAAATCAAATTCAAAGTCGGAAATAGTTGCATTATCAAGCACATAATAATTGTAATTATGTGCTCTAAGTTCTGCTCTTAATTCATTTATTCTCTTTTCAATATTTAAAGACATAGGCTAGATTTTCTTCGCTAAAAATAAACATAATTTTTTACAATTACAGCCAGTTTATTGTGCTTAAATAATCTATTTTTTAATGCTACTTTAGTTACATATCAATATGACTTTTATCATATTAATCTAGATGTAACCCTTGTAACTTTGTGACTATAATCAAATAATAACAAGAATAAATAATTAGAGATGAAAAACTTACTAATTTTAGGTGCTGGTACCGCTGGCACTATGATGTTGAATAAATTATACAAAGAGCTAGATAAAGAAGAATGGAAAGTAACTATAGTTGACCAACATAAAACTCATTATTACCAACCAGGATTTTTATTTATACCATTTGGTGTTTATAAAAAACAAGATGTAACCAAACCTAAATACGATTTTTTTCCTGCTGGAGTTGATGTAATATTCAGCCCAATAGATAAAATTGTTGGCGAAGAAAACAAAGTGTATTTAGAAGGTGGTAAAGTTTTAAAATATGATTATTTAATTATAGCTACAGGAACACAAACTCGACCATCAGAAACTACTGGTTTAAAAGATAAATTATGGTATAAAGATATTTTCGATTTTTATACTATTGAAGGTGCTTTAGCTTTGCACAAAAGATTTAAAGATTTTGAAGGTGGAGATTTAGTAATGTGTATTCCTGAACTGCCTTATAAATGTCCAGTAGCTCCTATTGAATTTGTTTGTTTGGCAGAAGCTTATTTTACCAAACGAGGAATTAGAGATAAAGTAAATATTACTTACGTTACCTTAATGTCTGGTGCATTCACAAAACCAGTAGCATCCAAAATGTTAGGGGAATTATTAGAAGAAAAAAACATTAAAGTTGTTCCAGATTTCTACTTAGAGCATGTGGATAATGAAAATAAAAAAATTGTATCTTATGATGAACGTGAAATTCCATTTGATATTTTAACCATAGTTCCTGTAAATATGGGTGCTGAAATGATTGCAAGAAGTGGTTTAGGAGATGAAATGAATTACGTTAAAACCAATAAATACACACTTCAATCTGAACAATTTGAAAACATCTTCGTAATTGGGGATGCTGCAAATTTACCAACTTCCAAAGCAGGTTCTGTAGCACATTTTGCTGGAGAAATTTTAATGGAAAATATTCTTGCAGCAATGGAAGGACGTGATTTACCAGCTAAATTTGATGGCCATGCAAATTGCTACATAGAAACTGGTTATGGTAAAGGTGCTTTAATTGATTTTAATTACATAACTGAGCCATTACCTGGAACATTCCCATTACCTGGAATTGGACCATTTGGTTTATTAAAAAATACTAAAATGAATCATTATGGCAAAGTATTATTCCGTTGGATATACTGGCATATTTTAGTGAAAGGCAAAGAACTTCCTATTGAAGCGGATATGACTATGGCAGGAAAACAACGTGTTTAATCTAATAAGTGATTTGTAATGGAAGAAAAAAATATACAATCGCAAATAGATGCGCTCGATAAAAAACTAGATTTAATTCTTGGTTATGTTAATCAGCAAAGGTTAAGCTCAACTGTTGTTAATGATTTAGTAAGTGATTTGTCAATTATTGGTAAAGATGTTTACGATACTACCGTTGAAGAATTAGATAAAAGACAAGTAGAAATAAATCCATCAGAATTAACAGATTTAGTAATTACCATGTTAAAAAACATCGGTAATTTTAAAACGGTAATGAATCTTTTTGAAATGGTTTTTGACTTAAGCAAAGAAATTACACCTATTGCAAACGAAGCAATTATCGATTTCACTAAACAATTAAATGTTTACGATCAAAAAGGATATTTCGCTTTCTTTAAAGAAATAGGTCCAATATTTGATAATATTGTTACTGGGTTTACTCCTGAAGATTTAAGACAATTGGCAAACAGTATTGTCTCAATTTTATCCATAATAAAGGAAATGACACAACCAGAAGTTCTAAGTACTATGGAAAATGCTGTTAAAGCGTTTAATAGTATGGAAACCGAAAGTGTACCTTCATATTCAATTTGGAGAGTAATGAGAGAAATGAATAGCCCAGAAATGAAAAAAGCACTTGGATATGGCATTACGTTTATGAAAAACGTATCTAAAGATGTAACTATAAAAGAAAATAATAAATAAAATAACTAAAATTATGGCAGTAAAAACAATAGCAAACGCTCAAGTAGAAGTTACAGAAGATGGATATCTTGAAGATATGAATCAATGGAACGAAGACATCGCAAAAGAAATTGCGAAAGAACTAGGTATTGAATTAACCGAAAAACACTTTGAAGTAATTAATTATTTACGTGAAAAAACAAAAGCTGGAGAAGGGTTAACTATTAGAAAAGTTGGTAAATCAGGAGTAGTAGATATTAAAGAATTATATAAATTATTTCCTAAAGGACCTTTAAAATTTTCATCAAAAATAGCAGGAATCCCAAAACCAACTAGTTGCGTTTAATTATTAACTAAATAATTCTTTATTATGGAAAATCGAGAAAAAAAACCCTTAGAAAAAGTTTGCATGATTTGTGCAAAAGGATCTTTAGAAGATGTTTACGCAACGTTAGTAATGGCAAATGGTGCTGTTATGGAAGGAATTGAAACCAAAGTGTTTTTTACATTTTTTGGATTGGATGGTATTACCAAAAAAACCATGAATCATTTACATACTGCAACTACAGGAAACCCAGCAATGCGTATGCCTGGCGGATTACCTTTTCCAACTATGCTTGGAGGATTGCCTGGTGTTGAAACAGCGGTCTCTAGTATGATGAGGAAACAAATGGAAGAGTTGGACATGCCTCCTGTAGATGAATTTTTAGAAATGATTACAGCAGGCGGTGGTGAAATTTTTGCATGTAAACTAGCGGTGGACATGTTTAAATTGAAAAAAGAAGATTTATCGGATGAAGTTTCTGATATTATAACTATAGGACAATTCTATGAAATGTGTGATGGCGACAGAACACAAATAATTTTCACCTAATTTTTAATAAATTTAGTTACAAAAAAGAGGCTGTCTGAAAAGTGTCATTCTGAATGAAAATGAAGAATCTCACAACAATCAAATTCCTGATAAGTAGATAGATAAGATTTTTTGACTGCGCTCAAAAGGACAATTGAGAGATTTTTCAGACAGCCTCTTTTTTTATATATTGGTATTTAACGTGAGTTCGATATAAGATTAGAACAAAAGTAATTGTTTGGAGTCAACAAATTTATTTTTTAAAGAAGGCTTTTTGTCTTTAAAATTATAAGCAATTAAAGCAGAGAATATGTTATTAAAATAATTTACGACACTTCTATGTCTAGAATGTTCAACTTGACAGATATTTTTGAGTTGGTCAAATATCGTTTCAATAATTGCTCTTTTTCTAAGATGATAAGCATCAATCATAGGTGTTAATAGTTTAGTTTTCATGTTCTTTCTTAACTTGGTTACTAAATGGATACCATTAGCAAAGAACTCTGTAAAAAGATCTTTAGATATATATCCTTTGTCACCAAAGAGTTTACCAAAAAGTTTTTTAATAAAAGCTTTAAAGCGTAATGGTTTTCTGTCATCTGTATTACCTTTGGTTATCATAAAATCAATAATACCTCCTTGGTCATTAGTAATAATGTGCAACTTAAAA